>VTLG01000666.1_pt1 | contig 38388 bp, 43 predicted proteins | sample 4694571 | NCBI WGS metagenome assembly VTLG01 (sample SAMN12604809, study PRJNA352737) | marine metagenome | biome: ENVO:00000447; feature: ENVO:00000209|ENVO:00000569|ENVO:01000036; material: ENVO:00002151; isolation source: viral sequences binned using virsorter ... | reverse complement strand
ACCATCATTAGCATTAAACTTATTATCACCATCAAGTTGGATTGAATTTAATGCAATATCAATAGCTTCTTGAGCTACGTGCATTATTTGAGTATTACTGTTATCTAAATCAGTTTCTCGTATTACTGATCCGGGTGCATAATCTACGTTTTTAGTAGTTCTATTAGATATTCTTCGTACTTTTAGAACATCTCCAGAAGATATTGCAGTTATAGAACTATCTGTTACAGCATTTAAACGAGTATTAGTCTCAATAGTAACTGTAGTAGGATTAGTAGCACTATCTACATAAAATTCATGTCCAGTTGAGGAAGCTCCTACTTGTGATCCATCTCCCGATAATTTAACACCGTTAACTGTTACTTCTAATGTTTCAGAAAGAAGAGGATCAAAGTCAGCATTTGCTAAGGTAAATGTTCTATTTGCTGGCTGATCTGTTGCAGTACTTGTAGTTAAAATAAAAGTATCAACACTAAACGGCCCTTGTTGAGAGAATGCTACTGGCATAATTAATTACTAAATTGAGTTAAATTATCTGGAATTTTGTTTTCTATTATTGAAGTTTGCATTTGTTGAATTTGACTATTCTGAGAAATTTGAATTTCTTTCATTTTTCTATGGACATTAGCGAATCTAGGTTCTTTTAATAAATCTTCCCATGCTAAAGTTCTGTTAGATGATAGAAGTTTAAATACTTCTTCTTTAAGTCCGGTATGAGATGCATCATCTATATAAGCTGTATCATTCTTCTCATCTATAAGTATATTATACATTGATGATAATTCTTTTATAGGCATAAATTTAGGTACATACTTATATCTTATCCTGCCTTTAGCTCCTATTATAGGAACTCTTAATTGTGTAGTAGGTAAATCTTCTATCTTCTTACCCTCCAAAATATGTACTAAAGTATTGAATTTTGGAGTATTAAATACTTCTCTATTTTTTAAAGCATATCCTAATCCCCAAAATGCTTGTTGAGTAGCATCAAGAGGAACAGATGAGTTTGTTCCCGCTACTGGAGCATTAGTCCATCTTTTAAAATGAGGGAATTTAACATTTAATTTTCTTTGTAATATACTTGTATTAGTTTTTTGAACTTGTTTCCATGATAATGGAGATAACATTTGTTCATATACTCGTTGAAATACTTCAGCTTCTTTTACAGAGAATCCCTTATTATTTCCTTCAAGGTCAAACATAAGTAATGCTCCCCTTTTAATAGGACTTTCTCCATTACCATTGAAGTATTCTGCTATATCTACATTTGTATTTAATATATAAGTTTCTCTGGCATGAGAAATATATGCATTCATTGCTCTTTCCATTGTACTAATAGCTTTTATTTTATCAGTACTAAATGGTTTTATATCTCCATTTTCTAATGTTTCAAATAGAGGAATTTTTATTCCATCAAATCCTCTAATCCATTCTTTATCATTTGGATTTTCTTTTTGAACTAACTTCCTTTTTTGTCTAGATAGTTTCCAATGTTTTTGGTTTGAAATAGATCTATGTAAACCTCTTAAAAATCCGCTATATGGAGTCTGTGCTACCCAAGTAGCTAAAAATTCTGCACCTAATTTACCAAAATCAGCATAAGGATGACCTGTAGCTCCAGAATGCATCATTAATTCTTTTATTCCTTGCAGACTAGATTTTTCCCAAAGTAAAGTCCCAAACTGATACATCATTAAAGCTGAAAGTTCTTCTAATTTTATATCTGCTTGATCCTCTGTAACAGTACTTTCTGTCTCTAATGATTTAATTTCTTTAATCATTTCATCATATGAACCATAGATAGCTCCAACAGACATCATTTGAATTAAAGGATCTGCTCTTCCTGTATTAAGAACATCTAATTGACCATTTGTGAGATCTTCTCTTAAAATTGCCGGAGGAATTATTCCTTCTTCTTGATCTATATCTCGTTTATGGACATTTTTCTTAGATAATTCTACAGTATATTTTTTATTATCTACAACTACACCTTCTTCGGAGCTTGCTGCCTTTACAAACCAGTAACCAGAACCGAATAACATTGATCCAGTAGTTAATCTAGCTAGTGTTTCACTTCTATAATTATGATCAGTGAGAAATTTATTACTTAAAAATGGACTTTCTCCTACAAATATCTTTTCACTTCCTTTAGATCTAAAAATATTTGCACCTTTATTTGTTATTGTACCTATAGCATGAGGTACTCCCTTCAAAGCATCTCTTCCTACCGAACCTATTTCCATTGCTGCTTGTACAGGCGATCTTCTAATAAGTCCTTGTTTAACTATATTATAAGGAGTCCTAATAAAAGGTGTAATAGATAACATAAAACTTGAAAGTGCATTTGGAAGAAAACCATCATTCATCCACTTATTTTTTATAGAAGGATCTAATTTTATATTCCTTAATTTTTCAAGTTGTGATATTGCAGTCTCAATATTCCATCCTTTTCTCTTTAATGGCTCTTGAAAGACTGAAATACTTGCCTCTAAATCTGCTATTCTATGTATATCTTCTGGAACATTTAAAAGAAGTTCTCTATAACGGGCATCTATTGCTTCTGATGTAGCATTCGGCCCTGCAAGTTGTTTTGCTCTTCTCCTTGCATGTTCCATAACAACTGCTCTATACGTTATATTTCTAAATGACGCATCTTGAGATAGTAATATTCTACCCGGAATACTTGTCGCAACTGAAGCAGTATCTAATAAATTAGCCAAAGCACCATTATCTCTTAATTGTAATCTAGGATCTATTTTAGATAAATATTTATTAGCTAATCCTGATGATAGTACATCTGGAACTCCCCAACGAGTATTTCCTATTGTTTGATCATTAATAACTAAACCTTGTTGAGAAAGTTCGTGAGCATGTGGCCCTCTTGGAGTTTTTCCTGTCACGAATGAGTCCATTCCTGTACCCAAAGCACTTCTTTTAAATACTTTTGCATCTGAAAACCATGCAGATTCTAAAAGTGCTTGTATTTTTCCATATGCATAAAGATTGGCCTCATCAAATGTCACTGCTCCATGTGTAGGTATTCCCAATCCTTTTTGTAATTTAGTGTACATAGCAGCTAAGTACTTTTCTTGTGTTTGTAGCACATTCATTACACCAGTACCAGCAAAGTTAATTGCCCATGTAGAGGGAGTAGATAGCATTGCATTTATATTTTTAAAACTCATAATTTGAAATACATCATACCAAAAACTTCCACCTACAGAGTGAGTCACAGCTTGAGAAGGATTCGTATAGTTAGCTACTTGTTCTGCCATAGCTTCTACAGCTTGTTCCCAATTATGACCATCAGAAAGTTCAGATACTCGTTCAATACTTACTCCCATTTTATTGAACAATTCATTCATATCTATTTTACCAGTTTTTACTTCTTGTAAAACTCGTAAAGCTAGTCCAGTATCAGATCTTGCACCATTGACAACTTTATGTATTTGTCTTAATCTAAGATACTCTTCAAGTACCTCCATCAATTCTGCTTTAGTAGCTTTTTCTATTCCCGCTTCTTTTGCATGTGTTAGAATTTCCTCCATCTTATGAGCTTGAGGTACGCTACCAAGTTCTTCTTGTAATAGAAGAGTCTTTATTCGTTTATCATTTACTTTTCTTGCTACATTTATAAATTGTCTACCTTGAGATATTAATAAAGTCTGAGCCGCTAAAAGTTGTGCAGGAAGATCTTCAGCAGTTCTTCCAACTTTATTAATAAAATTTATAGGATTAACCTTAAGACCTTTTAAACCTTCTATTAATTTATCAGATGCCGCATTCATCTCTGCCATTGTGACAGATTTAGATTGTCCTCTTATTTTTTTATTAAGAGCTTCTAAAACTTTAATGACATCTGCTTCATCATTGATTAATTTTAAATTAAGTTCTCCTCTTACTTTTTCAAAATCAATAGGATTTTTTTCTAATTGTACCCAATCTATTTTGCTTTCTTCAAGTCCTTTAAACTTATTTTTTAATTCTTTAATTTCTTTTTTGACTTGTTGAGTACGTACTTTATCTGGATCTTTTCCAGATTTTTTAAGTTTTAAAGTTTCTACTCTTTTTAATTGTCCTTTATATCTATTGAGTTGTTTTTGGATCTCACTATCTACTTTTACAGCTATTTCTTCTTCTGGAATAACTTTTTCAGGATACAACTCTTTTAAATCTTTTCCTATCCGTTTTAGTTCTGTTTTTAGATAATTAAAAGCTGGAGCAACTAATTCATTTGTTACTATTTGGTCAGTAGCAAGTGCTCCTGCTTCCCATAATTTCCTTCCAAAAATCTTCACCACAGGAACAAGGGCTGCTCCTCCCATATAAGTAAAAGCACCGTCCACAAAACCATCCCATTTTTCTTCAAAAAGTGCTTTATCCTCTATACCCGACATATCATGAATTGGCCCTTCTTCAATCCCAAACATATCAGCTATCATTCTAGTAGTTCGATATTCTTTAGGTAGAATAAGTGCCTCACCTATTCCAACTTTAGCCGCTTCATGAACTGGTTGTAAAGATGTTTTATCTAATCCTTCAGTTACCTCTTTCGTTTTTTTAACTAATTTTTTACCGCCTTTTACTTTATTTAATACATTAGATAAAAACTGAGGAGTTTGTTTAATAAATGTAGTAGGAAGCATAGCCGAAACAGCCTTGGTAACTACTCCACCAGTAAGATAACTTGCAGTAGCTTGACCTGCAATTTGTGCAACTTGTCCTCCAGTTGTTACAGGAGGTGAAAAAACTTCTTTACCTACTAAACTATTAATTGGTTGATAAAATCCATAGTTTAATCCTTTGACTTGATCCATAACATGCAGTGCTGTATCTTCCACAATACGTCCTACTGGCCCTTTACCCTGTTTTATTTCTGCTGATTCTTTTTTAATAAGTAAATTAAAATGATCTTTTATATTTTGAGGAAATCTATCGTCAGAATCTAGATTTGTCATAATATCTTGAGCAGACCAACCAGAAAACTCTCCTTTTTTAGGTTCAAACGGCCCAGTTTTCCATAGGTAATGTCTGACTAATAAAGGAAGTTGTTTGTTAACTTCAGGTTCTTCTATTGAGGATAATTGCTCTGCCATTTATTCTCCTATTCATATATTTGTACTGGGCCTAGTGTTGATTCAGGTTCTTCAGTTTCTTTAGGTTTTTCTTTAGACTTTTCTATAATGTCACTTTTTACTTCAATCACTTCTTCTTCAACATAGTCTCCTACTTCTTCATTTTCTGAGCTTCTATCTATATATTTCCATAAGGCATTTACATTTGCATTAGTATTTTTATCTTCTTCAATTACTTCTTCATTCTCACCTTCTATAAATTGTAATTGAGCCATATCTTTACCTACTTTAGAATTGGATGCTATAACTAATGTATTAAATGATTTAACTAATGTCTCTAAAGCTCTTGGTTTAGATTCAAAGGAAGCAACTGCTTCAATTACTGATATTTCTTCATCACTCCATTTCCCTTCACCTTTCATTTTATCAACTATTTGTTCTACTTGTTCTGATGTTACTTGACCAAACATTAATCTGCGATGTAAAAGGAAAGCCTTTTCTCTTATTGCTTTGTTATGATAACTTGTACCAGTTAGAAACATTCCAGCTTGAGGAATTTTTTTATCTGGAATACTAGGATCATCCGATTTAATTATTTTCTTAGGAAAATTTTCTGATAATTCTATTAAATGATCTTGTAAGTGTCGATGTTCAAGTCTCATTTCTTCAAATAAATGATGATGACTTGATCCTAAAGTTTTAATATCAATTCCTGATTCTGATTCTCCTAATACATATCGTTGTATACTTTTTTTAGAATCATTAAAAACTTTAAGTTGACCGTATCGTTGATCTATAATAGATTTTTTACTAGTAATTCCCGCATTTAACATCTTTTTTATTCGTCCAAATGCAGGTTGACCAATTTTTCCTTCAGACCAAGCCTCTCTATTTTGAACAATCCATCCTTGAAGTTGATTAACTTGTTCTTCAAGAGTTACACCTTCATTGGATGTAGCTAAATTATTCATATTTTCTTCCATCTGTAATTCAAATGATCTTTCTACCGTTTGATTTACTACAATTTTCCCATTTACTTCCTTAGATCTTCGTTCTTGTAAAGCCATCCAATTACCATAGATTCTTTCTCTAGCAGTTTGGGGATAAAGATGAACTTCTTCATAAAGAATTTTATCTTGAGTTCTATTTAAAACTGGTTTAGTTATAGTTTGATTAAGATGGTCTTTTAATTCATCAAACATTTCAATAAATTTTGTATTATCATCTACAGAGTCAGTAAGTTCATCCGCATCATTTAATAATTTAGCAATTACAGGATCACTTACATTCAGTTTTGTGACTTTTTCTTCCCCATAATTTATATTATCTAAATTAAATTTTTTATATACTCCATCTGTAGTAGTTAAATCTGCACCTTCAACTTGTTTTTGTAGAATATCTTTCTTTTTATCTCTAACCTGTTTTATAGCACTTTGAATTTCAGTTTTAAATCCTTGTTCACCTGTCCAACCATAGCCTAATTCGCTTGCTACACTCTTATTAATACCTTGTAAAGCCTCTAAATAATTATCTAAATTAGTTAATTGAGTTGAAAATTGTTCATCTGTTGAACGAGGATTAATTTGATTTAATTTTGTTTCAGATAGTTTATCTATAATTCCAGATACATTTAAATTAGCCTCTCCTAATACTTTTTCAATCTGATCTTCACTAACTGGAGGATCATCTTCTTCTGCTTCATCATGTAGTTTTTGTAAATAATTTATAAGAGTATTACTTATATTATTATCCATATGTTGCATTCCTTCGTACTCTTCACCCGGCCCTTGTAATGTCATTATTTCAGTTATTAATTCTCTAATTGGGCCTTTGGTGGTCATCTTAGATGCATTTGCTATAGCTGTACCTAATGAAACAGTAGCATTACCAGCTAATACATTTTCTCTACTTTTTGTTCTTTTATTTGTTTGAGCATCAAATTTAGTTTGTAGAGCACTTCTTTTCTTATTAATCTGTTCTATAAGTTGATTTCCCGCTTGAGGATCTTTCATATATAAACTAAGACCGTCTTTAGGGTCGGTAGTTTTATCATGAAGTAGTTCAATTAAATTACTAAAATAGTTAGTATTTAGTATGTTTACATCATGTTTTTCTACCTCAGTTTCTAGTCCAGATCGTAAGGAGGTAAAAATTATTCTATTGGTATCTTTTTTACCTAGTCCTTTATCTTTTAAAGATTGTATTATTCGGGAAAGAGATTTGCCAGATAATCGAGGAGTACCTAATAGATGTTTATCTTTAGGATGGTTACTTCTACTTCTTCCAGAAATAACTATTTGATGTATATCTTCTTGTACATCATCAAAAGATGAATTATATCTTTCTTGATCATCTAATTCAATTTGTTTTTTTGCAATCGCAGCTTTAACTGAGTCATAATTAATACGATTACCGGGTTTAGCTAATACAGTTCCAAATCTATTCTCTTTATCTTCATCATTAACTAAATTAGAAATTGTGGCTACTCTTAGATTTTCTATATGCTCTGCCGCATATTGTGTAAGATTACCTTGGAATCCTTCTTGTTGTACAGTTTGACCTGCTGGCCCAGTAATAGTTTTAGGTTTTTGATCTTCTAAAAATAATTCATATATTTCTTCTCCTAAACTATCAGCATTATTTTTGATCTCAGCATTATAACTTGCTAAACCTACTTCCGCTCTTTTTAAAAGGAATCCTTCATTCATTGCTTCCATAATCTTCTGATAATTAGGATTCTCCATTGTTAATCCTACATTCTCTTTAAGAGCAATGACCTCTTCCATTACCGACATATTAGGATTTCTAGCGGCAATCTGTCTACCTAATATTTCTGCTTTTGTTAGTTCTTCTTTTAATACTTTTTCTTTAGCTACTCTATCTGCCTCATTAATTTTTTCCTGATAAGCATTTGCTTCTAAATATGTAAGACCAGTACTAGATAGTTGAGAACCAAAACTTATTAGAGCTTTAGCTTGATTTTGAAGATGTTCTGATTGTTTCATAATTAAGATATTCCACTTGTAACATTAGTTGAAGTATGTGATGTAGAAGTTGTTGGAATATTAGTAGTTGATGGAGCAGTAGGTGTCTCAGGTGTAGTAAAATATTTTTTATATTTATAATATGTTTCCAATGATTGTAATCCTCCATTAACCATATTTAAGTACATTGCACTTCTATCATTACCTCCTATTTCTCCAAATCCTGCAATTTGAGCTTCCATATTAAAATATTGATCTTTTAAATCTTGTTCTACTGCTTCTATTTTATAAAGAACATCTGCTCTTTTCTTTTTTAATTGTGTTTTACCACCTTGAACTTTTCGTAAATCATCTCCAAAACTTTTATCTATAGCAAATTTAGTACTTCGTCCCTTCATTAAATTTTGAGCCGCAAAGGTAGATTTTTTTCTTTTAGATTCTACTGCCGCTTCAAATAACATATGTGTTTCAGCATCATCTATCTCACTTCCAACAACATGTTGAAGTGTGGCAATTTGACCTAGAGCTTTTCCTTCTGCTTGTTCATATTGTTTAATTGCTAAGGAGCCGCAAAGGTAGATTTTTTTCTTTTAGATTCTACTGCTGCTTCAAATAACATATGTGTTTCAGCATCATCTATCTCACTTCCAACAACATGTTGAAGTGTGGCAATTTGACCTAGAGCTTTTCCTTCTGCTTGTTCATATTGTTTAATTGCTAAGGCTTTTCGTTGGGCCTGTTTTCTTATAGCTTCTTCTCTCGCTGTCTCAGCCGCTTCTTGCCCCTTCCATTGTCCATATAAATTAGAAGTTAATTGTATTCCTGCTATAACTAAACCAGCAATAGCTGCGGCAGACATTGGTTCACAGAGAGTCATTGGCCCTTTATAATCAAAGGACTTTTCTGATTCTTTAACTAGTTCTCCCTTAGCATCATCCCAATAATAAACTATCTCGGTATATATTTTCATATTCTTTGTGCTCTCATGTGTAGAAATCCTTCCCATTCAGCACTTTGAAAAGAGCATGGAAGGTACTCATCATTAATAATTGATATTTTACAATTTTGAGGATTAGAAAGTATTGAACCTCTGAATGATCCTGATAGTAATTTATATTCTCCAATTTGAGAACTATTAGTAACTAATCCACTGAATATTTTTTCGTATGCCTTACGAGGAGTTATTTCTTTAGTATTACCGGGACTGTCTGGATCAGGTATTTTTACAGTATATGGGGCAGTTTCAATTTTTATTTTGAAATATCCAGTATTATTATACAATAAATTAATATTTCTTAATTGTAATTTAGCATTTTGAGAGGCTACTTCTTCAACTTTATAAAGAAATTTAGTAAACTCATATTTAAAAATATATGGAGTTCCTGCATATATTACATCTCCACCAGCTACTAAAGTATCTATCTCACTTTGTGCGACCTTACGAGCATTTTTATTAACATATACTATATCAGAAGGTAATTCTAAAGTAGGTGTTATTACTGCAACAGTTCCACTTGTGCTTGTAGAAAGTGCAATAGTAGGTACAGAAGAATATCCACTTCCTGCATTAGTGATTGTTACAGTAGCTACTTCTCCTGATCCTCCTACAGTAAATGTACCTGTAAATCCACTTCCTCCTCCTCCTGTAGCAGTTAAATTCCCTGCTGTATATCCTGTTCCGGCAGTTGTAATAGCTAGACTCTGGATACCTGTATATGGTATATCAGAAAAGGTATCTGTATTTGTAGAAGATTTAATCTGAACTCTTCGATCTAGTAATACAGAAGTTTTATCTTCCATAAATTCTACAGAGGCATCAGTAGAAAGATTAATATTTTCTAAATAAATTCCATCAGATCTTTTAATTAAAATTTGTAATGTAGAACCTACAAATTGACAATTTATAATTTCATTTCCAGTTCCAAATTTCCAAACTGACCAAGAAGATTGAATTTTATCCTGAGCTTGCCAGTAGTATTTATATATGTATAAATTAGTTTTTTCTGTACTACTTTGACATACAAGAATTGATTCATTACTTGAAGAAATCATTCTTGTTATTTTTCCCGGTATATATTGAGGAACATGAGAAGTAACTTCTACTGCATCATTAATTTCTTTAGAATTATCTACAAAATATTCTCTTACTCCTGAAAATTCTCCTCGTTGAAAAGCGAAGAAAACATATCTACCTACTGAGACAGGCTTTACATTAGCATCTGATTCAAATTGGGTTGTGACATCAATAGAAACATTGACTGGAGAGAGTACACCATGCGTAGAATTTAAACTAAACTGTTGAAGTTCTGAAAAGAATAGGAGGGATTCTGCAAAAGGTACTGCATGTTTAAGGAGGGAGACTTTATCGTTAGATACTGTTACATCAATAGGATTACTATCTAATCCAGTTATTACTGTAGTAGGGAAAAAGTTATAATAGTTTCCAGCTTCACTCATCACTACATTTTCATCTACTAGGAAACCTATTCTATTTTTATGAAAGAATATATCTTGAATACTAGTAGATAAAAAGGAGGGGAAAGGACTAAGCTCATCATCTCCTGCTAATCTTCCATTCCATCCTATCCTAGAATAATCTGTATTAGATATTCCTCCAACTGTCCTACCTGTATCTGCTGTTTTTACTACACCTTCAAATACAAATGTAATTCCTAAAGGATTATAATTAGATTGAGAAGCATCAGATACTATTTTAGAATCGTCAAATACTCTCACTAATCGGTGAGGCATAGTATCATATTTAAGATGTTGTGTAGTTTCTGGAGCTACACATTCTTTCCATACTCCTTTATTTTGATCATCAGCTTCAAATTTTACATAGAAATCATCTTCTTGTGCAGTATCATCACCTGATATTTTAGTTACAAAATTATTAGGTATATTTTCTCCGGGTAAAGCATCAAAACTTCTTACTGATCCATCTCCAATAGCTCCTTTTATTGCAAATATATCTGTATCACCATGAGAATCCGTAGTAGAAACTGAAAAATCTGAAGTATGTTTAAAATGGAGTACACTACCTTGTCTAGTACATGTCATACCTGATGGCATATTTCCATCAAATCCATTTTTAAAATTACTATCTGTATCTCCATCTAAATTTTGATTAGCAGTAGGTTTTCTACCTCCAAATCCTGTCTTTTTTAAATCAGCATCTACAGTCGCATCAAATAATCCCCATCCAGAACCACTTAATTCATCATCACCAAGGTGAATGGCTTGAGCGATTGTATCAGTACCAATGTATTCTCCATTAGTTACTGGTACTGTAGCGGGAGTTTGGTATCCTACCTTATAATAACTACTACCTACCTTAATACTTACTACATACTTACTATTATGTCCACCCTTCTTAACATATACTAAGGCCTCATAAGAAGAACTAGCTAAACCATCCGATCCTCTAGCTGAAATATATGTTCCACCATCTTGACCAGATGTATGAGAATTTTGACTAGCTTTTGCTATAGTTTTTTTATTTGATACATAGAAAGTTGTATCTGTAATAGTAGTAGCCTTTATATCTGTAGAAAAATCTGTTACATCACTAAAATAAGAAAGTCCCGCATTATCTAATGTAGAAAATACTGGAGTACTGGCATAGCTATTTTTTTGGACAGGCATTTCGTACCCATCTTTATCAAATACTCTTAAAAATTTATCGTTTGCCGAACCATTAGTACCACCAAGTATAACAGTATAAGATTCGTTTTCATCTCTTCGTATTGAATGAATATGAAACGAACCACTTACTGATGATAATATTTTAGAAACTACAGTACTTCCGGGTCTTTTTTCTAGGCCTTTAGCTACTGTGGCTAATCCATTTTCTTGGATTTCACCTTGCGTAGGTAATCTTATTTCCGGTGGTTGTTGAGATACTCCATTTATAAGATTAGGTATAGATTTAGTTACTAAGGCCATGTATTTCTCAAACTAATGTAGATGTAGATGTAGATATACTTCTATCTACATGTCTATATGTATCATAATGATCAAATATATTATAATCTCCTATATCTCCTTCTGACTGTAATAGTACTAAATAAGCATTCTGTTCTTCATCAGCTTGAAGCTGAGATAATGTTTGTGATCCTAGTATATTTTCTTGGTATTTTCGGGAAGCTCTTAAAGTAATGTATCTTCGTGCTACTTCTGGCAATTCGTCAAAAGCTAGTAAAAGTACTATATCTGTAACAATATCTTTAGTAAAAACAAATGAATTAGTAATCCTATCATATAATCTTCTACCTCTTTCTACTACATCAGTATCATAATCTCTAAGTAAAGTTGTTGTATCTATATTTATACAATTAGAAGGAAGATTAATATATCCAGATTCATCTTTTGTTAAAGTTTTTCTAATATCAGTATTAAATGTCCATCCTCTACTTTGTACTTCTCTACTAATATTATCCAATATTACTTCAGCAATTTCTGCTTCTTGTAATCCAGAACCTAATGTGTTAACTGGTGCTTCACCTGTACCAATAAGAATGGAATTGACAGCATCTAGTTTTGAAGTAGGTGTTAATGTTGCCATAATAAATTAAGAAGAGGAGTTAAAGGGCAGAGCAGGAGGTAATGGAGAGAGGAAGGTTCACTCCGTTGGAAGAGAACCTCCTGTTGCCCTTGATTAGATTAAGCTGCTGGAGCCATCATAGCTACCGCCATTGCTGGACGTAGCACGTTATGACCCATAGCATACCTTGAAACAATTAATGTACCTTGACGTTCAATCTGATACTCAGACTCAACAGAAAGATCCATAAGTTTCACTGTAGCTACAGCATCTTTATGCATAACTAAAGCACGAACTTTTAAAGATTCGTCCTCTAGATTAACAGCAGACGAACCGTCAAGACCGCCAACTGCACCGATATTACTACCTGAAGCAGTTGCGGCTGTATACGCTGCTGGAAGATTGTAATGAGAAGCCCTACCTGATCCTGCGGTATTTGCAAGTGGTGCTTGACCAGTTGAAATAGCTGGATCGGCTGTAGACCACAATGAACCTGTCCATGCAGCCGCAGCTAATGAACCCATATGTGGAGTTCTTACTACAGGAATTCCTGCAATAGTAGGTAGATCAACATCTTTTACTGATCCACCTCCACCTACATCCCTATTAAACATAGTCAAAGCAGTAATATCCTCACTGTTTGTCGTAGTCTTAAATAGAGAATAGTATTGATCTGTCGCCATTACACAAACAAGATCATCAAGTGGTGCTCCCGCACTTTCCAAGATACGTTTAGCTTCAATAAGACCTTCCATGAAGTAGGCGGCCTTTTTTGAATTAGCAAAGTTAGCGGCATATGTTACGTTTGCTGTATAATCTTCATCATCAAACGCATCATAATCTTGAACTAATTTACTTGCACGTTGCTTATTAGTTGTTAGTGCGGCTTTTACTGCCATACGTAGGATATTCTGATCAGCCGCTTTTGCAAGAGCGTAACCTGATTCCTGTGTATAGACTGAACGAATGTCAAAATGTTGCATCGCCTCATCAATATTAGGGATGAATTGTGCCGCAATTAAGAGATCATCGACAGAGACTACTCTCTCTGCGTTCTTAGCTACCACATCCGGCATGATCTCATTACCCGGAGTATGGTACTCAGCATTACGATATTTACCTGTCATAATAAACTGAGCAGATTTTCCTTTTTTGATTGAACGCACTCGACAATAATTCATCATGATATTTTTCGTTTGAAAAGCAGTCATGACTTCACCCGCATACAGTTTTAAATATAAATTCCGTACGTCACCGGATGCATTAGATTGTCCACTTCGTTGTGCAGCAGCGTTCAAAGCATTGGAAGCTCCTTGAAGTGCCATATTATTCCTTTTTGATTTAAGTTAACTGGATTTAATTCCAGCATTTAGATTATAAAAGTCTCCGTTTATAACCACAACTGTTCAATCAAAGTTATCCACCTCAATGGGCTAAAATTTACTATGTCTGTAGTATTTATGGAGTTTACATTATAGATGATTGTGCTAATTTCTGAGTCACTTCATCTCTATAAGCAGGGTCTTTCTGATACCTTGGATCTTGCATAGCCTTAGTTAACTGAACTACGGATTTGAAAGAATTCCCTTCCTTTTTAGTACCTGTATCACCCTGTAAAAGCGTTGGAGTTTCACCAACCGCTAAATTTCTTCTTGCATTTAAAGATTTAATTGTAAAAATTATATCATCTGCATTTGAATTTTCCATTGCTCTATTGAAAGCGTCTATCTCTTTCTCTTCTAGAGACTCCCTTGCCCATTCTATAAGAGAGTTATATTCTTCTTCTCCCCCTACAGAATCATAGGCTTGATTTTTTATTTGATCTGCTATTGATTGTTGTCCTGCTATCCATGAATCTACAACATCTTTAGTCATTCCACCTTCAGATAATTCTGTATAGGATTTTTCACTAATTTCTCCATTACGTGCATATTCTTCAGCATATTTTCTAAAATCTAATCCTTGATTTTTTAAAGACTGTGCTACTTCATCTTGATCTGCAAGGTGAGGTAATGGACTAGCTTCTTCTACTTCTTTTTCTTGGGAATTTCCTGAAGATAATTTCTGTTCTAACTGTGTGTATGCTTCTGCCATATCTTCAGGACTTTCAAATTTATCTGGTAGCCATGAAGGTTTACCATCATCTCTTGATACACTTTGAACACGTTCCGCTTTATCTATCATCTCTTGAATATGTTCCGGACTTTCGGGAGCGGCATCTTCATGAGTCTCAATTACATTAGTATCTGCCATATTATTCCTTCCTTTTATTGTTGTTGTTGTATTTGACTTTTGACTGCTTCTGGTACGACTTTATCTGCTACACTTTGCATCATTTGTCGTTCTTGCATTTCTTGCATTTGTTGTTGTTGAGCCTGTGCTTCTTGTTGTTTCTGTTCTTCTGATTTTATTAGACCCTTAGATTCAATACCTAATGATGCCGCTAAACGATTTATGTATTCATTAATATTTAGTTCTCTCATTACTGTATCAGGGCCAAGTGGTGCAAGATGTTGTAAGAATCCTGCAAGTTCATTTAAATCTTGTCCTCTTCCTAATGCCTCAACTCCTGTGATGACCATAGGTTTCAATGATTCATCAGGAAATGGTGGGAGTTTCTTTTCCTTCTTCATTTTATTCATGATAAGTTGGACTAATGGAAGTTGGAATTCTTGGGATAAAATAGAATAAACTCCACCTAAAGCTATCTCTAGTTCTTGGTATGCTATTCGTATTTCTTCTGCTGTAACTCTTTCAGCCTGTCTACGTACTGAAGAGTTCATTAAGAATACTCTAGATAATCTCTCACTTAAAGTTCTTATTGTTTCTTGGGCTACTCTAAAATCTGCTGATTTTTGTAGTTGTAATGTAGAAACATCTTGAGCATCTCCTACTACTATTGCTCCATTAGGAGAATCTGCCAAAGTCTTTATTCTTGTTGTTCCATTAGGACGAACTAAAAATAATATCTTAGCTGCCGCAGAAGCACCTTCTACAATAGCTTTGGTCAAAGTTTCTAAGGATTTTAAATCACCAATATATTCTTCTACAAATCCTCTACCATAATCCTCACCATCTATATGTGTGAATCTTAAAGCTATGAATGGATTTTTATTTTTAGGAAACGATCCTTCACTACCGGGAACTATTTGTCCTTCTATTTCTTGATGTATCTTCCAATTTCTTCCCGTCCATTTTACACAGGTATAAAGATCTATACTTGTCTTTGGAATTTCATCTTCATCTGTTTCAGATACTAAATGTTTAGCTTTCTCTGGTAGAGATAATGGAGACATTGTTTCTTTTACAACTATCTTCAACACATTACCCATTGAATCTCTTTTAACTACATATCTATCCAGTTTAAAAACTCTCATCTGTTGATTTTCTGGTAGATATACTAAGACATTTCCTGCCACTATTAATTGTTTCAATGCCTCAGAGATAGGAACACGTAAAGCACGTACCTCTATTTCCTGTTGAACCATCCGTTCAATTTTAGATAAAGTCTCTTCTACTTCTCCTCTTTGATTAGCAACTAACTCTTCTAATTCTGCATCATCTATGACTAGTCTAAAGAATGGAGCATTAGGTGGGATAAGTGAAAGGAGTAATTTACTAGATAAATTATTTACTCCTTCTGCTCCTATGGATTGGTAGGGAGTATGTAAAATAGTAGAACTAGAGTGTCCTTCATTTACAAGCAGAGAGGGTATAGTTATTTCGGATGCTGACCTTGCTCGATCTAGAAAAGAAGATCTTTCTGATTCAAGATTAGCATACATTCCTTGAGCGTAACCTACCTCTTCCGAAGGGGTATCATTTACATTAATATATTCCATAATTTATACTATGTAATATTAGAAGTAGGTCGTCTGAATTGAGATGTAGATCGGGCGAATTTCTTTCCTTTGTCAATAGCTAAGAAGGGATTATTTGATTTCTTTTTACCTTTGTAACCTCCGGCAGTCCATATCTCTTTTTCTTTTTCTTCATTAGAAGCGACAGGCTGTGGTTCTGGTTGTTCTGGCTTATCAAAGATACCTAGCACTGTACCTAATCCTTGTACAATATTACCTGTTTCATGTAATATTGCTGAGGGAGTATCAGCTACTAAATCTATTGCGGCTTGTGGAGCATCTTGAACTGTTCCTATGGGATCTTTTACAGTATCTTTCGCAGTCTTTTCAACCTGTGAAACTACTTGTCCAACAGTTCCACCACCACACTGTGCAATGTCACCTGAGTATTCAAAAGATTTAGATGATGTCTGTACTAACTGATCATCTATCCATTCATAATTTATTTCTGTATATATTTTCATATTAATTTAGTGGGAAATAGAATTGGTAACGAGTAATTACATTAACCAAATCTCGGTTACGCTCCGCCATTTGTGCAAAATAGTCTAAGTCACTGTAAGTATACATTCCTACACAGTCATTTTCTTTTGCAAATTTAGATACAGTCTTTACGAGACTGACCCATCGCTCGTCTAAAGTTTTTTTATCTACTTCTTTAAGACGAACTCCCGCAAAGAATAGTAAGGTTTTATTGCCTGATAATTCACAAACTGATATTGCGGTTAAGTAAAGGAACTCTTTCTTATTATCCATCCAGATGTGCATAGATTGTTCATAAGGACTTAGTAAATATCCATATATATTTTTATACAGATCTAAAGAACTACTACTCATTATGGCCTGACATCCTTCTGTTGATTCAAGAGCCTTTTTAATATGTTGTTTGTATGTACTCCAATTATTTTTTATCTCTCTTTGAGATAAGCGTTTAAACATGAACATCTAAGTGTCCTTCCATTTAATTTACATATTAGTTTTCCATTTATATGTAGAAGTACTTGAAGAACTTCCTCTTCCACCTCTACTAATTTTAAGGGAGGATCTCCCCACATTTTTGTTACTTTTGTTCATGACAAATCTAGCCGCTTTACCTTTCAAAGTTCCCGGCCCTTTAACTCTTTGTGCTGATGGCTTTGTACTACCTCCTGTACCTCCTCCACCTCCATCATCCTTTCCTTGTCCAAATAATTGCATAGTTTTATCACCTAAATCTCCTGCATAATCTCGTAACCCATATAATTTGTTCTCTACAAATCTTAATTGTTTGGTTCTTTCATTGAGATATTTGAATGCCCCATGTCCGGGTGTAGGAATATTAGGTATACCCATTTGAGGTACTCCTTTAAATACGTCTTGGTATTTATCTGGTATGAGTCTATCAGATTGGGTTGCCCATCCCTTACTTAACATTGTAGAAATAGGATTTTCCCTAATTGTACCGAACAGATTACTACCAAATCCCTGTACCCTTCCCATTGCACTTCCCTCTTCATTCGCATCAAATAGAGTGTTTAGTCCTTTAGAAAGTAGTGGATTAATCCCTGCCATACCAGCATTTAGTATACCACCTATACCCCCAGATCCAAGAAATCCCGCTTCGCCTGTACCTAAACCACTTAAAAGAATATTTGTAAAGTGAGATGTTCCTCCTGTAGCTTGTTGAAGAACATGGTTAATAGGATTTTTCTTAGGTGTGTTTCTTTTAACTGCTTCGCTAAACCAACTCATTTATTCTTTAGATGAAATGTTAATTGAAGTTTCTGATGTGTCATTATTTTGATTACTAATATTAAATTCGGATTCGATTATTTCAATAACTTTCTGTTGTCCTTGTAAAAATCTTAAATCTTCTATAGTTGAACTTTTTCCCGATGGTAATCTATTAGGAAATGTTGCTTTTAACCATACGATTAATTCATCGGTAATACCGTATGTTCCTACTCTTCCATAAATCATAATAAATTATCTCTATAAAGGTTGTTTTTAAGGAATTTCACAAGTATTTCCTGTACATGCTAATTCTTGGGATGAAATTGTCATATCTATTTCTTCATATTTACTTAATGTTGACCAATCTAACTTTGGAATTTTCTTTAATAGATCTTTATATTCTTGTTCAGTACACTCCTGATAAGGTGCTTGTTGATATACATGATCTGAATAAGGAAGGAACGAGATCCCAGATATACTATCAAAGTTATCAAAAACAAATGCACCAACTTCGGGCCATTCACTTTCTTTAACTGTGACTGTACATGATGGCTTATGTTCACACCAGTACTTAGCATATATTTCCCATAACTTTAACTGTTGTATCGCTGATATGTTATCTCTAGTGGTAGCTTTTTTAGGAGATTTAATAGGGAATGAAAATATAGTTACGTTGCTAGGATTAGTCACATCCGGTTCTGATGGAACTCCTGCCTCGGTCATGTATTTTCCTATAGGATCAGTAGTGTCTGATCTGACTGTACGTATATAAAATTTAGAATGTCTAGCATGGATACCGCTTGCCGAATCAACTAATTGAGAAACCGTACCTGATGGTTTCACACATGTAATAGCACTTGACGAATTAATATTTAATTTCTTACTCCATTCTTTATTAGTTTTTATACATTCTCTTTTTAAAGAGTCTAATAATGTTGGAAGATTACTAGATTCCGATACTCCATTAAGTCTATTATTGTCCATAATTCCTGTTAAGGACACACCAAGTAGCCTCTCTTCTTCACAATTAACCTTCCATTCATTCCGTAAGTATCTGAAATTAATAAGAGTACTCTGCCATGTACCTAAAGTAGTAGCTAATTTAACCTTCCTCTTTAAATCTTCTTCTTTATCGTCAAAACGTACAACTACCTCAGATAAGTTACAGAACTCTTGTGAGCGTAATATAATCTCTGAGCATGGATTAGTACCATAATCATCTCTTTCTTCTCTTCTACCCCCTAATTCAAGAGTTTTTTTCTTAGCATTGGTGGAAGAAAAGATTCCTCTCTCCCCACTCTTACTATCATACAAAGATTTCCACTCTTGGAGGAAAGTTCCTACGTCAGGTTTGTGATGATAATTAGCTGAGTTATTTGCTAGTGCTCTTTGAGGATGTTCTTCCCACCATCGTCCTGATTTAGCAGATCTCATTTGATCATCTCCTAAATCCGACAAACTAATCAATGCACTTCTTCTTACTCCACCGACAACTACAATTTCTGCTATCTTACATATTATATCATGACATTCAATAGGTTTTAATTTACGTCCTCCTGCCTTCTGAAAACTTTGAACAGTAAATTTAAACAAATTATTTAATGGATCAGGGCCACTTGCTCTGCCACCGAATGTTTTTAATGGCGATCCTGCGGGTCTTACTTTAGAAAGATCCCATTCTGGTATAACTCCTACATATAATAAGCTAATTAATTCTCTATATGCTTTCGCCCATCCTAATTTAGAATCCCTAACCAATATACAGGTATCAGTAGGATGCATTTCATCTGGAATGGATGGAAGTTTATCTATATGTCGAGCCTCCACAGAAAATCCCACTCCTGTTCCATTCATTAATACATATAATACCTCATCAAATGCACGAGGATGATCTATATGAAGATAGGCACAATTATATCCTGCGATATTTTCTTTCTCTAAGGCTTCTCCTGCTGTCATTAAACATCTCATGGAAGGCATGATTTCTAGAGAAAGAACAGCCTTTTTTAATTCTTGTAGTGTTATAGAAGAAACAGAATAGTTACAATTATTTTCTAAATGTTTTTTAAAGAAATCAAAATATCTACCTACAGTTTCTTCCCATGTCTCTCTTCTTTTATTATTATAATCCCAACGGGAATATCTAGAAAGGTGAATATACTGTTGATATTGTGTAGGTAGTGTGTTCATTCTTTCCCTTTCTCTCTTTTAATAAGTTTTTCAATATAAGTTTTAGCTTTTAATAAATCATTAACTCCCCCTTTGTGAGGATAACGAGAAACATACTTTATTACATTCCCCTCTAAGAAATCTAATTCATTTGCAATGATGTATTCTAAAGGCTGAATACCAAAACCTACTTTATCATAATGCTTAGGATTAGTTACCTCCTCATCTTTATAATCATCATTAGCTTTTGGAATATTGGCTAAGTCTTTCAATACATAGGGTTGTTCTTGAAGTGCTTTTATATTTTTCTGATCATCTCTTCCAAACCCTTCAGTACTTGTTTCTTCTTTCCACCGTTCCACTCGTTCACGTTCACGTTCTTGTGCATCCATTATGTAATTAGTCATATTTCTCTCCCTTAAATATTTCTGCTTTACCTTTCGGAGTCCATAATACTATCTCATTTTTATCTGGATAGTATTCTCCGTCCCTTAATATTCTAGCCATTCTACAATTTTTAATAGCTTCTTCTTCTCCTTGTTTAGTTTTATTAAACGCTTCTAACACAACTTCCCACATATCTAAAACTGAATCCGAATTTTCGCTTAAAATTTTTCCGGCAGATATTGGGCCTATACCAGAGCAACCTTTATAATTGTCAGTGGAATCACCGATTAAAGACTGGTAAAAGAATTTGTAGTCTGCTTCTTTTTCCGTACTTTCAAATACTTTTTCTTCTTGAAAATCCCAATGTAAACCGGGAACAGTTAGTAAGTCCTTATCTTCACTTACAATTATTCTTTCATCTTTTGATTTTTCAGTAGCATGAATACCTATTACATCATCTGCCTCTAACCACTTATATATCTTGTAAGGGTAAGTTTCCTTACAATAGTCTAAAGCAGGAATAAAACACATAGGTTTCCTTCCACCCTTCCTATGACTTTTATACTCAGGATTTATTTCTTTTCTAAAGTTTCTTTTATCTGAAAAACATAATAAAACTTTATCAGCTTGTGAACCTTCTTGTACCTTCCATATCTGATCATCAATTATTGTCTTTACTTCTGCCAGATCACAATGAAGCGTCCACGAATCTCCTCCCCAATTAATTTCTCTTTCTGAGAGTCGGGTAGCTTTATATAAAAATATGTCTGCATCAATTAATAGTTCTCTCATTCTCTTCCTTTGTTAAGATTACTTTATTTGTGTATGTTAGTGAATCTGTCAAGTCATGACGATACTTTTCATACTTACTGAAACTAAAACATGAATGACTTTTTAAATCCTTCCAAGGAACAATATAAATATAAGGAAATTTACATGCAAAAAGATAATCAAAATCTCCTTTTTTATATTCTCTTTTAATTCTTGCTCCATTAGATTTACCTTCCCTTGTTAATGGAACAGAGACAGATCTTGAATGTTTAATTTGTATGGTGATCCACTCTTCATCATTCTTGATAACTAAATCAAAAGGTGAAGAAGGATTTAGTGGAACAAACATTGAATAATTCCACATATGTAAGAGATACCTTACGATTTCTTCTCCTGCCATACCGAAAGCAGTAGCGTCAATGCGTGGTTGCCCAAGTCTGTCCTGTTTTAAATTCTCCTGTGAGGGGAATTCTAAAATTGTACTTTTCTCCCGCAATTTTGATTGCTTTAATTGCGAGTGAGCCAATTTGTTTTGCATACTCCTCTTTTACTGTGAGTTGGACTTCATCATGAACAAATGCTACTTGTTTGTAATCTTCTCCGTACTTAAATTCCTGTTCAAGTAGAGAGTGCATTTCAACAATCCATCTTTTACAAATGATTGCTCCTGCTGACTGTAACAAAGTGTTCAAAGCTGAATGGGTAGAACGTACTGGTACTTTCCTTCCATCCAAACCAGTTAAAAAACCTCGTTCTGCTTTCTTTTGTACCGCATCTCTTAAAGATTTTAAGGCGGGTATTTTAGTTAGAAACTCTTTCTTTAAGCGAGAGCCTTCAACCTTCCCCTTCCCTACAATCTGACCAATTTTTTCATTTCCCGCACCATACAAAAACCCATATATGAAAGTTTTTGCTTGATCCCTCGTAGATAATCCTGCGGCCTTTTGATTAGTCGTATGGACATCTCCTTCAAGTAACGCTTTACCATATGCACCATCATCATACTTAGCAAGATAATGGCTAAGGCAACGCAGTTCCAAGCTAGATACATCCACGCCCAAAAGTTCCATCTCCGGATCAGCACGAAATAATGTTCGGCATTCTCGCCCAAAGGGTGCGTTGAGATTCGGAACTTGAGCGAGGTTTGGGTGTGAGTGAGAGCATCGTGAAGTTTGTGCTCCCATCGTGTTGACTTTTCCATGTAGCCTTCCTTTCTTTGAGAGTTTTATCCATGCTTGATTACCTTCTGCTAACTGTGCAATACGTTTATTTAAAATAAAGTATTCCGACATTAACTTTGCTTCGGGATAGTTAAGTTTACTTAAAACTTTCTCATCAATTTTAGGTTCATTTGAAGGAGTGAATTCTTTTGGAATCCATCCTCGTAGTTCTTGTAGTCTCTTAGCTATATGTTTACGAGAGTTAGGATTAAAATCTACTATTTTTATCTTTGAATATGTGTCGTTCTTTCTTAGTCCTTCATCTACTATCCATGATCCAAAGACTTCACCTAATTTCTTGGATAGCTTAGATCTCTTATCTGCAAGATCGGAGTATAATTCAACAGCCTGTTCTTCATCAAAACAAAATCCTGCTTCCTCTTGTTTTAAACATATATCTGCTATTTGATGTTCTAAATCAATAGAATCTTTGGAAGGTAGACTGTTGGATAAATGTTCATGTAATAACTCTGTTAAATGAACATCATTCACACAATAGTCTATCATTTCTGTGGTGAGTTCTTTAAATGCATCCTCTTGTTGATTAAGAGTGCCTTTAAATGATCCTAATCTCTCTCCCCATGCTTTTAATGAGTGACTTCCCCAAAGTTTTGCTTGAATCTTTCTAACTTTTGAATCTGTTTCTCTTAAATTAGGATAAATTAATCTTGAAAGTATTAGTGTGTCAAGTGTTTGATCTATTGGAACTGAAAAATCATAAAGTTTTTTTAATGCTATTAGATCAAAACCTAATATATTATGACCGATTATTTTCTTATCTTGTAAATCATTAAGAGAATTTATAATCTCAGAATTACTAGTTGAAATTGTCAACTCTCCTGTAGTTAAGTTACGATAGACTAATAAATGAATTTTTGTTATAGTGTCTAACAAACCATCTGATTCTAGATCTAAGATGACCTCTTCCATTTTCCTCCCTAAAAATCTTGGTTATCCTCAACTTCTTCAATTTCAAAATTATCTGTGGAAACTTCTACCATCCTTCCAGTCTCCTTTGAATACTCAACTGCATTACAAATTCCTGTTTCACCTGTCCATCTATTCTTTAGAATTCTTACTGTAGTCAGGTTAGGATTGTCCTCGCTTTGTTGATTTCTTTCACAACCTATAACAATATCAGATAGTTGTGCGATTCCATGAGTACCACGTAACTGATTGAGTGAAGTTTGTACTCCTTCCTCATGTCCTCTATCTCCACTTGGTCTACGTAAATGAGAGACAAGTATCAAGGCACATTGTAATTCCTCTACCAAACTTCTAAGTTTAGTCATTACAAAATCTAACATTCTACGTTCATCTCCTCCACTTGTGAGTCCTGAGATGATGATGCTAATGTGATCCAGTATAATACAATCACATTCCATTCCTCGTACCAAGTACCTTATCTTGTTGAAAAGATGTTCTGGTTCTACACTTCCCCAATGATCATAGAGAAATAAATTACCTGTACCTACTACATTGTCAAATCCATCTTTTAATTCTTCAGTAGTACACTCCACATTCTGTAAATGTACAGGTTTATTTAAATATAACCCAACAAATCCTAGTGCAGTACGCTTATTATTCTCTTCTAATGCAATATATCCTAGCTTATGACCTTGTAACATGAGAGAATAGCCTATTTCTCTACATACTTGTGACTTACCTACACCACTTCCTGCTGTTATAGTTACTATTTCCCCTCTTCGTAACCCTTGAGTCATGTTATTCAGACCAGAGTAAGGGTAGGGAAAGGATTCTACAGTATCTTCTGAGGATATAAGATGCCACAAATCTCTTCCATCTATAATACCATCAGGTCGCCATACTTGAGCAGACCATATAGCATTAATAATTTCTTTTTCTTGTCCTGCTTGGAGCATTTCATTTGCATCCTTCATAGGTAACTGTGCTACCTTTACTTTTCCGGGTGAAAATAATGGAACACACTCCTCTACAGCCTTCTTTCCTGCATCATCTTGATCGAACATCAAGACTATAGTTTCAAATCCCTCTAAATATTCAATCTCCCTTTGGAGACATCGCTTCGCACCACCTGATCCAGTAGAAATAGAAACAACAGGCCATTTATTACCTTGAGCCTGTGATACTGACATCGCATCTATCTCTCCCTCGGTTACTACTATCATCTTCCCCTTAGAAAAGAGGTGCTTACCGAAAAGATTTGCCTGTTTAGTATCTCCAATAAATAAGAAATCCTTATTGGAAAACCTTAATTTCTGAGCGACTATCTCACCTGACTCTGCCTTACGGTAATTAGCTATCTGAACTTTCTTACCTTTAAAAGTTCCAGTCTGATAATCCCATTTATTAACAGTATCTTGCGAGATACATCTCTTCTGAAGAGGTGATTTGTCTCCAGATACAAAATCCATTTTCATTTTTTCCTTCCTCTTAGTTTGTTGTTCACCTTCTTCTGTCCGGTGATAACCACAGCCCGGAGTGAAACAGTAACCATGACCATCATCATATATGGCAAGGTTATCTTGAGATCCACAACTAGGACAGGGAATATGGTTAACTAAAGTAGAGTCCTCTCTATCTAATCTCTCTCTTCCGAAGAGTTCCATATTTTATCATCTAATTTAGAGGTTGCTGTTAATGATTTGATATATGTAAAACCACAACTATGTAAGAAAAATTTCACTTGATCTAATACTTGTGGTAAAGTCTCCGCATCAAAGGAAACCTTGACATCATCAACCTTGAAATTTTTTCCCGACAAATCATTTCGATCAATAAATGTTCGTACTTGTCGAAATGTATATGTCTCCTCCATATCAAGTTCTTCCCTCATTTTAAATTTTCTATCTAATTTATTTTTCTTTGGATGAACTTGTGTTCCTCTATTGAGTATTCCCTTGCCCATTTTCCTTCCTTTAAAAGTCTAACCATGATTGAACATCAAAGTATGGTGATCGTTGAGTGGTTTCAATCTCATTGAATCCTAACACTGTAGCATCTGAGTACACATATCTCAAATACATTACATATTTTTTCAACTCATCCCATTGTCTTGATGTATAATTTATACGAGGTTCAATCTCTGAATCAACAGCATCACCACCAATAAGACAAATTGATACGGACACATCGTCATATCCTTCGGTGTGTGCTCCTATCTCTTCTATATCTCTTCCTCGCTCCGCTTTACCATCCCTTGTGATAATGAAATGGTATTTCACATTCAGAAAACCTTTCTGTCTGTGTAATTTGTTTAAGTCTTTACTGTTTAAATTTTCACTAGGCGTTGTCTCACTACTATGAATAATTATATATTTAGTTTCTTTTCTTTTTATTTTATCCATTCAATAGGAATTGCCTTGTCTGCAAATTTAAAATTATATTTAGTTGCCCACGCTTTACACGTTAAATTAGAACCTTGAACTTTTTTATTACAATCATAAAACACAAGCCGAATATCTAGTTCGGGATGTTGTTTCTTAATTGCTCTCAAAATTCTCTGTGCTGTGAGTCTAAAAAATCCTTTTGCTTCTATTATTATCCCATTCGGTAGAATGAAATCTGGTTTGTATCTTCCTTCCAACGTGTAACTTAGAATACGTGTTTCATATTCATAAGCTACACGTTTTTCCTCTAGGAAGGAGGCTAGTTTTTCTTCAAACTGGTTACGAAACCCTTTAGAAGTCCTCATCCTCTTCTTGGAAATCACTTGCAATAGACCCAGAAGAATCTTCATATCCTTCCTCTTCTTCAAAGCCCATATCCGAGATAGGATTGTAAGGAATAAGATTGATAACCTGTACGGCATCCATGTACAATGTAACACCTGCACCACCTTGTACAGTCCAGAAAGCAGGACGGAATGAAACTTTAACATCCGAACCACGACCAATAGATACATTACAAGGATTCAATTTCGCATCAATCAAGCGAATTGTTGCCTTTCTCTTCTCGCCATTCTTAGACTTAAAGAAAGGCTTCTGCTTAAACTTAAACAGAACATCATCTCCATCCTCTTTGTAAGGTGGATCAGCCATTTTCTTTGCTCCCGATTCTTTTTGGGAGGACTCCATCCACTCATCTATGGTAGCCATAAATTTCTTAGCTTCCTTACGTGGAATGGTAAACGCCAACTGATATTCTCCTTCTTCTGAGAACTTAGTATTAGGACGTTCAATATATGCCCATGTCACCTTTCCTGATGGTGATACTACTCTATCTGCCATTTGTAACCTCCTTAAATGGTTAGTTATTGATTAAATACTATAAGGGTAGTTTATTAACAAAAGAAATACTTAGATTTAAGTACCTCTTCTATATTTAAATCTCCCCTCTTTGGAGGGTTAGGAACATAGTCCACAACTTCCAAAGCTGATTGTTTAAACTCTTCAAGAGCATCAAACTCCTTATATAGTTTAACGAATGCTTCTCTTAATAACTGTGCTAACTCTGGTGTCTTGGACGCATGAGTTCCATACGAATCATGTATCATTTGAAAGGAATTCACTCCCTTATTCAGACACATATTAACTGTAAAAGTCAATGCACAAGCATCTAAAGAATGTACAAAGTTAGGTGCAGATCCATTAACGGATCTTCGATTATCAATTCCTGAGTCATCTTCAACTTGAACTGTTGGTTTCACAAGGACACCATCAATATGTGTAAAAATTTTCTTCTTAGAAATATCCTTATACTGTTGATGTATTACCATACCAGATGGTATCCACCATATCAAGGGATAATTTTGCTTACTCACTAAGCTAGAGACTTTCCTAATCCAATCCATAGCTTCCCTTGCACTCACTACAACTTCCGTGATAGCATTCCATACCCTACTAGTGATCCAATTAACTGGAACATACAAGGGTAAGTTCTTATCCCAAGGCCAGTTTGCTCCATCATAAATTGCTTCTCTCACATATTCTTCTACATAACTTCTACAACTAAAACGTGTACCTCCATAAGGCACTACCATAACTGGTCGTTTAGTCATCTTTCTATTTATTAGCCCAGAATTAAGCCATTTTTCTGCCATCTCATCTCCATCCTCCATTTCTTTTCGTACCTCTCGTAGAACACAGTCGGCAACATCTTGGTATATATCTTGTGGCTCTTTTGTATGCATCAAATTTGTAGCTTTTCCACCTATCTTACACCTCAACATTGCCGAGTAGTGTTGTAAACCGTTGTTACTCCCATCCAAGGCTACTGGAAGGGAAGATTTGTAACCGAATCCTTGTTTCTTGAAACCTGCCCATTCATAACAAAATGCTAAGAATAACCAAGGATCGTCTGCCTGTTTCCAGAATCCACAGTCTAATTCATGTTTGGCTGAGTTTATTATATTCTCTGTATTCTCTTCTACCCATTCTATTCTTTCATCTAAGGTAAGTTTATCTACTCCCGCACAATTAGCACCATGAATAGCTAACCAATTTGCTTGTTCCTGATTCTCTATTGGAAGGGCATTAGCAAAAGTCAATAAGGCTTTAGCGTATTCAGTACCTTGAGGAGTTAGGAAAGAACTTACTGTATATTTTCTTCCTCTGAAATCCACTTGGTATGGAAAGTACAATCCGTCATACTTGGAGTACTTCTCTGCCATAGATAATGTTCTAATAAACTGTAAAATTTTAGACTTTCTTCTTACATTCTCTGCATAACATTCTGATGCTATAGTTTTCCAGTCTATAAACTTCTTGTACATTTCCTCATCCATATCCTTTTTCTTCATCCCTTTCGGAGCAGGACAGGGTGGTATAGTGGCCTCAGTTCTGTCGGGCATTGATCCGGCACTCCAATTTAGTTCCCATGCCCTTTTCATAGTATCTAGTACCTTCTTGTTTACACACCACTGAGTATTTTGTAGTGCATTTACACAACTATACTCCTGCTTCATATCGTGGTATGCTATCTCACTAGCTATGTTCTTATTACTTGTCTTGATAAATCCAATTCTCTTTGTTAAATATCCACCACTAAAAGGTGAAGTCCAATCTTTTGGAGTACATACCATTGGTGCATAGGCAGGACTAAGTAGTTCTCCCTTGCTATTTATTCTTTCAATCCAGTCCAATGTGGTATCAGTAGGAAGAACAGTTAACTCTTTCTTCTTCCTTCCCTTAGTCATTGTGACTACTTTGACTAATCCTGTAGATCGTACAAGTAAATCTACACATTTCAATCCGACTTGGATTCGCTCCGTAACTGTCCATGTATCGGTGTGTTCTACGTCTATCTTGTTTTTACAATGTTTTAACAGACCATATCTCCGATAATGTCGAGATGCGGAGCGTTTTCCCACTTGTTTAACTAAATAATCAAAGTAATGTTTATCCTCTTTCCTATATATATTGAACTTAACTTGATCTTCTAATGCTTGACCTATCTTGAAGGCTAAATTAGTCAATTTTTGTGACTTAGATATACCATCCATGATAGATCTTAGTGTGATAAAAGCGGATACTTCTGACTCTAACATTGCAAGGAATGGTGCTGATAATGCTTTTCTTCCTGCTCCACCTTGTAATGCTTCTCCCACAAAAGAGTCTATCTTTCTGGCAAATTTATCTACACTCTGCTTCATGAGTAGAATGCCGTGTAATGATATTGACTCTGAGGAAGATCCTTTTGCTTCTCTCACTTGCTTTCGGAACTTTTCAATCCCGAACTCAATCATATCTTCTTCTAATTTTTTTTGCTCTTCAAATATATTCATGCCTTCCTTATAAAAAGATGACTAACCAATGCAAACTTAAAAAGTAAATTAAAATACTAAATATTGTTGTATAAATTATGAATATCATTATCCTCTTTTGTTTTAACTCCAAAGGTTATTGATCCTCCTCCCCATATACAGACTAAGATACATCCTAACATCAAAACAAAACACGTTAGGAATCCTGCCCACCATATCGAAAAGAACACTAATATGTCGGGTAAATTTAAGAACCACATTCTCATAAAATCCTCCATACTAATTAATAAGATATGGTTTGTCTAGAATAGACCACCATAACTTATCCCTCTTTAGTATCCATACCTTCCACTCCATTCCCTCATTAAGGTAGGAGGCTAGGTTCTCAGTTATTTCTATAAGATTCCCCTCAAATTCGATTGCTTCAGCATCTTCCCATTGAGGTTGGAATGAAATCTTATCTCCTCTTGTAAAATATACACCAGTATCAATGGGTAATTCTACAAACGAGGTGGTGAAAGCATCTACTGCCTCATTTACTATATGGAATAAATTATAATAATTTTCCGTATTAAATATTCCAAGTATAGAGTTCTGGTTAAACTCCCCATCAATGAACTCGTGATCTAATTTATTTCTTACTATATATAATGCCATTTATTCTCTCCCTTTCTTCTTCTTTGCAGACCACCTCTTGCATTCCTGTGTAACTCTTCCAGTCGTTCAAGATGTTCTTTCTTCTGCTGTTCTTGGGACTTTTCTTTTACAGATTCCATACCACCTCTTCGACTTGCTTCTTCTCTGCGATGAAGCTACTACAAAGGTGATTTCCATCTTTTACTGTTTTGTAAATAGCATTAACTAAATGTGTAGGGTGCATATCTTCAATAGCTACCCATTCTGCCTTTGACTTACTGTTATACTTGATTGTTACAGTATCTACCAAGACAGGCTTAGTTAGAATGTCCTTCCATTCCATGTTCCTCCTTTAGTAAGTTACCCATTCAAACCCATGAGGTTCTCCCCAATGGGCTATTGTTACCCATACAAATATAATATGCATGAGGTATTTCCATATTAAGTATTCAATCATTTTCCTGCTCCATAAATACTTATTATGAGAGTTCCATTTTCTAAGGTTACTTCGTATTCAAACTTCCAGTATTCCAAGTCTGATAGTATCTCACCTAGAAATTGTTTATGTTTGTACCAATCTAGTTTAATCTTGTTAATCATAGTATCCATCCTGCTTCTGGTACTTTTTCTGCCACACTTTTGACATCTCTCACGTAAGTATCTCCATACTCCCATGATCCATATGTGTGTGGTGACTTGACTGCACAAAACCACCTAGCATAGGGATTCTCTGCTTCTTTGGATGGCTTCTGCCACTTCTTCAAGACTCTCCACTCCCATACACCATCTGGTGATTCACAAGTCCAGATCTCGTAGGGATTATCTACAGGCCTTGTCTTTGCCATTAGGTTTTTCTCCATATTCTCCTCCTATCGTTGTCCTGACCAATTCTCGTCTGTACTTTCGTACATACGCATCTTTTCTTTATCCTTCTGTTCACCTCTTGATCCTCTGAGGTCAACTACTACCTGTCCAAACATTCTATCAAGTTTTCTTGGTAGTGTCAAGGTTTTTCTTTCCATCCTTCCTCCTAGATTTAATTTTAACAATAAAACCCTTGAAATTATCTTTAGTCTTGTAGCGTAGGGTGGTCACTACTTCAAAATCATTTGGCAACTGTTACTGCTCCAAAGTTAGGACTCACATAGTCAGGATCTTTCTTCCTAAACATCCTTTCTGGTCTATGAGTCATCCATTTACCATCTTTTAATAGACCTGACAGTTTATCTTTACATTCATCTGAGCATACGTGGACACTATCCTCTGGATTGTTCCACCATGCACTTACATCATGTTTTGATGTTATTCCTGTCTTATAACAGTACGAGCATATCATAGTAATGTCTCTGGTACATCTTCTATTATGAATAGTAAATCTTCTAATTGTTCTTTTAATTTTCCAAGATCATTAAACTGTGGATTCTCTTCCAAGATCTCAATGATCATCTCCTTAATATATTCTAATTTTTCTATGCGTGTCATATTCCTCCCTAGTTGGTGGGCAAGGTAAGAGTTGCACTCACTTTGTCATACGACACCTGATTTACAGTCAGGTTGCTTTCTCCATTGCATACTTGCCCAAGTGAAGTATAGACACCCTATCCACTCGCCACTACTTCCTTTTAATAGCCCTTAGTAGTGCAAGGTTTATTCTCTATCACCGGATCTCTGAGTGAATAGGAGTGTCATCGAAAGTGGACTCATGATTCATTACGGCAACTACCACTCTCGTCATACCTAATAGGCGTCATTCAACCAACCTAATAGGCGTAATTCGGTTGTACGTGTCTAATCTTTACCCCAAGAGCCACCATAAAAGTTAGATCTCCTGCGGTTAAAGTCTTTTTACCTAGCCTCTCGGCATAGTCCTTCCCTAATTTATTCATGGGATAGGTTCTAGTCATACCATACTCTATACGTTCCTGTATGGTAATCTCATGTAAATCATACATATTTACCTTAACTCATGATGGTTAAGTGTAGCGAACATTGCTATTAGGCGATTGGCTCTCGTTTCCTCGATGTTGTTGAGGGCGTGGCAATTATGCTCTCCAAGATGATACGCTACACAATAAACCTCCCTTATAGTATGTGTGAGAGAGGGTTAAACATATCAAGTAGAGTGAACCTCACAGTTGTGAGACAAGGACTCTAGTCATGATTCAAACTAGACTGATAACTTCTAACTGGGTCGACCTCACCTAGATCATTAAATCACTAGCGAACAGTTAGCCACTCTACTTGTATTTTATTATCTCCATATACTTTCATGTACAGCAGAGACATCAAAAGGTGTTGGAAAGTGTTTGGGATAGTCCACTGATCTATCAGTACACCATACATTCCACAAAAACTTACACCCACCTATATCCTTACACAATTTAATATATTCTTTGGCTTTCCTTAACTTCACAGAATCAGAGTTACCTGATGTTTGGAAGTGTGAAGGAGTACCTACAGATGCATCAACATCTGGTAAAAACTTACGGATATTATGAACATCCATACATCCTACTTTCCCTGCTACCAGTTGACAGGCAAAACCTGCTTTTGGTAGACCTAAACCCGGTACTTCAAGGAAAAGAAGAAGTAGTTCAAGTTCCATATCCTTCTTATTGGAACGTATAATTCGCATCATACGATTGTACAAATCCTGCCTATTCTTCCTAACATAGGCAAGACCAGTCTTTTTATTTCCCCAAATCCACGATGAATTTAGACCACGTTTACGATATTCACGCATATTACGTGGTAATACACTTGTCTGTACTCTGATAGTTGAGAATACAAAAGCAAGCACCAATTCAAGGTTTTTTGGTGATAACTGTGCAAATCTACGAACCTTCGGATTATGAAGATTGTACATAGATTCCTTCCTAGTTACGAGTTTTCAAGTTCCCATCTTAGAGTAGTGAACTAATTAGATTAAAATTAGATTAAGATACTGGTATAATATGACCAAACATATCTGTAGTATATTCCACTTCTTTAGACTTACGTGGACTGTAGTAAACATCAAAATGAGTTGCCTCACTCTTGATATTATGCTGTGGATGATGACCACGACCACCAGCCCAATTTCTCCATCTTACACGTATATCACTACGAGTGCATTTAAATCTTGCTACTGCAAGTTTACGAGCAAATTCTAAATTCTCTTCGGAGAATGGAATATACCTAGCCATACTCACAAAAGGTTTAGAATCTTGAGTAGTTCCTAAAACATCGAATGGTGTTTCCATAGCTATCCTTCCTATGCTCACTACTCAAAGATGAGAACTTGTATTTGACTGTACCTAGTATGAATCATGACAAGTTAAGTATCAAGTTATTTTTTACGCCTAATCCGAAAATGTTTACGTTTTGACATTGCATTCCAAAATCCTGACATTTGCGGAGATATACCTTCTGGAAAACTAGGAGGTTTTACTACTCGCATTTCGCAGGGTTCAGCTATTCCAAGATCGTTTAACTGGTCGATAGTCATAGTTTGTAGTGCCGGAGTATTATCTCGTACTGAGACAATTCCTGTATGATATTTAAATCTAGCCATAGAATCTCCTAAGTGAAGCCATGACCCATACTAGGCACAGTCATTTGCTTATATGCTGTTAGCAGAAGGCAGAAGATAATATTAGTAATTAATTTCAGTAAATTTAATATTCTTCTTGCGATCCTCGTACTCCTGACATACCTCGATCAATTCATTAAAGGTAATGTTAAAGTTAGGATATTCGTATGCCTTCACAGCATCCAGAATTACTTGTGGCATTTCTGCCTCTGGATTAATGTCCTTAGTTGTATCGTATACTATACCTTCATAATTCCCTAGCGTACCGCATGGAATCGTTCCGATATTATACTTGCGATATTTAAAGATCATAAGCCTCTGTTAGATTAAAGATTAATCTGCCTTCAACTAACAGCATACAAGCTATTCAGATTCAATTTTCAAAGAACGTACTGCAATTATAAAATATAAAAAACAAAGTATCAAGTAAAAACGTCGATCTGCAAATTAAAGCTAATTCATTAATAAGAGATAAACTAGCGAATCAGTATCGATCGAGCCTCTCCTATCGAGGAGCAGGTTTCTACTCGGCCTGTTCCGATTCGATGGTACTATCCTCTCATAGGTAAAAAATTATATCAAGGTTTTTTTTCAATTAGATGCATTTTTTTTGTGTTTAGTGCCTTGAGGCCTTGCAATGGCTAGGCTTAAGATTTGAAAAAATACAGATAAAGAGAGAAACAAGCAAAGATTCTACAAAGGCCTTGATACTTCTTTTACAATCTGATACCCTCCATACCTTTTTGCCAGTCGAGTGCAAAAAATTTGAAAAAATCTTGATAGTTTTTTAACTTTGTGGTATGAAATCCTGCCTTTTTTAAAATATGGAAGGGGGAAACCCCGTAGTCGCACGTTAATAATACCCCTTCACATTTTTTTACTAAATATTCATCCATACATTAGATGTCTCTTTATATTCCTTCCACATCACACCTTGCACAAATCTTTCAAGCTCTTCATCCTTCAACCTCCCTTTACGAACTTCTACCTCCTTATCAGCATCAGTAGCCATCTGCTCGACCCAATAGCCGACTGCCATTTGAAGAGCGTCCAACCTGTCATCATGAATTAATGCACCCTTATCTTTTGTAATTCTTGTCATCTGGTGAAAGAGCATATATTTAGCCTGACTTTCACTTGGATAATTTTGAACTGTATGTAAATCTTTTTCGACTACTTGTGGATCAAAAACCAGTCTATGCTGATTCATCACAGGTTCAAGAGTGTCTATAATTCTTTTTTCTTTTTGAATATTAGATCTTACCTCCTCCATACTTACATTATATATTTTACTAAGAATAGGTTTCCATAGTTCCATAAACATCCCATCACCAAAGTTAGATTCAATAAGAACTAAGTTAACTTTATTTCTTCTGGCAATGATAGATAATGCTTCTAGATTATCTTGTTTATACCCTCCTTGTAGTCCTCCACACTCAGGAACATATAGAACACCATTTAACATCTTAACAACTGCGTACCCAGTCTCATCTTTACCTCTTCCACTTGGGTCAACAGCTAGTACACTTCCTGTATATTCTATCCAATCTCCTATTTTTGTTTGAGGAGAGTAATAAGCATCACCCGGTAGACCAACATTAGGAAGGTCAGTCAGTTTATGCTCTGGATCTCTAGACCATACAGGTTTTTCTGGAGCTTTTTCTCCATCTAAAGACATTATAATTAGATCACTCAATTTCAGAGGGTATCTATCCGCATCTGAAAGTGATGTATCTAGTTGAAATTGTAAATTGAAGCCCGATTTACCATATGATAATTCTCTTTCTGTTAGATCTTCCCCATTAAAGCGTAATGGATCAGTAGGATCTCCAACATTATAGCCATTATCAATCCTATTTTGAATAAATGGTGCAAGTTTATTGGAATATCGGACAATTTGTTTCGGATCAGGATACCTACTAGGCCAAATCCTGACTTCATAACCTCTTTCAGGCAATGTTTCATATAGGGACATCTCCGTTTGGGGAGTTCCTAAATAGATAATTGATCCTTCAGGCTTCAGAATAGCATCGAATTCTTTAACTGCCTCAGATAATTTATCTCTCATAGCCTGAGTCATGGAGTTATTAGGAACTTCCACATCGTCCGCTACGATAAGATCTGCTCTACTCCCTGCTAACTGTCCTGTTATGCCTACACTTTTCACTGAGGGGGAATGTGAGGCTTGTGCAGGGCCAACATCGAATGCTACCTTGGACTGTCTTTGTCCTTCTCGTGATCTTAAGTGTTGAAGGATTGGTATTTCGTGTATAAGTCTCTGAGTAAAGGTAGAAAAGTCATCCGATCTTACTTTTGAGGCTGAGACTACTAGAACTTTAGTCTCTGGATCAAGAAGAAGAGTATGACATACGAATGCTGAAGTGATATAACTCTTTCCTACTCCACGAAAAGCCTCTATGACTCCACGTTTAGGTTTATTTTGTAAGAAGGTAGCTATATCGTATTGAAGTGGTGTCGGATCAGGTAAATGTAAATGTTTCCAACAGATGTATAAGAAATTTCTGAAGTCTTTAAGTTTATTATCCATTTAGAAATGATATTTTAATGAATATTTTTGTAACCACATGGTATAAGTTATCTTAGTGGCTGTAGAAATTTTATATACCTTCCTTGGTTTAAAAGATCCTTTCTTTGGGGGAGTTAAAGTAGGTAAAATAATGGTTTCTTTCACACATGTAGGACAATATCCATCAGGTGTAGAAGAATCTATAGAAACTGGACAACCTTCTATACGGTTACAAATCTCAATGATCTTAAAATCTGTTGCACATATAGTAATAGGTAGTATAAGTGTGAAAATAATTATAAATATTGATTTCATTTATTCCTTTAAATATATGTTTAACCCTCTCTTATAACTATAATGGGAGTTAATTAAACATATATAATAAAATCAATACTTTAACTATTTAAGCTACTTGGAGTGATTTATTAGGTATATACTGGGTATTTAAGTCCTCTGTATCATCAAATGTACCTCTATTTTTTATCCCTTTAACTTGTTTTTTTCCATAAATAAGGACTTCATGATAGTCCTCCATGTTAAAATCATCTTCTATTCCCTCGTTTTGTACTTTTGTACTATCAGGATGCCATTGGATCATAGATGCTGTATATCCTGCCTCTCTAGCTATATCTGTAAAATCACCAGACTTAATGAACGATGCTAGTTCTTCCATATTTAATTCACCTCTTCGTGTTGGGTGACGGAACTTCCATCTCCAAGTTTCTTCTGGAAATTTAGGTTTCATACCGGGAAGAATATTTGCAGTATCTTTTAGATAGTCTAGACCAAATTCATCGTTTTCATCTACTACAGTTTCAGGAGTCATGAATGTGGAAGCGGAAGCAGCTATTTCAATTACCTTATGATGGAAAGAAGTTATCAACATTTCTTTTTGTTTCTGTGACATATCTTTTGTCTCTCTTTCAATCACTCTCAAAGTAGCGGCTACTATATTTTTATAATCTTCTGGATCTCTTACATATCCTAACTCACGACCATATACAGCAATATATAAAGGATTTTCAGGTGCGAGATAAACACCAATTAATTCTGGTTTATATATACCACCAGTAGCTTTTCTTATTTCTGATATTTCAGTAGGACGTATTTCATTAAGATTTTCGTCTTTACTATCTTTATATATTGTAGCATTTCTAATATCAGTAGTAAAACTAATACCACTTCCAAAGTATCCATCATCTCTTTTACCATAAGGTTTACCCTCATTATTAGATTGGTAATCTGTTATGAAAGATGTACCTACCATTGTAGGAGTTCCGTGATAGAATATAATAGGTTTAGATAATTTTTCACCATTAGAAAATATTTGTGGTCTATTTTCATGAGTCATTAAATTACCTCTACTCCACTCTTCTAATCTTATTCTATCTAAATAAGGTTTTTCAAATACTTCTTCATTTAATAAATCCCATTCATCTTTTGCATCTTTAGCCTTACTAGCGACAGCCGCAGTAGTAGTAGCAGTTCTAACTTTCTTTGCTGGTGAAGATTTACCTCCCCATGATACTTGGAATCCTCCACCCTTACTCCCACCTTCTAATATCTTATCTTGTGGTTTATTAGGTATTATTTTTTTCTTCATGTATTAATTAGTCAAAGAAGTTTTACCTTTGGATATATCCTCATCACTAGGGAAAGGCATACTCTCCATTAGTTGTTGTAAAGCGTTATCATTTACAGGTAAAGCAGTAATATCATTATCCTTTAGAAACTTAACTGCTACTGCTAGGTCTGCTGGTTTAGCCTCACCAGATTGTATTTTAGCTAGTAACTCATCTGCTACTGCATCGTATAAATCATTAAGTTTTTTATTTTCCATCTTTCTTTTTATTTACATTTACAAGGGTTACATTTACAGTCCTTACATTTACACATATTTATCCCTATAATCATTGATAGCAGTCTTTATAGCATCTTCTGCTAATACAGAACAGTGAATTTTTACTGGAGGCAATGATAGCTCTTCCACTATATCAGTATTTTTAATAGTATCAGCTTCATCTAAAGTCTTACCTTTGATCCATTCAGTAGCGAGGGAGGAGCTTGCTATTGCACTGCCACAGCCGAAGGTCTTAAATTTAGCATCTACTATCTTATTATTCTCCACTAGTATCTGGAGTTTCATTACATCTCCACATTCAGGAGCACCCACAAGACCAGTACCGACAGACTTACTCCCACTATCCATACTACCAATATTTTGTGGTTTCTCATAATGCTCCATCA
>VTLG01014587.1_pt1 | contig 38392 bp, 55 predicted proteins | sample 4694571 | NCBI WGS metagenome assembly VTLG01 (sample SAMN12604809, study PRJNA352737) | marine metagenome | biome: ENVO:00000447; feature: ENVO:00000209|ENVO:00000569|ENVO:01000036; material: ENVO:00002151; isolation source: viral sequences binned using virsorter ... | reverse complement strand
GGAGCCGCTTTCCCAGGGTTGCGAGCAGACTCCCACCCGCCCATCGTGATCACGGGCTGGCTCGGATCGAGTCCGTGCTTGCCGTTGGTTCGCTCGAAAGTGGCGAATCGTTCTCGTATGCCCTCGAGCTCTTTGTTCGGGTTTCCGCCTGTGCCCCTGAACTCGCTGTCTGGCGCGTCGTCGATCAAGTCCTCAATCGTTTCGTACCAGTCGGTGGGACCCGTCTTCTCGGGCAGAGGCGGCAGCTCGCCCTCGCGTACCGCCCGCAGGATCATGCGCTTGCGCGAGCTCGCGCCCCCGTAGTCGGCTGCATCTATCTCGACGACATCCCAGAGGTATCCCTCGTCGTCCAGCGTGTTGGTGATGTCGTCCATCAGGACCGTGTCCTGATAGTCGGGGACGTTCTCGATGGTCACAGTCGGAGGTCGGGCTTCCGCGATGTTGTCTGCGACCTTCTGCGCGCTTGCCTCGTCGAGGGCATCGAGGTCGCGACCGACCTTCGCGCATGACAGGTTCTTGCACACCGGGCTCGCGTGGTAGTGGTCGGCGTTGGCGAGCTCCGCGGCGTCTGCCTCGGTCACGTCTTGCGCGTCGAACGGGCTCCCTTGCGACTTGTTCCAGGCCACGATGTCGTCGTCGAACTCGCGCGCTGCGACGGTCGAGATGTCGGCATCGCCGAGAGCCATCCCGATCGTGTCTGCACCCGCGAAGTCCTTCGCGACTCGGATGGGGTCGTCGGTCTTCGGTGGCCGGCTGAAGTGGCTGCGACTCCCCTCGGGCCACTCGCCGTACAGTTCTCGATCAGTGAGTTGACCCTCTGCATCCGCGGCATCGAAGTCGATGTTGCGCCAGGGCTCGGGCGTCTCGCCGGGCCCAGTGGTTCGCCAAGGGCGCGCGATCTCGTCCTCGGAAAGGCCCTCGAGCAAGGAAGGAGAGGTGCGCTCGGGATCGACGTAGGTGAGATCGTCGCGGAACATGACGTAGTTCCGCGTGCGGTCTGTCCACTCACCTCCAGTTCTGGCCTTGAGGGCTACGCCCGCCTCTTCCCACTTGTCCAACCGGTGCAGCACGTCGTCCATCAGGACGGGGTTGCCCGTGATCCCCGATCGGACCATCTCGCGCGCGATTTCGTAGGTCTCTGCGTCTCCCGCGCTCCCGTCCCGCACGATCGACGCCTCGTTCAGGTAGTGCTTCGCCTGAGACCAAGTCGTCAGGTTCTGCCCGCCAATCTCGCGAGCTTCGGCAGCGCCAAGTCCCCTCGTCGGAGTGCCCCCTAGCTCCTCGCGAGCCATGTCGGCATCGCCGTGCAACTTTCCTTCTTTGATGCCGGAAGCGTGTAGGTCGGGGTTGCGGCTGAACCCGTCAAAGAATTTGTTGCCAGGGACGCCGGCAGCATTGATCGCGTCCGAGACCATCATCTGCGTCATGCGTGCAACAGGAGCGCTTTGAGAGCTGATCTCTCCGAGCGGCGCATTGAACGCATCGGCCACGGCTTGATGGGCCTTCGCCTGCTTCAACTTGAACAGGTTCTGCTGGAACATATGGCCGGTGAGCTTCTCGCCGGCATGCAGTCGTGCGTGGAGGCTTAACTCGTTAGTTTCCTGCGGCGTCCCCAACGCAAACAAAGCGCGCTGCACGTCAGGATCTTCTGACGCTTGCAGCTTCTTGAGAACATCCGGGCGATCCTCGAGGGCGGCGTCAAGGTCGAGAAGGTCGGATTCCTTGACGTCGTGGATCACGCCGTAGAGCGCAGCATCGGCGGCGGGGTCGTTGGCGAACTCGTGCCGCATCGCCTTCCATGTGTCTTCGTATATCGAATATTTCATGGCGCGATCAGCGTCTGCGAGAGAGCCGAACTGCGCTATCTCCGAAAGCATCGCCACCATCTCGTCTCTCTCGACGGGGGCTCGGCGGGTGCTGAAGAGGTTCGCCGCCTGTTGAACAGCACTAAACCGACCATTGGGGTCCCCGGTGCCGCTGAACTCGTCGAGCTCATCGCGGAAGTTCAGGCGGATGTCGTCGCCATAGATCGAGTCGAGAGGCTTCCCCCTCCACAGCAAGGGCCTGTCCTCGGCCTGCGCGTAGGTCTTTGCCGTCCTCCTTTGCTGCGCCGAGTAGTTCCCGTGGCCGCGAACCTGAGCCCCTTCGCCAGTGCCGAGCTTCTTGAGCCAAGTCGTTAGGCGGCTTAGGTCAGGGTTGATGTCCCACTGCCTCGGGCTTCCGACGAACGCAAGGATCGTTGCCATCGATGGATCCAACGCGCCGAGCGCCTTGAGCCTCGCGCCAACACCCGCGAGCGCGCCGACCTTGCCCTCCGGGCCGGGAGCAACAGCCTCGGCACCGAGCTGCACCGGCCACGGGACGCCGACATCGGTGGCGTGCTGCTGCGCGCCTTGCATCAGTGCTCGCGCCTCGGGGCCGAACGGCAAGCGATCAACCTGCTGGTCTGCGCCTTCGAACGTGGCGAGGAGCTCGTCGACTGCACCGATGGGGTTGAAGGGGAGCGGGCCTGCGGCCTGGAGGAACCTCGGGCCCCAGCGCTCGCGCTCTGGATCTCGAGCGGCCGGGAACCCCGACGCAGCCTCGAGTGCGAGACCGCCGAGGTAGTGCGGAGTCGTGGCACTGGCTGCGCCCAGCAAGCCGCCAGTCGCGGCGACCGGCGAGCGGCTGACCTGCTCCCGCAGCGAACGCGGGTCGAGCATCTGGTGAGATGCTTGCGCTCGTACCCTCGGCGAGCCGGGCATCATAGGCGCGGAGCCCAGGCGCAACGCGCCGGGAAGGAGGTGCCAGGGTCGCGCCTGAGCCCCGCGCGCTTACTCGTCGATGCTGTCATCGGAGGTCGACTCGTCGGGTGGTGATTCCTCACCTACCCACGAGAACCGCACCTCCGCAGATTCCACGCCTGTCACTTGCGTTTGTTTCACTTCCGGCCACACACGCGCGAGGTAATCCCGGCGCTCGCGTATCGTTGCGGCCAACAGCTGATCGACGTAGTCCCGAGCCAACTCCTCGAGCTTGGTGAGCTCGGGATCCTTCTTGCTGCGCTTGTCGAGCTCACGCTCCACCAACGTCGAGAAGGAGTTCTTCCGCCTACCCGCAGGGTTCCCCGATTGCCCCGGCTTAAAGGGCTTCAGGTTCGCGAGCGAGTTGGGATGTTGACCGGGCTTCGCCATTCGACCTCTGCAACCAAAGAGCGCGCCACTGTTTGAGCAACGCGCAACTGTTGCGACTCCGAATCCAGATACCCCAGCCCGGAGTGCCGGTCAAATCTCGCAACCTACCGATTGAGTGCGTCGATCGCCCCGAAGTACGGCGAGACCTCGTCGAGCAGGAAGTCGCGAGTCGCCTTGCACGTCTCGCTCCCCTCGAGGGCGTACAACTCCAAGCGCACCTCTTCAGTCGCACGGGGAGGCGGCGGCACCTTCACAGGCACGGGGTACCTACAAGCGGTCGATGCGATCACGCCGAGACATGCGGCGGATACGATCACGAGCCTTCTGAGCGCGTTGCAGTCCATCGAGTACCTCGTTCGCCGCATCGAGAGCGGCCTTCGTCCTGGCGCGTCGAGCACCGAGGTAATGAACCCACCAGACGAGGGCACCCGCAGCGACAAGCGCCGCACCGTACTTCGCGACGGGCTCCAGAAGGTCGATCACGCGCGACCCTCAACGCTGGCAGCGACCTCTTCGCACCAGCGCCGCTGCCCGACTGCATTCGAGTGCTCGGTGAGATGCAGCAGTTCGTCGGCCGGGACACCGAACCCGCTCGCGTAGTCCTCGAGGGTGACGTCCTTGAACCCAGGCCGAGTCCCTCGGCCATCCCAGCCGATGCCGATCCCGGTCTCGATCATCCAGTCCCGCAATGAGACCGACAACCGGATCTGCCCGAGGTAGCCGTCACTCCCGAAGTCCTTCGGGTAGAGACGGTGGTAGTCCACTCGCCTGGGGTCCATCGCGATGTCGCCGATCCATCGACCGTGCTGATCACGCTTGTGGCTTCGGAAGATCATCGGGCTGTCCGCATCGGATCCGCCGACTAGGACCCAGGTCAACCACTCGCGAGCAGCCTTCCCGAGGTCACGCTCGTCCCCTCGTATCTCGGGCGCGTTGACTCCCATGACACGAGCATTGATCCACGTTCGAACATCGAACCCGCAATCGACCTCGAGCTTGAGGCTCTCGCCGTCGATTACGCGGATGACGCGGCAGTGGTATTCGTACACTGGGCCCCCTTGATCTGCGTGCGGACGCCTTCCAACACACCGAGCAGCGTGCGAATCAGCTCGTCGATCACGTCCGCGTCGAGGTCGTCAGACGCTCGCTCGTACCAGAGATATGCGCAGGCATCGAGGATCTCAGCGTGGCACTCCACGATGGGGCGAGCCCCGACGTACTGGTCGCCGTACCGCTCGCGCCCACGTTGCCACTTGATGCTGATCGCATTCATCGGGTCGACGTTGATCAGGTCGCTGTGGTCGATGTTAGTCGGGGTCTGGTCGAGTTCGCCAGACGTCGTCTCTTGCTGCACCGAAGTCCTCCCAGTCGATCTTGCTGAGTCCTAGGTCGAGTACCCACAGCGCGTCGGCTGCGTCCTCACTGTCGAGCGCACCGAACTTGCTGTACGCGGAGGCGAGCATCTTGGCCTTGCTCGCGTTGCCGTTGTCGGTTGCGTGCTTCTTGATCTCGGACACTCCGAGGCCCATGTACGCAATATTGCGTTCCTCGCAGAACGCCTCGAGAATGGACAGAAACCCGCAATACGCTTGAGTGGCGTATGCGGACCTGTGAGTCGCCGGATGCACCCACTCGTAGAAGACGATCGAATCCTCGGGCTCATCGATCGTATCCGCGAGCCAGCGTCGGAACCGCATGTACCTCACGCCGTGCGACTCGCCGCGCTTCGGCTTGAACGAGACCGCCTCAGACCGAGTCGAGCTCACGGTGCCGTCTTCAGTCCACGCGATGCCAGTGATCGAGCCCAGGTCGATGCCGTAGGCGCGAGCCACTACTGCGGCCTCACGAAGGTTCCGGTCTCATGGTCGAGGAACATGCGTCCGATGACGCCGGGCTCGCCGTAGCGGGACTTCGGCACTTCGAAGTGCATGCACCCCGCGACGTCGGTCTTGGTGATGCGGATCGACATGTCGGCCGCGTAGCCTGCCATCGCGCCCTTCTCCTCGCCGGAGCGGGACAGCTCGTTCACCTCGATCCAGTTGAGTCCCGGCTCGTCCTTGGCTGCGACTCGTCCCCAGTTGCTCCACCGTTGGAGCGCCGCGAAGTACCCAGTGCCATCGCCCTGGCTGAGTTGCGCGATCCGGTTGACCGAGTCGATGACGACGCACAGCTTCTTGGTCGCGAGCGATACCTCGCTCTCGTTGACCTTCTCGCGGATCCAGTCGAGCAGCATCTCGGGAGAGATCCCCGCGCCGACGTGACAGATCTTGAGGTACGAGGCGATGGCGTAGCCGAGCTCGGGATCCCGAACGTAGTTGCGGATGCGGTTGTACATGACTGCCTTCGGCAACTCGGTGTTCACATAGATCACGAGGTGCCCGAGCTTCGCCTGTTCGATCGCAGCACCGAGCGCGAGGAAACTCTTCCCGACGCCTGGATGTCCCGCGATGGTGGTTAGCCCGAGGATCCCGCCGTACCGCTCGTCGAGCGCGTGACATCCGCTCGGCCACACGCGCGCGGTATCGATGACGACTTCGTCGGCGACTTGCTCCTCGAGTACGTCCCCGCCATGCAGAGCATGTGCGAGGCCGCGAACGATGCGACGCGACGCGAGGCACTCGGCTTCGGCCAACGTCGCGAAGGCCGCGGTGCGAACCTTCTCGCGCTCGAGGTCGGTGCCTCGCAAGTCCGCTACCCACTGGTCGACGCCGCCTTCCTGCGCCGGCAGGTGGACATCGATCCACCACGCGCGAACAGGCAGCGAGTACCGCAATTCGCCGGCGAGACACTCGTACCAGTGCGCCGCGCTCTCAGACGATTGTTCCTCGTTCACTCATTCCCCCCTTCGAACATTGCCGCCCACTCGGCATCGGTCCCCTTGACCGCAACCTTCGCGGGAAGCCTCTCCTTCATCTCGATGATCTTGCGGTCCTCGACCCAGGCGACGGCTTCGTCGACCTCGGCTCGGTTCGCATTCCGAAACCACCTCCCAGCCGCCGCGTAGTACCGGGTGATCCCGCGCAACTTCATCGAAGGGAGCTTGTGCTGATACCAGCACCGCACCTCGTGCGCGGTGTACAGGCCGGGATGCAGCGCCTGGAGGCGGTCGACTTGAGAATCCGAGAGGGGGGACGGAACCGGAGGTTCCGGTTCTTCCCTCTCCCCTATGTGTTCTGTGCTCTGTGCTCTGTGTTCTGAGGGAGACTCTTCTTTTCCATTCTTCGAACGGAATCCCTGCTTTTCCGAGAAGTTGCGGAGCGAGATCCGCGCAACCTCTCCCTCAAGTTCGAATGACATCGGCGAGACTTCCGCGAGACGTTCGAGCAACTTCCGCGCAACGTCCGCTCGATGTCTCCCTGTTATCCACCCGAACTCGGACTTGTGGACCGTGATCGTGTCGTCGGTTTTTGACGCGTAACGCTCGACCATCAGCATGCCGATACGGGTGTATGCGGCGAGCAGATCGTTGTCGCCGAAGACGGTCGCGGTCTTCGGGTGGGTGCGCGCGGAGACGTGAACCTTGAAGTGAGGGCGACTACGCGGCATTGCGTTGGCCCCCTTGGTCTCCTTGGTCTCCTTGGTCTCCTTGGTCTCCTTGGTCTCCTTGGTCCCCTTGGATCACCGCGCGAACCTCGTCCGAGACGAGGTCGACGTAATCCACCAGGCCCCCGGTGTGGTGGCGGATCAAGGCGGCGGTGTCGAGCCACATACCCTGTCCACCAGCGATATCGGAGACCGTTGTCTGAGAGATTCCAGCAGCTTGCGCGAAAGCCCGCTGGGACTGGTTGCTTTGAGTGAGAAATTCAGCGAGAGTCATGGCGCGAGACGGTAACCGGAAGCCGAGTCAAAGGCAACCGGAGGACCGATCAGGATAACCGGAGGAGGGGTCACGGTGGCAGAGCTACGGCGACGGCCGAAGATCAAGACGATCGAAACGAAGGTCGTGCGAGCAGGTGTCGAGGACGTGGCCCGCGGGCCCGACCTCGACGACGTGTTGAAGGGCGTGCTTTGCGACCTCCGCAATCAAAGCGGGGGTTCGACTCGGAGCCTCGCGCGCTCGCTGGGTGTCCCGCCGCAGACCATCAACGGTCTGCTCGACGATACGGTCGACACGGGCGCGCGCGTGACCACGCTCACGAGGATCTGCTCGGCGCTCGACTGTTCGATCGGCGAACTGTTCGGGCGACATCCGAAGTACGCGGACGCCGACCAAGTGCAGCATCCGCTCTGGGCGACGATGGCCCACGCGATGACACCGAAGCAGCTCGAGCAGCTCGCGCGCCTGGTGCTGCTATCGCAGCAGCTCGGGATTCAGGAATCGGTGATCGAGCAATCCCTCACGATGGTCGAATCGATTGCGACCGCCCAAGGCATTGATACCGATAGCGCGAAGACCGCTGCGCGAGATCTAGCGCGCGGGACCGGATAGCTTCCGCGCGTTGATGTCCGCGACCTCGGCGAGGCTATCCCGAGCCCCGTCGCGGTAGTGCTCCCCGAGAGCCTTCGCGATGAACCGCTTCGCCTCCGCGACGAGGCCAAGATCCTCTCCGCGCGCTTCGACGGCTGCGACGCCGATCGAGAGGCCGCGCAACGCGGATTCTCGCAGCTCCGGGTGTCGACGAATCAACTTCGCGTAGGTGAGCGCGAGTTCGATTTCAGCAGGTGTCGTCTCCCGCCCGTAGCGGTACAGCTTGAGCTCGGTGATCGATGTCGAGCTCGCCGGGATCAGGCTGCGCCCGTCGCCATCGACGTACTCGGTGTGCGTGCAGAGCACGTCGTGCAAGGTCATCCCCATCGCCGCGCACAGCTTCGACGCGAAGAGAAGCGTCGTCCGCTCGCCCTTCAGGAACCGGTTCAACTCGCGCGTAGGCACGTCGAACCCCGCAGCGACTTCCTGCGGACTCTCGTTCGCGGAAGCCATGAACCCCCGCAGCAGATCCCGCAAGACCTCGTCGAGGTCGATGCCCACTGACTCCAGCGCACGAGTCTCGTTCGCCGGCACCACGATCTTGTGTCTTTCTCCCACGTCTTCCCCTCCCTGCTGCGGCGCAAGCTAACACACCGAGAACGTATCTGACTGACCCCTGTTGCGGTTGACCGGGTCTACGGTTACCCTGGCGTCTTGTTCGGTCATCCGACCGGAGAAGGAGACAAACGACATGACCACCCACCTCTCCCGCGTGAGTACCGCGGGAGGCATGCAACCACTCCTATGTGACATATGCGGTCCCCCCGGAGCGGGTAAGACCACTTTCGCGCTCGGCGCACCCAAGCCGCTGCTGATCCCGTTCGAACACGGGCTCGGCCTCCAGCAGGTCGACGCCGTCCCCACCCCGACCTCGTTCGCCGAGGTCATGGGGATCCTCTCCGAGCTGGCTCGCGAAGAGCACGGGTATCGGTCCCTCGTGATCGACGCCTGCGATGGCCTGGAGCCGATCATCTTCCAAGAGGTCGCCGAGGAGAACGGGAAGTCCCACATCGAGCAGATCGGGTACGGGAAGGGGTACCAGTTCGCTGCCGCGAAGGCGCGGGACTTCTGCGATGGGCTGATCACACTCAGCCGCGCGAAGCGGATGAACATCATCCTCATCTCGCACGTCGCCGCTCGGACCATCGATGATCCGGGGAAGGGGCCGTTCACGCGCTACGAGCTTGCGACGCACCAGAAGGTGCTGTCGCCGCTGATCCTGCGGTTCGTCGATGTGCTCGGGTACCTCGACCTCGAGCGCGCGGCGGTGACCAAGGGCCAGGACGGCGGCCGGCAGGTCACTACCACCCGCACCACTGGAGAGCGGACCCTCTGGCTCGAGGATCAGGGATCGCTCATCGCGAAGAACCGCTACGCGCTGCCTCAGTCGATCTCTCCGATTGGGATCGACTCGGGATGGAAGCAACTCACCACCGCAATCAAGGCGTCGTTCGACGCCATCAATGACCAGAAGGAGGTCGCCTAACAATGCAGATGCCGAGCATCGACTTGTCCGCTGTGGACACCACCACCCCGGAGTCGGGGGGCTTCGAGTGCATCCCCGCCGGCACCTACCGGGTGCTGATCAACAAAGCCGAGTATCGCCAGACCCGAGCGAACACGGGCCACCGGCTGGTGCTGGAACTCTCGATCATGGGAGGCGAGCATGACGGTCGCCGCCTGTTCGAGGGGATCAACGTGTTCAACAACAACCCGGTCGCGCAGGAGATCGGACAGCGCGTGCTGGCGTCGCTCACCGACGCCCTGGGGATCGCTCGAAACGGTCTCACCGATACCGAGCAGCTCGTGGACGCGGTGGTCAACGCCGAAGTCACTTGCCAGCGCATCAAGAACGAGCAGCAGCGCGAGATGTACGGGGATAAGCACGGCAGGCAGAACGGCGTCCGCGCGTTCTCCTCGGGTCGCGTCGCGGAGTCGTCCGCGCCCCCGCAGCCGATCAACCCCGGCCCGATGAGCGGGGCTCCCGCTCCCGATGGCATCACGCACCCCCAGCAGGTCGTGGACGACGATCTGCCCTTCTGAGCCGCTGGTGGGTGGCACGAGTAGGGGAGGGCGGGGGCGGCACTGCCCTCGTCCTCCCCGAAAGGAGCATTGCATGATGCCGATCGATGAGATCAAAGACGTCCCGATGCGCGATTGGTCGATCGAGAATCGAATCGACGAGGCGCTTGTCGAGAACGAACGCGCGAAGCAACAGCGCGAGCTGGGTGACTTCAGCAAGTCCGATCGCATGTCGAGCGCCGGCAAGTGTGTGCGCGACCGCTGGGCTCGCCTCAACAACATCCCGATTGATGCTGATCGGATCTCGACCTCGCGCGGCCTGAAGTTGATGATGCTCGGGAACCTCTACGAGCAGTTCGTGCTCGACCTCCTCGAGATCGCGAAGATCACCGTTCATTCGCAACAGTTGGAGGTCGGCGTCGTACCATTCCTCGGCCACATCGATGGGATCATCGAGCTCGATCGCGTCTCGGGACCCACCGAGTCGCTTCTCGAAATCAAGTCGACCGGATCCAAACAGATGGACCGACTCTACGAGCATGGATACGCGAAGTGGAACCCGTCATACCTCGCGCAGCTTCAGGTCTACATGCACGCGCTCGGCCTGGAGGATGCGATCGTCATCGTAGTCTCGCGTGACGACGCGAACATCTACGCGGAGCGCATCCTCTACGACTTGAGCCTCGCGCTCGACTTGCTCGATAAGTCTCTGCTCGCGACGTCCGAGGCGATGCCGGAGCGACCGCCCGAGGCTCGCGGACCCAGCAGCAAGTACTGCTACTGGTGCCAGCGCGTCGACTGGTGCTACGACCCCGCCACCGGTTGGGATCCCGAGCGATGATCGCGAACACGTCGCGGCAGGCGTACTACGAGTTCAAGGCCGAGGGGAAGCTGTCCGCGCGAGCCCAGGAAGTGCTCGCTGCACTGCGCGTCGCGAAGCGGCCAGTCACCGGCCGCGAGATCGCCGAGTACAAGGGCATCGATGGAGCCTGGAAGCGGCTCCCCGAGCTCGAACGATCCCTGCTCGCCGTTCGCTGCGGCACCCGGCGCTGCTCGATCACCAAGCGCAACGCAACCTCGTGGAGGGCAGTCACATGAGACGCCGACCGAATATCGATCAGATCATCGGGTGCTTGATCATCGCGATCTTCCTGACGTGGTGGGCCCTCGCTCTAGCCGCGACGAAGTGGCTCTGGATGAACTCGTGAGCTACGAGCGCGACTCCGAGCGCCGGCCGACGACTTGCTGGTGCAAGCGGTGCGGTGAAGAGTATGTCGTCTACTCCAACCGGATCACGCAGTACCACTTGCGGTTCCAGGTCTGTTCGAGGTGCGCCGCGAAAGAGGCGGCGCGCAAGTTCCCCACGATGTCTGTTCGGGAGAAGATGAACGGCGTGAAGCGCTGGCCGGTCCTGCACTAGCCGTCGTTGAAGACGTCGAGCGCGCTCGGCGCGAACTTCGCGTAGATTCGTGTCGAGCGCGCGTCGGTGTGGCCGAGCATCTCCCGCACGCGGTCGAGATCGATCCCGGCCTCGCTGACTGCGTGGCTCGCGAACTGGTGCTTGGTTCCCTCGTAGAGTGACACCGAGCTTCCGCTCGCCTTCCGCCACCTCTTGTAGAGGGCACCGTGGCTCCACCGCTTCCCGCTCTCCATCGCGAAGAGCGGTGCGCGCGTCAGCCTCCCGGTCCAGTCGACGTGATCATCCAGCCAGACGCGAAGGGCAGGGTGGATCGGGATCACGCGCACGCGCCGGGTCTTCGTTGGGCCCACCTTCGCGCCGCTCGTCGGTCCCTGCATCGCGTGTCGAACCTCAAGCCTCCAGGGGTCGCCGCTCTTGTCGACATCGGCGACCTCGAGCGCGCGCACTTCACCGGGCCGCACGCCCATCATCCCCATGCACAGCACGGGCCCCTGCGCGAGCGGGTCGAGCTCGGCGACGATCTCGAGGAACCGGGTGCGGGTGATGATCTTCGGGATCCTCTCGCGCGACTTCGCGACTGGGAACACGAGCGGCGTGCGGAGCTCACGCCTGCGGACCAGCCACGAGGTGCAAGCCTTCAACGCGCCGAGGTAGTTCGCGCGTGACTTGATCGCGAGACCTCGCTCTCTCAGCGAGCGATCCCAGTCCTCGAGTGCTGCGTAGTCCAACTCGCGGATGTTAGTTGAGGCGAAGTGCCGCGAGATCTCGTTGCGGCCGATCCGCCTGTACTCGCGAGCTGTCTTCTCGGATCGCTCGCCGGCCTGGACGAGCGACTCGATGTGATCGCAGAAGCGGTCGAACGCGGCCGGGACTCGGTCAGCAGGTCGGGATCCCGCGAACCGATCAACCGCGGCGTCGAGGCTCAGCCCCCCTGCGACGGCCAGCTCGATGGCTTCGGCGACGGCTTCGGCGACCGAGCGGCCGGCGTCCCCGGCGAAGGGGACGCCAGCCAGAGAGTAGAGATCGCGATCACCGATTCGGAGCACCCATCGGTCTCCGCGTCGGCGGCGGATGGCCTTTTTCACCATGTGCTGAAGGCTACTAGGTCCGCTAAGGGTCCGCGATCTCGACGTTCTCCTAACTGCCTGTATTTACAGGCGAAACTGGTCGGGGCGACTGGATTCGAACCAGCGATTCCTGAGCGATTCCAAGCACTTGCATCCCCCATAGCGGCGGGGGCTGCTCGCTGCCCATGGTAGAAAAGAAATCACGATTTTCTCCGGCTCTCCTGGCCGTCGGTCCCCGAACAGTCCCTGAGGCTTCGCAGGATCGCCTGTAGAGAGAGTTCTCCTTGACCGGCATTGCGGATACGGGCGTCGAGCTCGGGTGCGATTAGAGCGCCTTCTGGAGGCTGCTACTCCAGGCACTGCCTGGGGATACACTTGTACTGACCGGAATTCCGGTCTATTCTCTCCACATAGGAGGGAAGCCAGATGAGTCGGATCGAAGAGAAGGCAGCTTACATGCGCAAGCAGGTCGCAATGCTGACCACCGTCAACCCCCGCAGCGAGGACCGCTACAGCATCAGTGCCGCCATCGACAAGGCCGTCGACGACATGATCGGCGACGCGCTCGGCGGCAACTGGGAGGCCGAGTGCTTGGCTGCCGGCGAGGTTCTCGAATACGAGATGGCCGACGCGATCGACGCGGAGGAGCGCGCGGAGAGGGACCGCTTCGGGTACCGGCGGATGGCCCCCGCGTCGCCATCACCTGCAAGTAGGAGGAGAAACCGATGATCAAGATCACGATCGACAACGAGACCCTGCGCGTGAGCGCATCCAGCGAGCGCGCCATCGCAGCGCTCGACCGCAACGCGGGAGCCTGCGCGGGCTCCGACCTCTGGTACGGCGCTGGCCGTCGCCGATCCAAGGACGAGATCGACGCCGCGCTCGGGATCGAGGTTCGCGACTTCGCCGGGGTTTCTAGCCCGCCGCCCTGGGTCGCGGACTTCGCCGCCGCCAACCCGCGTTCGCGGGTTCGGTGGGGAGTCACCGAGTCGAGTTGGGACCGTTTCGAGCAGGTCGCGCGCGCGATCAAGGCGGTGCGCGATGACCGCTGAAGAACGCGCCAGGGTCGACGAGTTGCTCGCCGCCTCGCCGATCTCGATCACGCTGAACCCGAACGAGAAGGTCGTGCTGCTCCGCGCGCTCGACCTCGCCCTTGCGCTCGCCGAGTTCGGCTGCGCGAGTGCACATGACCGACGAACCGCGGACGCGATCCGCAAGCAGTTGGAGGCCTCGCGATGACCAAGCTGGAGCAAGCCGGGGAGTCGCTCGCGAAAGCAGTCGTCGACTACGTCCGCGGCGACATCTCGGTGGGCGACCTCGCGCAGGAACACGCCTTCTACGAGGCGGTAGCAGAAGACGAAAAGGAAGGAACGCAGTAGATGAAGAACGACAACCCGGATGCGGGGCTGGAGATCCTCCAGCTCCTGAGCAAGCACGCCGACTCGATCGCACGGATCGTCGATGACGCTTCGCGCGAGTCGATCAAGTCCTGCCGCGAGCGAATCGCCTACCGCGAACGCTGGGGGATCGACGAGCAGGAGTACGACCAGACCGTCTCGGTAGAGGAGTTGAACGGGCAAGACGAGATCGCGATCAAGAACTGCCAGGCGATGCTTCGCTTCGCGAAGCTGCTCGACTCCGCATACATCAAGACGAGTACCGCAGCGATGATCGACGCGATCCGCGCGCGACGAGGTGAGGCATGAAGAAGGTGATCGACTGGAAGGCGAAGGAGTCCCTCGCTCGCAAGATGAGCGACGACCAGCTCCATCATGCGTTCCTCGACTGCGTGCAGACCGTCTCGCTCTGGAGGTGGGCCGACGACCTCAACGACGACGCCGGGTACTACTTCGACGAGGCGTCGATCTACTGGCGCGAGCTGAAGAAGAGGGGGAAGGCATCGTGAGGACGGAGATTCCCCGATGTCTGGTCTGCGAGAAGCAGCTCGAGATCTATATCGCTGACCGCCTTCGCTTCTCGTTTGGGGAGAATAGAATTCGCGAAGAACAGCACTTCGATACGAAGGAACAGGCCCTGAGGGAAGCGAAGTCGCAGGGGCTAGTAGTGAACGGCGTGAGGCACTGCGCCATCTACGACGAAGATTTCGACGATTTCATAAAGAACCTCAACAGCGGAACGGTGTACGTCTCGCCGGCGAATCCGCGTCGTGGCCTGTGGGGCCTCGGCCATTTCTGTAGTCAACGCTGCGCAGCGAGTTACGGAGAGAACGCCGCCGCACGAGCTGTTCGCCGCCTTCGCCGCGAGCAGGGAGGTAAGGTATGAGCACCGCAACTAGCAACAGCTCCTGGCACGCGCGGTGGTGGACCGCGCACAACGCGGGGAAACCGCAGATCGTTCTCGACCAGATCCGCGCCGAAGCGGATCCGGTGTTCGCGCTGCGCCTCGCGACCGGGAGGCTGATCGAAGATCTGCACCTGATCCACCGCGGCGAGATCGACACCGAGGATGCCGTGTCCTCGATCAACGAGGCGCGGGATGCGTTGCGCCGCCTGGAGGACGAGCGATGAGCAGATCATCCGAAGCATGGGTAGAGAAGCAGATCGAAGCGTCCGACCCGCCGGGCAAACTCGAGTATCAACTCACCACCGCGAAGCTGCTCCCGCTCGAGCACGTCGAGGACTGGAGTCGGTGGGCCGAGAGCGGCGGCATCAGCCGCGACGGCGACCCGATCGAATCCGCGTTCAAGGGCTTGTTCGCGATCGAAGCCAGCGAAGCCGAAGCCATCGCGGAGAACCTCGATTGCGGCGACGAGTTCTGGCAAGACCCCGTCGAGCTCGAAGCCGAGATCGCCAAGTGGGCCGACGCGATCGAACTCGCGCTCGCCGCGTTCGAAGACGAGAAGTGGATCCTCGACGAGGTCGGGGAACCCTGGTGCGCCGCGCCGGGTTACCACCACGCGGAGCAGTCTCTGTGCGACTGCTTCTTCACCGCGCCCTGCTAGGCGCAAGGAGGGGAGGGGAAGATGACAGCACCGATCAACGGGACCACAGACACCTTGAGGCGCAGCGACCTGAGGAGGACGCAGGGGAGAATCCGCAAGGCGCTCCGGGCCCGAAGCGCGAAGGAGGTCGCGGACGCGATCGGATCCACCGAGCAGTCTGTGCGGAATTGGGAAGCCGGGAAGTGCGCGATGACACCGAAGTACGCAGCTCGCGTCCAGTCGATGATCCGCGACGGCTACGCTGATCAAGACGAGGTCGACGCGCTCCTCGAGTTGGCTTCGGGGATGACGGTGCGCCAGAAGCTGGCGCTCGCCAAGGCGCTTGTCATGGACGCGATGTCATCCATCGACTAGCTCGCGCCAGAGGCGCGCGAACGCGACACCCCACTCGGCGTCGTGATCGCTCTCGCGGAGCAACTCCGCGCCATCGTGCCTCCAAGTGATTGCATGAGCCAGCTCGTGCACCGTCACGCAGAGCGCCGCCGCGTCGTCTAGATCCTTTGAGACTCGGATCTGGATGCGCGGCTGGCCTTTGACTTGAGCGATCCCCGTATCTCCCCATGTTCCATCGGGAACCTTGCAACGCCGCAACGTCACCGGGTACAGCGGCGAGAACCGTGCGCGGAACGCTGCCATCAACTTTCGGAAGTCAATCCCCGAAGGCGCGCTTGAGTCGCTGGTGACTCCACCATTCGAAGTCGAAGCGCCCGGTTCCATCGCAGTGTCGCAGCACGGCAATTCCACTTTGCCAGATTCGCTGGACTTGCGGCCCGCACCACGTCTGCTCGGTATCGTCGTACATGCCGCAGATCGCAGCGTTGATGCGGGTTCCATCGGTCTTCGTCCCCGTCGCGAATGAAAGTGTGTGGAGGTGCCCAGCCACCGCGCTCGTGAAGTGCTTGAGCAGGATCTGTTGCGCGGTGCTCGCGGGTCGGCCCGCGACGCCGGTTGCGAAGCTGTGCGCGAACGCGATCCCTGCGATCCAGGCTGGCTCGAGGTAGGGGTGGACGACCCAGGGGAAGCCCTCGGTGATCGAATCCATCGAGATCACGCCGTCGAGGTGCGCGGGATCCGAATCGATCGCGCGCTGCAACCTCTGCTCGTGGTTCCCGAGGGTGAGGTGCCAAGCGTCGACCTCGAGGGCCGCGTTCCCTCGGCGGTGTCGGTTGAACTTGTCGATCTCGTCGAAGATCAACGTCTGCGCTTCGCGCACCGAGTCGAGGTCTGCCGCGAACCGCCTGCCCTCGGTCTGCTTCGATCCAGGCCGGTCGTAGCTCGACAACGATTCGAAGTCTGCGAGATCTCCCAGACAGACGACTTTGTCTGGCCGGATCCCGCAGATCGCGCGGCCGAGCAGCGAGAACCGCGAGAGGTCGGTGCCCGGCCTCGCGTGCGCGTCAGGGATCACGAGAATGTCGATCGGGTCCAAGCTAGAACCTCCGATCGACCTCGGCGTGGACGTGATCCTTCTCGGCGATCACATCGTGACCGTGGCCGAGCACCGTCGAGATGCGCCGGGCCCACGCAACCGCGAGCGCGTGCTGGCTCATCTTGCCGCTCGGGTCGGGGACGATCGCGCCAGGGCGATCACCACTGAACCGGAAGTCCCACGCCCGGCCGAGGTAGTGCATCGAGTTCTCGCCATGCTGGCCGTCCACGGCAGACGTCACCATCACGAGGTCGTCGATCATATCGGGCGCGGTCTTCAGCGCGGCCTGGAGGACGCGGATCGATTCGCGATCAAGGTTCGCGAAGTCGCAGACCACGCCCTCCTTGAACGCGAGCCTCGGCTTCATGCGCCCATCCACAGCTCGAGGAGCCACGCTCCGCACGAGAGGATCGCAGCGCCGACTGCGATACCCGTCATGACGCGAGCGCGGAACTGCGCGATCTCTCCGGCGAGTTCGATCATTCGACGCTCTTGCTCGCGCTGTCGATCGTCCAGGGCTCCGATGATCGTGCGGAGGTTCCGCACGTCGTGGCGCAGCTCGGAGACGATCGTCGAGATCTCGCCGAGCTCGCGCGACGTTCCATTAGGCGGCGTGCGCGTCGGCATGGCTCCGTTCGCGAGCGAGATCTTCGGCGCGTCAGACGCTGCCATCGCTCGCGCCGATCAAACCAATGCCGGCGAGCGCAGGCAGCAGCACGTTGATGATCGACGAGCCGACGTCACCACCGCTCAGCACAGCCGCAACAACGGTCAGCACAGCGCCGCCGAGCGTGAGGAATCCCGCGATCGTGGTCTTCTTGTTCTCCATCCCTATCTCCATGCTCGGAAGATTAACTTCCATTTATCCTCCTCGAGGTTGTACCCGTTGTCGCCGGCATTCCCGACGACGCGGATGGCTCCCCTGACCTTGTACTTGAGGTGCGTCGTCGTCGCGACGACGTTGATCCCCTTTTCCCCATCGTGCCCGTAGACGTCGACCTCATCACCTACCGAATAGCAGTCGCCGGATAACGTGGGTGCTCCGGTCGCGACCGCAGTCACGGTGACCATTCGCGGACGAGCGGCACTCCCCGCATCATCGACGATGCCGTGGGTCCCGGCCTCGATGAACTCGCTCCCGCCGACCGTCCATTCAGTCAGCTCGAGTTCTTTGTACCAGCCAACATTCTTCCCGCTCGTATACCCCGGTATTCCGACAGCATCGACGTAGCTCGTCGAGGCTCCCCATCCGGTAGTCCCATGGTTCGATGGAAGCTGCTGGAAATAGATCTTGTTGTCGGCGTCCGACAAGACAAGTCTCGACTTTGATCCGGCGACTTCGGAGGTCGCGCCCTCGATCGTGAACTCTCCCGACGCACGCTGAATCTTCGGTTTATCGGTAGCCCCGTGATTCCAACTGATGCTCGAGAGTTGTCCGGTTGTTCCCTTGATCCGCAGGGTATCTGGCCCGTTGGTGTTGGTGGAGCCAGTCCACCCGACGTCATCGCCAACCGGTCCCAGCGCGCACCAGGCTCCATCAACGAGGAGCTCGACTTGGGACAGCTCGGTGTTGTGCCACATCAACCCGTCAGGATGCGCGGCGCTCGCAGTTCCGAACTTAGTGTTTCGCTGTGACGTTGTCCCAGAACCGCCGAAGGCCATCGCACCAACGGCTTGCGGTGCGGTTCCTGTCTGCCCGTTAAAGAACTCGATACCGTCGAGAGAGAGCGCACCGTTATCGAGGGTCTGACTGACTGTCACCGTGTTGGTACCAGACGAGAAGGAGTGACTCGAAACGAAGGCGAGCTTGGTCCCGCCGGATGTTGTGATCCGAAGCAACCGACCGGTGTTGAAGTAAGAGGCGAGGGTCCCAGAAGAGGAGACCGTAAACGTCGCAGTGTCAGCGGGGTTGGTTGCGCTCGTTGCCTCGGTGACCAGCGGCGCAACCCATGCGGGATCGCTGTAGTACTTGTGGACTGCGGCCATCGTCGCGCGTGCCCAGGGACCGAGGTTCGCGCCAGTCCAATTGAGCGGGGCACCGTTCGGGACGGCGTTGTTGTTATCGTCCGCAGTCGATGACCAGTTCTTCACCTCACTCATCGGTCTGTACCTTTCCGCCTTCGCGCACGCCCGTGCGTGCTGCGTGGCGCGCGATCTGTTTCTTCCATGCTTCGAAGCCTTCTCGCGTCGGCATCGAGAGCACTTCGTGCATCACTTCGGGATCGAGCATCGCCTGCGTGATGATCCTCGATAGACCGACCTCGTCGCCTCCGAGGGCGATCTTCGCGAGAACGCCAACCACCCTCACAGTTGTAGAAGAATCCATCGCCATGAGGTCTGCGGGGTTCCCGATCATGCCTCTGCTCTCGCCGGCAAGCCCCGCACTGCCGGTTCCGAATTCGGCACCGCTCTTCACGCTCGTATCAACGCGGGACTGACGCATCCGCTTCAAGATGTTCTCGATCTGGTTAGCCTTCGCATCGCCGGCAACCTCGCGGTATGCCTCGATTAAGCCGGAGCCAGGGCGAGCCGCCTTCTGTGCTGTCTTGACCTTGTCAATCGTCGAGTCGGCATCGAGCGCGGCGTCGAAGATTTCCGCCCATAGGCCAGCCTCGAGTTCGGCGATGCGATCGGGGTTGTTTCCCATGATCTTCTTCGCTTCGCGGGCTGCTGCTACAGGGTTCTCTGACTTCACGATGTCGCGGATGGGGTCGCCGGTCTCCTTGTAGAGCAGGCTCTGGGCACCGCGCCGCGCAGACCGCTTGCCAGCGTCCAGGCGCTCTCTACCCTTCAGCGGCCCCGGCTCATAGCGATCCTTCATCTGCGAGTACTGTTGCTTGATCTGTCGAGCTCGTGCTCGCACGTCTGACGGTGCTCGGCTCAGGAGCAAGGCATCGAGCGCCTGCCGCTGTTGAACGAGCTGCGACCTCTCGGGCGAGGGGTCCATTCGGTTGATCTTCGCGTCGAGATCCTGCGTCAACGCTCGGAGGTCTCTGGGCGAGATCGTTGCCTGCTTGCGGACGTTTCGAGTGCCTGCATCGAACTCAGCAAGGTCCGAGTGTGCATCGATCCGCCGCAAGATCTGCGTGTCGAAGCGGTCTTCGGCAGGGGTCAGGTTCTGGCGCAGTCGCCGCATCTTGGTGTCGACGCTATGCAGGGGGATGCGACCAGCCTGATCGAGCAACTCTTCGAACTCACCACCCTCGCGGAATGGGACGCTTGCCTCGTCGATCGTTTCCCTGGCAGAGGCGCGAGCAGCGTCGCGAATCGAACCAGATGTCCCTGTCGCCCCTGGTCGAAGGTTGGTGGCTTCCTGCTCGGCCGCAGCCCTCGACAACTCGTTGCGCCGCAGGGCATCCTGAACGAAGTCTCCACGGTCAGCCGCGGTTGCGCGGTGCATCGCAGTCAACGGTCGGCCAGCGTCGATCCCGGCTCCCTCGATCACCCCCACCGAAGTCGGCACGATGCCTTGCTGGTTTTGCAGGTTCGCCGCGAGCCGCAACTCTTCCATGACGTCGGACATCAACGAACGCTGAGCCTCCAACGTGGTCGCGAGAGAGACGTCACCCGCCTCTCGAGCTGCGTCGATCTGCGCCTGCGTGATGGGGTTCCCGCGACCAGTGAGTGCGCTCTGGATCACCTCGCGGGCGCGAAGCACATCGTGATCAGTGACCTCGCCGCTCGCGAGGCGACCGGTGATGCGCTTGGTGAGGCGGTCCATTGCCTCCATCGTCAGGGACCGGCTCCGAGGTACGTTCTGCGCGACGTCACGAGCGGCCCGGACTGCGCGGCGCTGCTTCGGCGCAGACGCCATCCTAGCTCCGACTGGTGAGCCTGCCGCGCCGGCCAATATCGGAATCGCCATCTGCGCGAGCGTGTTGTCCTCGTCGATCTTGGCTTGAGCGAACTGGGCTCCGAGGTTGGCTCCGACGTTCGCTCCACCGAGACGCGCTGCATGCGTCCCGTAGTCTGCGACTGCGCTCTTCCCGTACTGGCGAGCTCCAGCGGCGAGGCCACCCGTCGCGAGTGCTCGAGCGCCTGGAGCAAGCGCGCGGATGTACCCGAGACCGCCGGCACCGGGAACCATGAACGACGTGCCTGCGTTCGCGAGGCCGGAACGGATCCTCTCCTGCGTGCCCTCGGGCTGGAAGTCCTGCAACCAGTCGGGGAACTGCTCGCGGATCTGGCCTGCGTAGTTCGTCGGGTCAACCGGGACGCCTGCCCAGTCGAGACCGGTCGTCGCGAGGTCGACCATCCCTCCGAGGCCAGCGGTGCCTTCCATCACGCCGTGCAGAATGCTCGGAGTAAAGCGCGGATCGCCTGTGCCGAAGTCGGTGCGCTGCGCCCAGTTCGGGACGCCTTGTTCAGTCTCAACGCTCGGCCGATAGGAGTCCACGTCGACCATCTCGCCGGTATCGGGATCGTATTTTCGACCCATCAGTTCGCTTCCACCAGATCCCAGCCCTGCCGGATGATCGCTGCGGCGTCCTGCGGCCCCATGTTCGGCTGAAGCATCACCTGCTCGAGGTGCGCTTGCGTCCGCGGGACGAGCCAGAAGTACTCGCCTAGCTTCTTGCTCCACACCAACATCGCGCCGTACTCAGGCGGCTGCGTTGGCGCTTCCGCACCAGCCGGTGCAGCCTCGGCATGCACGAGGTCGAGGTTCCCCCCTGCGCCTCCCTGGCCGTCCCACTGCCGTCCATCTGCTGCGGGAGGCAAGGGGAGGTTCGCTGCATTCAAGTCGCCGGAGATTCCGGCGGCCTCGTTGGCAGCCCTGAATCGACCGTACTCTTCCATCTGCAAAGCGCGACGAGCGTTCATTACATTCGCAGCCGCACTGCGGAGTTCAGCCTCCTGATTTGGAATGAGGAGGTTCCCGTTACTAAACCAGTAGTCCATGAACACCTGCGCGTGCGCTGCTGCGCCGCCAGCCGCCTGGATCTGCTCGCCTTCCGACGTTCGGACTACCGATTCAGGGTCCAGCATCTTCGCGAAGGCAATGATCATCGCTCGCTGTGCGAGTGGATCTCCCGGTGTCGCGTTCGCGAGGATCCGAAAGTTCGATTCGACTTCGTCATACGCCGCGGAACCCTTCTTGTATTCGTCTTGTCGATCGGTGAAGGCGTTTCGGATCGCGTTCGGATCATACGCTTCGTCGAAGAGTTCAACGGCTTCGGGACCAAGACGCGAAGCAATCACTCGAGCATCGGAAAGTGATCGCGGGCTATTGGGGTTGAAGTCGGGCAACTCCGCTGTGATCTGCTGGTGGAGTTTCGCGCTGAGTACCCCCTCTCTTCGTGTCGCTCCTGCGCTCGCAAGCGCTTCCTGCTGCCGGGCCCCGTAATACGGAACCAGAGCCTGATTCAGCCGGATCTTCGATGCAGCCATGGGGTCGCCGCCCATGTTCGCTGCGATGGGTGCGAGGTTCTGCACGAGCCTCGAGATCTCCGGGTACTGCTGCGGCAGTTGGTTGATCGCTCCGGCGAGAGGCTCCGCAACAGCGAGCGGAGCTCGCGCTGCATCCTGCACCAAGGCAGTCGGGATCGATGCAATCTTCCCTTGCCGTGCCGCGTAGGCGCTGTTCGGCGCTAGGGCTCCGAGGAGGTCGTCGAATGCCATGATCAGTCTCCGAGCATCGCTCGCAGCTCAGCAAGCTGTTGCGGTGTAAGCCGCCGGATGATGCTGTAGATGTCGGTGCCGTCGGAATCCTCGTTCACATTGAACGGGCGTCCCGCGCGGTAGTTCGACACGCCTTGGCCGGCACCCGCAATGGCTTTGCCGACGGGGCTTCCGGCAAAGGTCTTAAGGCTATCGTTCAGGAATCCCATACTGCTGGACAAGGCGTCTACCGCTGGCTGCGCGAAGTCTGCAACTGGCTGCGCCCAGGCGCGGAGGTCGCTCATGTACTGATTCATGGTCTGGTCGCTCGCGCGCGGGTTCGCCCCGCCCTGGGCCGCCGCGAGCCAGCCGCCGTCGAAGGCTGAAAGACCTTCGGCGTCGTACATGGAATGACCGAAAGGCTGTGGACCCATCGCAGGTGCAGGCGATGGAGACCGGTTGGGAGTTGTAGCCCCGTTGTCATTGAACACCCGTCCTTGCCGGTAGTTCGTTGCGCCTTGCGCGGCATTTTGGACGGCGGCCCCCATCGGGCTATTGGCGAGTCCCCCGAGGGCGGTTTGGGCGATTCCCATGACATTCATTGCTTCTCACCTCGCATCTTCGCGCCCTGAGCGCGAGCCCATTCGAACATCGGTCTCACACTGTCGCGGTAGCCGTCGTCTTCGCGGACGCGCTTCGCGAGCTCTTTCCCGTCTCGCTGGTACATCTCGCGGAAGTCATCCGCCTCTTCGCCTTGCCACCCTTCAACGATCCAGTTCCTGGCGTCCCACCAGTCCGGTGTTCCCCAGCCGTAGAACTCTGCCGCGACGTGGCACATCATCGCGCCGCCAATGCCCGACGCGATCTGGCCGTAGTCAGTCGTCTGGCTTGTGGTCGTTGACTCCGCGGTTAGCGGGTTGCCCGATAGGCTCGAGAGGTAACCCATGATGATGTTCATCGGTTCGCTGTACTGTGCGAGCGCCTCCGCTTCCCGCTCGCGACCGACGTTCGAGAGGATGTCTGCGGACTGGAGCTGGCGCTGCAAAGCCCGCTGATCCTGCTGGTAGAGCAGGTCGTCGATCGACCCTGACTTGTCGAGCATCGACATCATCCGGTCTCTCTCGGATTGGTAGTTCGCGCCGTATAGGTTCGCAGCAGTGGCTTGCCCCGCGTCTGCCATCGCGTTCGCCATTGCGCCGCCGCCGTAGCGGCCGTGCTGTGCGAAGCCACCAGCCTGGGATCCCATTGCGGTGCCGACGGCCCGGCCCACGATGTCGTCGAGGTAAGGGTTCGAATCCGGCGAGAGGTACCCGCCGCCCATCACCTTCTCGTACTCGCCGAGAGCAAGCTGGGGAACCGAGCTCTGTTGGAATGCCGGGCGTCCGCGCGCAATCGTGCTCAATCTCTGAAGCGCGTCTTCTCGCTCTGCCGAGATCCCCGGTCTGCCCGCCTCGCGCATCTGGTCGTAGACCGCGCGGGCTTCGGGCAGAACCCTCGTGGCTTCTTTGCGGAGCTTCTTGTTGAGCTTCGTCTTCGACTTCGATTCGCTACCCATCAGAGTTCCTCGATGTAGACCCGAGCGGTCTCTTTGATGCCGAGGGCGCGGCCCCATCCAGGCCGACCAGTGATCTGGATCTGCTGAAAGCCGAGTGCCTTCGCGAGACGTTTCATATCGGGATAGAGGTGAGCCCAGTCCTCGAGCTTCCTGCCTGCACACTGGTTCACGTTGAACACCGTCTTCCCAGGGTACGCTTCGCCTTCGCAGACGAAGACCGCATAGACCTCGCTCAGGTTGGGATCCCACGCGATCACGATCATCGAGTCTTCCCGCTCGACCGAGCTTCGAATATCGTCAAGGCTGATCCGGCCGCAGGTGTAGGGGATCACGCCTTCCAAGATCGAAGAGATCACCGGCCAGTGCGCGAGGGCCTGATGACCCTCAAGCGCAGTCAGCCGAGCCGTTTTGATCACGGGAATGCCAGCCTCGTCCAACGTGTGCGCTGCGGCCGTCACTTGACACTCCTCGACATCTCAAGCCATTGGCTTCCATCCCACAAAAGCACGGCGACGGTTCCCTCGGTAGACGCGGGCCACCCGCTAGCGCCGTTCCGTATAACGAAGTTGCTGCTGGTCTGATCGTCTAGCAGCACGGTGCAATCCGACCCCCACACGATCGTCAGCGTCTGCCCGATGGTGGTCACACCCGTCACTGTCGACAAGGAGCCACTCGTCCCAGAGATCGTGATGTAGGTCGTTGCGGGGTTGATCGCGACACTCTGGTTGGCTGTGTTGATCGTAGCCGTCTCGGTCGCTGTAGCCGTCCGAGCTTGAGCCTCAGACCCGATCTCGCGCGTGTACTCGAGGCCGCGGTTCCCTTGGATCGTGTCGAAGGGGGCGCTCATCGGGTACCCACTTGCCGGAGCTCGGCATCGAAGCCACTGAAGTTCTCAAGACTGCCACCGGTCGTTTCGAACTTGGCGCGGAGGTACCTCCCCCCGACGCGGTTCGTCGAGATACTCGCGAGGACTCCTGTGGACTGGACCGACGTCAGTGGCTTGTATGAAACGGTTCCCGATGGCTTCACTCTACCCGCCGCTCTGGCACTGATCGTCCCATCGCCCTCGTAGATCGGCCTGATGTACTGGAGGACAGAGCGACTCGGAGGTGGGCTCTCGAAGTCCCCTGTTACGATCGTGCCGGTGAGAGGGCTATCGGCGTTCGTGAATGCCGCGAGCTTGTTGGTGTCATCGAAAGACGCGAGGGCGCTCGTGGAGTCACTGACACCCAGGGCGTCGAGGTTCTCTGTGTACGAATCCATGTTCTGATCAGACAGACCACCGTTCGCGATCGTGACGTCGAGGTTCCCGCCCATGTTCGTCGCGTAGGTGTTGAAGATCCATTGCGTCGGTGATTCCTTGATATCGAACCACCGCTGCATGTCGTACCGGTACCCAAAGACTCTCTCGGGGAGCCCCGACCCCGTGGAGATCGTCCAGTAGATCGAATGCGTTTCGGGGTTGTGTGTCGCGCAGCAGTGCAGCGTGTTCTGGAAATCCATCAGAGACCGCCACGTTCTGTCGACCTTTTCTTCTCCGATCGAGTGCAAGGTGCGACCATCGAGAGCCATGAAGCCCTCGACGCTTGGGAAGTAGACGATGCCGTTCACAGCGACTGCCGTCCTCGGCAGCATGCACCCCCTGGAGGTGTCGATCTTGCGGAAGGCGAAGAACGCAGACCCGCCGATGTAATCCATCCGCCAGACTTGTCTCTCGCGGAAGACAGCGACGTAGTCTCCCGCAGCCACTAGAGCTGTGATCTCGCCACCAGACCCATCGAGGATCTGGAAGTCGCTTTGGACATCGATCGCAGACTGTGTTGCCACCGTGGGCCAGCTCGTCGGGTTCCCGATCGCTGACCAGTGGAGGCCAGCGGTCTGCGTCCCGATGGCGCTCGCGTTGTTCCCGCGACCCTGCACGTTGCCGAGGATCAGGAAGTCCTTGTGGACCGCACAGGTCTTCGCCTTTGATGCGTGCGCGGATACATCTGCAAACCGGTTACTCGGCCCAGGCGTCGCGGTCGAGGTGTCGACGGTCTGCGGGACAACGCCGGGAGCCACCGCGATCAGGCGATCACCGTACTGATCGAACTCCCACTGCGAGCTCGTGTTGCTAAACCCCTGGATCCCGCCCGATGGAGTTGCATCGACGAAGTCGCCACTGTTCCAGATGAGCTTCAGTTCGGACTCAGTGCCTGCGATCGTGTAGATGTTTCCGCCTTGAGTGGTTCCTGAATTCGCGCCTAGGCACTTGTCGGTGAGCGCGCTCACGCCGGCTAGGTACACAGAAGACGAGAAGCTCGTGTAACCGGTAGCGGTGGGGAGCACATTCCTCGCGCGGATCAGGCCAGGAAGTGCGATCTGCGGCTGGTCAGGAAGCCATTCTCCGAGGGGGTACTGGGGCATTAGGGGATGCGGAACACGCCGTCTGCCGTGACGCCAGAAGAGCGCATCCTCTGCCCGACTCCAGGGCGAAGGCGCTTCCGCGAATCGGCAGCGATCAGTGCGCTCTTGGCGCGATCGTAGAAAGACTCAAACTCCTGTATCCGGCCCGGCTCGTTAAGGAATGGCTGCGCCTCGAGGAGAACACCGTACAGGTACAGGTTCGCCGCCTTCGGCATGATGCTGTTCGTCGTGTTGCTCGAGGTCAACCCACTCAGCTCAACGTATGGGACGACGGTGACAGTCGCAGCGGTTCCATACGGAGCAAAGTGCATCGTGTTGCCGATGATGGTGTAGTACTCGGGTTTCCCGACGGGGCTCCCGTGCGCGCTCTTGAGGTTAAAGAACTTGTTGGGGGGCAGGTAGCTCAGAGCCGTCGTATCGGTCGTGCTGTACACAGCGACGGCTTCGATGAAATCGTCGCCCAGGTCGAAGGTCGCGGAAGTCGAACTGGCCGACGTTTTGTCGCTGCCGACCATCTCCGAGATGCGTAGTTCGCGGTTGAACCGGTTCTCGGCTAGGCCCAGGAACGTGTCGAACATCCCGGCCTCGTCAGTGTTGACGAGGTACTGCGTCACTGCGTCTTGTAGAGAGTGGTAATCGGTAATCGCGGCCATCGGTCAGATACCTCGAGACTGGTTCACGGCGCGGGCTTGCTTCTGTCCTGGCAATTGGGATCCGCTCGGGAGGTTGACGTCCCTGCTCTCTGCGGGGTCAAGCGCCGGGTTCAGTTCGCGCCGAGCGGCACCTGCATTGATCACGTCGCGCGTGCGCTCGTACATCTTCAGGAACGTCATTTCCTTTTCTGCATCGTTTAGGAATGCCGAAGATTCGAGCATGACGGCGTACAGGTAGAGACCTCCGTACCGTGCGATCACGTTGTTCGCGTTCTGCGTAGAGGAAAGGGGTGGCAACTCCATGTAGTACTTGAGCTTGACTGACTTCGTCGATGGATTCGGAGCGAACACAATCCTCGTGCCGCTAATCGCGTACATCGTGGGGTCTTTGGCTGTCGATGACCAGTAAGAGCTCAAGCGCATCAGCCTGTCTGGGTTGATCATCATCAACGCGCCGGTGTTCGGGTTGCTGATGCTGAGGAACTCGATGACGTCTCTCGTGGGGGAGCCCCCGTCGAAGCTGCCGGCCGAGAGGAATGCGGCTTTCGTATCCGCACCGAAGGTCAGAGTCGACTCCTCTACCATCTCAGGGACTCGCAGGTCTCGGTTGAGCCGACTCTCGGCAAGCCCGAGGAACGTGTCGAACTGGTCAACCGCGTCCTCGAACACCACATAGCTGGTAACCGCATCACGCAGAGTCTGGTAGTCGACGACCTTCGCCACTCTTTAGATCCGACCTGGCGCTGTCCGTAGCCGGTTGTAGTCACCGTCATTCAGCTTCGCGAAGAGCCGAGCGCGGTCTTCCTCGGAGCAGCGGTAGAAATTGATGCCTTCCTCGATCTGCCACCTGAGAATGAGTTCCTCGGGGATACGCGCGACGTGTACGAGGTTGCGGTTGTCCCAGAGGCTGGTGGATCGTCTGTCTGCATTCTGTAGCGCGACGTTGACTTCCAACATCTCGCGAATGTAATCCTCGTCCTGCTCGTACTGCGTCGTGATGGTCTTGCCATCCGATTCCATCTTGACCTTCGTCTTCAGCGATCCCCGGTTCAGCATGTCTTCAGGGTCTGAGACCAGTTGCCAGTTCATGCGATCGACCTCACTCCTTCGACCCACGAGCTCGTGACCGGGTTACCGCTTACGCAACGAATCCGTAGCCGCCTCGGGCTTATCGTGGATCCCGCGAAGTACGCGTTACTTGCAGCCTTGTACAGGCGCGAGGCTGGCAACGCTACGGATTCACCCGCGGCGATAACGGCAGTGGAGTCCCCGAGCCGCCGCCACGTCGCTGCCTCCCCGAACGGTTCTGCTGCCGCCTCGATCGCAATCGTCGACCCAGAGGTCGACGCGATGTAGACGATCGCGGAGTCCATGGCGGAAAGGTCGACTTCCGAGGTCGACGCGCCGACCGCAATCCCACCTAAGGGAACGCCAGACAAGTGTCGCCGCTTCATCCGATCTCCCTGATTCCCTCGATGTAGACGTCAGTCAAAGCGCCGGATGCGGCTTTGATGCGAAGGCGCTGCGGGGTGACGAAGTCGATCCAGCCATCGAAGGGGATCGCCATCACAAGGCTCGTGCCGGAACTCCCGATCTGGACTTGGTTCCCGTAGAGGTGCCACGTTGGGGTGACCCCGAACTCCTCCGGTGCAGCTTCCGCGCGGATATTGGTGTTCCCTCCAGACGTCGTCGCGTAGAGATACGCCCAGCTTGCACTCGAGAGGTCGACCTCTGGAGAGGCTTCTCCGGTAGCGATGTCTCCGAGGGGGATCACAAAGTGTCGTTCCTTCAGAGGCATCAGGCGCGTCTCCTAGTCAACTCAATTGCGAGTGCGCTCACGTCGGCGTCGGTGACGATCCGAAACCGTCTCGGGAGCCGAAGGTCGGGGAACCCGTAGGTGCCGGTGGCCCCTTCCGAGAAGTCGCACGGGAATGGAACAGTGATGTCGTTCGGCATCGAAGTCGTCCAGGTGAACGTGAGCTCGGCCCCGATGTCCTTCAAGTTCGCGGTGTAGAATGTCCCGCGCCACATGCGGTGCCACGTCGGCGTGGTTCCGAAGTCTTCCGGCGCTGCCTCGAGGTGGATGTTGATCTCTGTCGCGGAAGACCTCGAGCAGTGCAGCAATGCGTCGGTGAACGACGAAGCATCGACCTCCGGGTGAGACGATGTCGTCAAGTCGTCGCCGCTGAACTCGATGACGTTGCGTCGGGCTCCAAAGGGCATCAGGCCACCGACCTCATGCCCTCAATCTCGAGGGAAACATCGCACCCGACTGGCTTGAACCGAACACGTCTCGGAGTCATGCCCTCTGACGAGTGTGCGCGGGTTGCATCGTATAGCCGATAGGGAAGGGGAAACGGGATAGCTTGTGGGCCACCGTTGTTCTCGAGGTTGGTGTTGTATCCAACATCGATGTCATTGACCGTAGGCTGTTCGGTCGGTGTCGCGAACAGGTTGTACCGGACGCACCACAGTCGATACCAACTCGGAGTCGTCCCGAAGTCTTGCGGCGAGGCGTAGACCTCGATCTTGAACGCGGACGTGTACCCCGCCCCGGTGGGGGTGACGTACAGGACGCCCTTCGTCGCGTTCGACATGTCGATCTCGTCCGAGTACGCGCCGTCGGCGACGTCGCCGATGTCTCGGCGGAAGCTGCGCTTCTTGAGGGGCATTCGCCCTCCGCGCGCCGCCTCCTCTCGGCGCGATCAGGGCGACACCTGGGTCTAAGATCGGGGGGCCCAGGTGCCGCCCATCAGGTCAACGATCAGGCACCGAGGTCAGCAACCAGACCGTGCGCGTAGGTGTTGCACACCTCGAGGGTGTACTGAGCCAACACGCCCTGCTCGATCGAGTCTCCGACCTTCGCGAAGTCGAGGACTTCGAAGGACCGCAGGAACGGCACCTTCAGGTGCTCGGGATCGATGAGCCACGCATCCCGATCCTTGCCGCCATCAGTGCGGAGGTTCGGGGAGTTGACCGCGCGAAGCTCGATGCCGAAGCCTGACAGGTAGACGTCCACCGATCCGTAGACCGTGCCGTCCGACCGATCGCTGCGCTGGATCGAGTTCGTGACCGTGTTCGCGAGACCATCGAAGGCGTTGAACTTGTTGCGACCGGCCGGCCCCATGATGAGCAGGGAGGGCTTGCCGCCGTTCGTCCAGCAGTCTTCGATCACCGCATCCAGAAGGGTCTGCGAGAAATCTCGCTGGGTTCCCTTCGTGTCCGTTGCCGACCCGTCGAAAGCCGTCGGATCGGCACCAGTTCCCGACTTCCGGCTCGCATTCCGAACCCAGCAGTTGAGACTGGCGAGTCGCGGCTCGTCCGAGTCAGATGCAACGCGCTTTGCGTGATCACTCTTGCAGATGACCGCGTCCATGTCCCGCTTGAGCTCGCGCATGGCCTTCGCCTGACCGAGAGCGATTTCGGAATCCCGACCCGCCTTGGTCACCACCTCGGCCGTACCGGAGACGCCGTAGTCCTTCCGACTGATCTGCGCCGTGTTGCTCAGGCGAGTGCCGGACGTGACGGCAGAGGGATTCTTCGCCTCGCCTTCCTTCCACTCGTTGTCCTTGTCTGCCGCGGTGAGCGTATCCTCGGTCCAGTCGTGATTGACCGCGCTCGCCGTCGTCCACTCCGCGGCCTGGAGCATCGGCGTCCGAACCGGGTCGATGTTGTAGATGAAGTCGGCGAGATCCTCTCGCTGGCTCGCCATCCCAGCATCATAGGTATCCGTGATTGTCACAGCCATGTCGGCTATCCCTCTCTGTTCGTATCGAGCAATCGGTTCCGTGCCTGCAACGCGCGGGCAATGTCCTGTGCGGAACTCGATCGCTGCATTTTCTGGACTGCGGCTGCGTACTGTTCCCGCTCGCTTTGTCCGGGCGTCTCGACGCCTCGGGAGCGAATACGCGGGAGCTTCGCGACCGTTGCTCGTACCTTCTGAGTACCGTCCCTTGTAGCTGCGTCTTGTTGCGCGCGTTGCATGGCCTGATACGCGAGCAGGATGCGGCTGTGGTCGTACTCCTGGTTCCAGTCGTCGACGGGGATGTTCCCGCCGTCTGGTGACGTAACCCACGCGCCGAGCTCGGCGTAGGTCTTGTCGAAATTGTCTCGGAACGCCGGCTCTTTGTCTGCGAGAGCCGCTCGTTCCGATTCGATTCGCTGTCCGTTCTGCTGCGCCTCAAGCGCAGCCGCCTGTTGCTGCGCTGCGTACAGCAACTGCTGACGGTTCTGCTGATCTGCAACCCGTGCGGCGTACTCGCCGGGGTTGGTCATCCGCAACTTCGCCATGTCCTGAGGATTCGGCTGGGTCGTTGCGAGTTCGGCTTCCAGTCGGCTTGCGAGTCCTGCGGCCCGTTCGACCGCTTCCCGCTGAGCCAGCATCAACTGCGAGCGTTCCGCCTCGAGTGCGCGCCGCTCGTCGGCGACCATCTGCACCTTGCGGGTGTAGTCGCTCTGTCGCGAATAGCCCTGGATGACCTCGGACAGAGGGACTTCTTGCTCGACTCCCTGCACCGTTACCGTAACCACCGGGTCGTCGTCAAGCTCCGCAACCTCTTCTGCGGCCTCGGGCTGCACCTCCTCAACCGGCGGCGCTTCTTCGATGGGCTGGGCTTCCGCCTCGGGCTGCGCTTCCGCCTCTGGAGTGGGCTGCAAGGGTGCAGGCTCGAGCCTGCGGATCAACGAATCCATTCCGGGGTCAGGGTGACGCGGCTGCGCGTCGGTCAAGTGCTGCTCGCTCATTGCATTCCTTCTCTTGTCGCAGCGTGCTCGGTCTGGTCAATTCCAGACCGTGATGCTTGTGCTGCGGTGAGATATGCGTCGCGTGCCTGTGCGGCCTCGCGCTCTTCGCGGATCCGGTTCTGGTCCCGCTCCACCTCTTGCGCGGCGCTCTCGCCCTGCGCGACGAACGCGTGGAGGATCGCTCGTGCTTCCTGCACTGCCCGGCTTCGCAACGTGCCCGACCACGCTTCGCCAGGAGTCCGGGCCTCGCGACACTGGCGCAGTGCGCCGGCCTCGACGTACTCCATGGCAGCGACGAAGACGCGAGACTCGAGAAGCGCCTTCGCCTCGTTCGCGCGGTCGATCTCTTCCTGCCGGTCTGCCGGCGTCCTCTTCCGACGAACCACTACTGCATCCCTCCTTGGATCGCCGCGAGCATCGCGCCGTCGATGTCAGCGAGCATGTTCTCAACCTCGCCCTGCGTATCGAACTCGGGAGCCGATGGCGGGGGCTCGACCCCCAGCTCGAAGTCCCCGTCTGCTTCGATCTTCGCGCCGTCCAGGCGCACCTTCGCGACGTCGACCTCGTGGGCCAGCTCGATCTTCTTGGCGTCGATCATGGCCTTGAACCGATCGACCTCGACCTTCTGCCGGTCGAGCTCGACGCGCATCATCTCGATCTCTTGCTGGGCTTCGATCGCGCGCTCAGCAGCATCGGGCTCGGGAGGCTCGGGCGGGTTCTGCTCAGGATCCGTGACGAATCGAGAAGCATCCTTGAAGCCGAGAGCCTCGCACAGTTCGATCACTGTGCTGTAGAGATTGTCCTGCGTGACCATGTTCGCGTGGCCCCCCTCGAGCAGCTCCTTCTGGACTGCCGCGAGGGTCTGGAGGTTGTTCATCTTCTCCATGCGGGTGCCGTGCCCGAGGCCCACGCTGATCTGTGCGTCGAGGTTCGTCGCCCAGTCGCTCGGGTTGATCGGCGTCCACTCGCCGTTCACCATGATCTGGAACTCGGTCGTCGCGTGCTGGAGCAGCTCCTTGTAGATGAGCTTGAAGATGTCGCGCACGCCCGTGTCCGCGAAGATCCTCGCGATCATCGTGGACCGTTGCGCTGCTGCCGACTGCTGCACCATCACGCCATAGGCGGTCTTGTTGATCGAGTTCGGATCGATGCCCTGGCCTTCTGGCGTGATGCCCGTGCGGGATTGCAGCATCTCCTGATGCAGCGAGAGGGCAGGGATCATCTGCTCAGCGTTGGTCGCCTGCTGCAAGGGTCGAATCGCGTTCGGTGCGTACTCTTCGACGTACCCGCCAGGGACGGCATCGAGCAACTGGTCGAGGTTCGCCATCGGGAGCGCGGTCTCGCCGACGCCCTGCGCGAGCACCACCATCCGCGGATCGGTCTGGAGGTAGAGCGAGTCCAGATACTGACGCCACAGCGTGGTCTGGATGTTGTTGATGTCGCTCACCACGTCCGCGATCCCGAGCCCGTAGAAGCGGTGCGGGATAGGGATCGGTGTCACGCTCGCGTAGGGGTGACCGTCGACTGCATCTGCGCTGATCAGCACCTCGGCGTAGTCGCCGCCCACGAGCACGCGCCACCATTCGCTGATGCCGTCGCCGTCTCGGTCGATCAGCATGTACGCTTCGGTGACGCGCACCGATCGCTCGCTGTCGGTTCGGGAGACAAAGTCGAAGCCCGTGACGTCCTGCTGCGAGTTGCGAACCGACGCAAGGTTGTCGTTCATCGAACTCGCGCCGGCAGTCGGCAGCTTCTTTGCGACGCCAGGGTCTACACCTGCGGCGATCAGTTGAGATACCGTAGTCCTCGTCCGGTTTGCTACGAATCTGCAACTGGGATCGTGTAGTCCCCTGGCGTCGCGATTGATCAGGAACTCTTCAGGCGAGATGTTCTCGATTCGAACTCGCCCATCATCTGGCCGGCGGATCCCGCGAACCGTGAACCGGAGCATCGAGGGATCGATCGACTGCATGTCGACGTCTTCCTCCAGCTCGACGAGCTCACCCTCCATCATGAGGACCGGCGTCGATTCCTTGAACTCGAAACGGGGATCCTGCGAGAGGAGCACTAGCTCCTCCATCGTCTTCCCGTGGTAGGTCTCGAGGTATCCCTCGTCGCCCTCGTCCCAGTAGACCTTGACGATCCCGTTCCTCTGGATCAGGGCGTCCTTGAACATCGTGAGCAGCACGCTCGTGATGTCGTTCTGGTGGGCGATGTAGTTGACAGCCTTCGTCGCTGCGTCGGCGCTCGCCTCGTCATCCGGGTTCCGAGGCACGAACTTCACGATCTCGGTGCCACCCACGAAGGTCTCGATCAGGCCCGGCAGCAACTGCTCGACCTGTTCGAAGGTGATCCTCGACGATGCCTGCGATCGGCCTGCGATCTCGTCCCCACGAGGGTTCCCGAACCACTCGTCTAGGTTCCGCTTCCTTGCCTTGGTGAGCCGCGTACTCGTCCAGCCCAGGCTGGAGTCGATCTCGCTGCGAGCGATGCCGAGCAGCTTGGTGTCGTCGAGGTAGTTCTGCTCGTCCATCAATAGATCCGCCTGTTGTCGACCTTGGGCCGATTCACCTTGGCGACCTCGCGAATGCCCATCGCCAGATACCCGAAGGCGTCGGCCCCGTGCGAGGCCCAGTCATGCACCGGCATCGGGTTGAACTCGCCGGTCGTTGCGTTCTGTGCGCGCCGCCATGATCGGAGCGCGTCGACCCCTCGCGCGGTCTTCTTCGAATCGAACCAGCACCGAGGCAGGAGCATGCGCGAGGTCTCGATGCGCTCGTCGATCTCGTTCCTGGCCGACTGCGAGACGCGCGGGAGGATGCGAAACGTCACGCCCAGCGACTGCATGACCTCGAGCCGGGTCTTGCCCGTCCCGAGCTCGCGGATCCCCATGTCATGCGGCGCGATGTGCTCGCGGTAGGTGTATCCCTTGTCCGCGAGAACCTGCGCGTAGTGGTGGAGACCTTCGCCACTGTTCTCGTAGTAGTCGATCAGGCGAACCTCACCTCGACCGGCCTGCTGGCAGAACCAGATAGAAGTCGAATCCCCGATCCCCAAGTCCCACGCCGTCGTGACGGGGAGCGATGGGTCGTGCGGTACCGAGGTGATCCGGCCATCGGCGTCTGCCTCATCGACGAGTCGACCGAGGATCGCGCCAGTGACTGCGGCGACTCGCACGCAGTCGTACTCTCGCGCGTACTCCTCTTTGGACATGACGCTCGCCGCAGCCTTGAGCTCGTCGCTGTCGAGCGCTCCGCTGGTATCGGCAGGGTACGTCCGCCGGAACCATCCTTCCTGTTCCGCCATGTCGTACAAGGTGCCGAGCGTGCCGGCGGTGTACTTGTACGTCCCGATCGCATAGAAGTCACCCTTGCGATCAGAGATGGCGGGCCGGATCACCTCGGTGAAGGTCTCGAGCTTCGACATGTCAGCTTCGTCGAAGACGACTGTGTCGAAGTAAAGACCGCGCAACCTGTCGGGGTTCTCCGCACCGAAGAGCCGGATGCGGGCACCGTTCGCGAAGTCGAGCCGCAGCTCGGACTCGTTAAAGCGGTAGAACTCCTGGGGGATGTTCACCGTGTACCGCCGCAGCTCATCCCAGATGACCGACTTCGACATCGAGTAGGTCGGCGAGATGTAGGCTGCTCGGTAGTCTTCCTTGTTCGTACTGAGCGCCCGCCGGATCAGTTCGTTCGCGAAGCAAACGGACTTTCCCCATCGTCGGTGTGCGACGACGACACCGAACCGATGCTGCGACACCAGATCATGCACCTCGACCTGCTGTGGCCGAGGGGTGTACTTGATCGGTATGTCAACGACGGCTGCGCTCATGCTACCCGCGGCGCGGCGTGTTCATGCGCTTCGGCATCGTGTCGGTCGGGGGAGTGAACGGCACGCCGCGCTGCGGCGCGTTGCCGAGGTCGCCAGGGACCGAGTCGCCGGGAGGCGTGGACGCCGGCCGACTGCCACCGTCGCCGCGAGTGCCGGGAACCTTGCGAGCTGCGGGAGCCTCGCCCTGGATGATGTAGTTGCTTCCTACGGTAGGCATGACCTGCCTCCTACTTGTGTCGAGCTCAGCCGACGCGGCTGGGCATTCCGGGGATACGGTCGGTGACGACCTGCGCGATGCTGGCCTTCCCACCGTTCACGGTCTTGTTCTTGTGAGCCTTGCCGGCGACCTTCGTCGGCACGCGATCAGACGCCTCGCGGCTGACCGTCTGCTTGCGGCGGGACGACCCGCCAAAGGGAACGAGGGGCATCAGTACGTCCTTTCGTTGTTCTGCTGAGAGAGGGCACCGAGGCCGGATCCTGCCGCGACCCCGCCAAGTCCCCAGTACGCGGACGTGGGGACATTGAGGAGAGGGCGAACGGGGCCTCGGTCTGCGAGGTACCCGGCGTCGGAGTGCCGATCGCGCACTGCTCGGATCTGATCCATGTCCATCCGCGGCAGCTTCTCGAGCCCAGGGAACATGATCTCGTGAGGCTCGAGCCGTTGCCGCAGCTTGTCCCACTCGTACCACTGAGACGAGAAGATGTGCTGACCGCGCTCGCGCGCTCTACCTGCGACACCCTCGAGTGCTCTCTCGTAGTACGGGCCCATCATCTCGACATGCGTCGGTGTGCCCGTAACCCAGTCGACGTCGCGGTAGTGATCGGGGACGAGCTTTCCCGTCATCTTCTTCTTCCCACCAGACATCCTGGTCAAGTCCAGTGCATGGTCGGACAGGAACCCCTCGCCACCTGAGACGTTTGTGATGTCTGCGAACGACTTCGCCTTGCGTCCCTTCTTCGGCTTCTTCGGCTGTTCGGGGTGGGACTTCGATCGTTCGGGGATCTTCTTCCCCGACTTCTTGGCGGCTTGCACTTTCTGCTTGTACTTCGCTTCGGCCTTTGTGTACCGCTCGAGATCCTTCTGGTAGGTCTTGCGAGCCTTGTCGTACTTGACCGCTTGCGAGTTGTTGAATGCGACGACAGCACCCTTCATCCACTCGCGCTTCTCGGCGTCTGTCGGCAGCATGTCGTCCAGGCCAGCCTTCGCCATCCAGCGATCCACAGCCGAGATGTCTGCTGTGCTCGGCGCTTGCCACACTGCACCGAAAGATCCTGTCTTCGGGCCGAAGCCCAGCGTCTGAGTGCTGAGTTCGTTGACGAAGGTCTTCCACTGCTCTTCGGGGCTCATGCCGGGATAGCGAGCCGGGTCGAAGCGGAAAAAGTCTGGCCTCTCGGTCATCATCTTCGCTAGCTCTGCTAGGTACGTCGCGTTTGCCGATCCCGTGGCTCCGATGCCGCCATCCTCTGCTGCCTGGATCCCTCGAGCTTTCTGGATCTTCGGGGAGTACATCCATCGAACCGCTGTAGCCTGAGCGCTTACCGGCTTCGAATCGAACTTCTTGTCTTTGGCGATCTTCGCAAGGATCTCCGGGTCCGCTTCCTTGTAGACCGCATCCATCACCTCTTGCGGGGTTGCTCTCGGCTTCCAGGGGATCATCGACCCGATCGCGCGGATGTCCTCGGGCCCCTTCGCCATCATGCGCGCCAGACCCAACTCGTTCGGGGTCAAGGGGTTGTTCGACGACATGATGGCGAACGACAACTGGTTGAAGATCTGAGTGTCAGACGGCGGGCCGGGCCCGTCCATCGTCTTCATGATGCGGTCGTGGATCTTCTGATGGACGCCGGGAGGCAACTCGTTCGGATCGATGGCTTGCTGCTTCAGGTGCAGCAAGTCGTAGTAGGTGAAGGGCTCCTCGGAATCGAGACCCCCAGGGATCGTGTACACCCGAGGGTTCTCGTTCGCGTACTGAGGCCGCGGATTGGTCGCCACCACTTCCTCGAGAGAGTCGCGCCACGCTTGCTCGTCTTCGGGGCCGAGGTTCGGGACTCCGTACTTCTTCCCGTACTCGTGGAAGTCGGCCGGTCCCCACTCGGCGATTGGCTTGCCCCGCAAGGAGACCGGAGTCTCCGGCGAGTTGAAGCTCGCGTCGGCAGGGAACTCATCCGGCACAGCCTTCAAGTGCGGAGTGGCGCGCTGTGCATCGACTGCCACTGGAGCCGCAGCCATGAGACCGCCGACCGCCTTCGCGCCAGTGGCGAGACCGCTCGCCAACTTCCCAATGAAGCCGGGTGCCAGCATCTCGATTCCGAATTGACCAGCGGGAGGGATCCCGGCCTCAGTCGATTGGCGAGCAGCGGCCTCTTGCTGGGCGCGCACGACGTCACCACCGGGCAAGCCAAGCATCGCTGCATCGATGCCTTCGCCGACTGCATTGAACTGCTGCCCGAGGTGCTGGCGGAACGAAGGCGGGAACACCTGCTCATCTCGAGGGACCGGCCAGCGCTCGGCGATGTGCCCAGGCGATGTCGCGAGCGCCCCAATGTCGTGGAGCTCGCTGGCAGTGGCAGTCGCCATCTGTCGACCACCCGCGAACAGGGCCTGCACTGCATCATTCAAAGCGCCGACTGGGTTGGATCGCAGAGCATCCGCTGCACCTACCAGTGCCGGGTTCGACCTCGAGAGGGGACCACGCATCGCCGCCATCATTCGCCTCGTCGTATCGTGCGGCCGAGTTCAGCCATCGGTAGAAGGATGTTCCGAGAGACCTCACCGTGGATGCCGTTGCCGAGCACCTTCTTCGCGAGGTAGTAGTCGTCGGGGATCGGGACATCGTCTGCGATGCCCATGAGCCGAGCCATCATGCGCGGCGTGACTTGCTTGATCCGCCCGTCTGGCATGAGGATCCGAGGTAATTGATTGCTTGCGGGAAGTGTCGGAGCCGCTTTCCCAGGGTTGCGAGCAGACTCCCACCCGCCCATCGTGATCACGGGCTGGCTCGGATCGAGTCCGTGCTTGCCGTTGGTTCGCTCGAAAGTGGCGAATCGTTCTCGTATGCCCTCGC
>VTLG01012860.1_pt1 | contig 38402 bp, 47 predicted proteins | sample 4694571 | NCBI WGS metagenome assembly VTLG01 (sample SAMN12604809, study PRJNA352737) | marine metagenome | biome: ENVO:00000447; feature: ENVO:00000209|ENVO:00000569|ENVO:01000036; material: ENVO:00002151; isolation source: viral sequences binned using virsorter ... | reverse complement strand
GTAGTAATAAAACAGCAACTAACGGAGACTTTGTAATACAGTTTCCTGCTGGGAATTCTAGCAATGCTATTATAAGATTAGGCGACGCGTAATAGTTAAGGATTAAATAAATGGCTTTTGTATTAAACGACAGAGTTAAACAGACTAGTACATCTACTGGTACGGCAACAATACAATTATCAACTAACCCAGAGGTTGGTTTTGAAAGTTTTGTAACCGGTATCGGTACTACTAATAGTACGTTCTATTGTATATCTCACGATGGTACAGCTGAATTTGAAGTCGGTATTGGAACTGTAACAGACGCAACACCTGATACACTTTCAAGAGATACCGTTATCTCCTCTTCAAACTCAGATAACAAAGTGAACTTTACAACAGGAACTAAAACTGTGTTTTGTACTTACCCTGCAAAAAGAGCTCCGTCTGCAGCTATGACAGCCACAACTTACGTAACAACACATGCCTCTACTATTTCTGATGTTCAAACAATGGACTCAGGAGTTTTGGCGGGCCCTGTAACCGTATCAGGTACAGTAACAGTAACAGGTAATTTAGTAATTATATAATGAGTACATTAGAAGTTAATAAAATTATACCACAGTCAGGAACTAGTGTTCAAATAGGAAACACAGGTCAGACTTTAAGTTTACCAAATGATAGTGTTCCTAATTCTGCATTAGTAAATGAACAAATTACAATTAATGGAGTTGCTGTAAATCTAGGTGGATCAGCTACAATACCAACTGAAACACAACCTGTTATATCTAGTTTTACACCTACAGTAATTGATGCAGACGTTGGTGGTACAATAACTATTACAGGACAAAATTTTGCATCCATACCAAAAGTAGAATTACAAAGAGCAAACGGTGCTTTTCAATCTGCAACATCTGTTACATTTACAAGTGCAACATCTATTTCATTTACAACTGGCACAACTGGTTTAACAAATGGACAAAACGTTAGAATTTTAGTTACAAATCCAGATGGTAATGCAGCTAGAAGTGGTACAGATTTAGTTGTTTCTGATGGACCTGTGTTTGTAACAACAAGTTTACCTAACGGAGAATCAAATACAGCTTACTCACAAAATATAGATGTAACAGGAGATAGTGCTGTAACTATAGGCACATCTGTTGTATCAGGTGCATTACCTGCTGGCATAACTATTGGATCAACAACTAATCCAAGTGGCAATACATATAGAGCAGTAATATCAGGAACAATGCCAACAATTACAAGTCAGACCGTATATAGTTTCACTGTTAGAGCAACAGATGCTCAAGGTCAAACTACGGATCAAGCATTGTCAATTACATCAACTGCTGGTATACAAAACGCTGGAGGATTCTGTTAATGGCATCAGCATATTTATCAAGAACACAAGGAACACCAACAAATACTGATATAGGAACTATTTCTTTTTGGGTAAAAAGAGGTACTATTGATAAAAATAATGAGTATATTATTCAAAATTATATAGATGGTAGTAATTATGGTTATGTAAGGTGGAAATCTGATAACCAACTTCAGCCTTATTCAGCATCAGCAAATGATGAAAAAAGAACAAATAGAGTATTTAGAGATACGAGTGGTTGGTATCATATTGTTTTAAGAGTAGATACTACTCAAGGCACAGCTAGTGATAGAGTAAGGTTATATGTAAATGGGGTTCAAGAAACCTCTTTTCAAACTAGCACTAATGCATCTCAAAATGCTGATTATGATTTATTTAAATCAGGTGGAACAATGAGAATAGGTTATGTATCATCAGGAACTGCAACTTATTTTGATGGTCAGTTAGCACATTTTCATTATGCAGACGGTCAAAGTTATGCACCAACAGTATTTGGAGAAACAGACGCAACAACTGGAATCTGGAAATCAAAAACTTCACCGACAGTTACATATGGAAATCAAGGATTCTTTTTAAAATTTGATAACTCAGCAAACATGGGATTAGATTCATCTGGTCAATCAAACAATTTTACAACATCAGGTACAATTATTCAAACTAAAGATACACCTAGTAATGTTTTTAACACATGGAATCCTTTAGAAAATTTTTACGACAATGGCACATTTACTAATACTAACTCTACTTATCAATCTAATAACTCAACTTATAGTAGAAATACTACAACTTTAGGAATGTCTAAGGGAAAATATTATTGGGAAGTTAAAATAGCAGCAGTAAATCAACAAAGTGATTACTTTCCACATGTTGGTATTACATCAACCGATATAACAGATAATCAAGATTTTGTTGGAAAAAAGGCAAATGACTATTCTTGGGGAACTAATAGTGATGGATCTAATGTTAAAAAATGGAATAATAATCAACAAGCTGCTTATGGTACTAATTTTGCTGTTGGAGATATTGTAGGAGTAGCTTTAGATTTAGATAATAATAAATTATATTTTTCTAAAAATGGAACTTTTCAAGAAAGTGGAGATCCAACAAGTGGTTCAACAGGAACTGGTGCAGCTTTTACAGTAACAGCAGCAGCTTCAACACCATTAGGTGCTTATTTTCCATCTGTTAGTAATTATGATGGAACTGGTAACGCAACTTTTCAAGCAAATTTTGGAAACGGATATTTCGGTACAACTGCTGTAGCATCAGCAGAAAATCCAGATGATGGAGTAGGAATTTTTGAGTACGATGTCCCAGCGGGCTATCGAGCAATATGTACTAAATCATTAAACGCACAGGAGTATAGTTAATGGCACAGATAAATAAACCAAATTTACACTTTAATACACTTTTGCGAACTGGAAATTATAGTGGTGGTGGTGGAACTACTGCTATAACAGGTGTAGGATTTGCACCTGGTCTAATGTGGGAAAAAAAACGAAATGGAACAAGTATTCATTCTTGGTTAGACCAAGTTAGAGGTAATGGAAAACAATTACAGTCAGAATCAACTGGAGCTGAAACTACAACAAGTCAATACGCAAGTATAGATAGTGATGGTTTTACTGTTAATAATTCAGCAGATTATGGCACTAGCAGTAATTTAGTTTCTTGGCATTGGAAAGCAAATGGTGCTGGTTCATCAAACTCAGATGGAAGCACAACAGCAACAGTATCTGCAAATACTACAGCAGGTTTTAGTATTGTTTCATGGACAGGAACAGGTTCAGCTACAACATTAGGCCATGGATTAGGTACAACACCTCAAGTAATATTAGTAAAAAATAGAAGTGAAGTTTATGGTTGGCAAATGTATCATCCAGGACTTGGAGGCAATAATAAATATATATCAATAAATAGTTCAGATGCAGTAGCAACAGATACAGCTTCTTGGAATAATACAGCTCCAACATCTTCTGTATTTTCTGTAGGTGCTAGTGATGCAAATAATAAAAATACAAATAATATAATTGCATATTGCTATGCAGAGAAAAAAGGGTATTCAAAATTTGGTTCTTATATTGGAAATGGAAATGCAAATGGAAGATTTGTTTACACAGGATTTAAACCTGCTTTTGTTTTAATTAAAAATATAACAGATGCTGGTGAACTTTGGGAAATGTTTGATAATAAAAGAATAGGATATAATCCAAAAAATCATAGACTATATGCAAGTACAAATGATGCAGAAGATACATCTGCTGAAAGATTAGATTTATTATCTAATGGATTTAAAATAAGAACAACAGGAAGTCATGTAAATGAAAGTGGAGATACAATGATTTACATGGCTTTCGCAGAAAACCCAATCATAGGATCAAATAATATACCAGCAACGGCAAAATAATATGAGTGAAGTAAAAGTAAATAAAGTAAGCCCAAGATCAGGGACAAACGTACAGCTAGGAGATAGTGGTGATACTATTACTGTGCCTACTGGTGCTACGTTAGACTTTCCTGCAAACAGTATTGCAAATACTGATCTTACAGGAAATGGACAAATTACAATTAACGGTCAGGCAGTGGCCCTTGGTGGATCAGTAACTATATCTACAATTGCTAGACCAACCTATAACTCAGGTCAAAGTTTCACGATTCCACCAACTACAAATACTTCTATAACTATTGCAGGAACTAATTTTCAATCCGTGCCTGTTGTTGAAGCAATAAATTCATCTACAGGTGCAATTACAAGAGCGGCAACTGTATCTTATTCAAGTGCAACTTCTATTTCAGCCGTGTTTAATTTAGCTACAGCATCATATTTTATTAGAATTGAAAATAATGATGGTGGTGCTGTTAGATCTACAAACGCAGATTTATCGGTATCTGCTTCACCAACTTGGTCTACATCAGCAGGTTCATTAGGATCATTTAGTGCAGGTTCAACTATATCTGGATTGAATGTTCAAGCGTCTTCTGATAGTAACGTAACTATAACTGAAACAACATCGGTGTTGACGTCAAACGCAAATACGCCAGCAACGACTATGAATTTAACATTGTCTGGATCTCCAGCAAGCAGTGCAACTTATACAATAAGTGGTACGGCACCATCACCTACAAGTGATCAAGCGTACAGCTTTACATTAAGAGCAACTGATGCCGAGGGACAGACCGCTGACAGAGTATTTAGTATTACAATATCTGTTGGTGCTAACAATTCAGGACAGTTTAACTAGGATAATATTATGGCAAATAGTTATTTAAATAGAACCCCAGGAAGTACAACAGACGCACAAAGAAAACAATTTACTATTTCTGTGTGGGTAAAAAGAAGTACTTTACTTACAGGAAGTGACCACCAAGAAGTATTATCAGCATTTGCTACTGATCAATTTGGTTTTAGATTTCAAGGGGATAACAAATTAGATATTTTTGATTATAGTGTTAGTGGTAATAACTATCCTTTAAGATTAATAACAAATAGATTATTTAGAGATACTTCAGCTTGGTATAATATTGTATTACAAGTAGACACACCTAACGCAACTTCAAGCAATAGAGCAAAGTTATGGGTAAATGGTGTTCAAGAGACTTCTTTTGCAACTGCTACATATCCATCACAAGATTATACTACAACTTGGAATAAAAATGGCTTACATCAAATAGGTTCAAAGGCATGGGGTAATAGTGGTAATGGTAGCAATTTTTTTGATGGATATTTATCACATGTAGCAAATGTTGCAGGAAGTGTTGTAGCTCCAACTGTATTTGGTGAAACAGATTCTACATCTGGTATTTGGAAATTTAAATCACCATCTGGCATTACTTGGGGTACAAATGGTTTTCATTTAAAATTTGAAAACTCTGCAGCACTTGGTACAGATAGTTCTGGTAACTCAAACACATTTACAGTTAATGGAAATTTACAACAAACAATTGATACACCATCAAATGTTTATGCTGTATTAAACTCATTAGATGGTCATTTAGGAAACAGTACATTTAGTTATGGTAATACAAGATTTAATTCAGGAACAAATAGTAATGTTACTTACACAACAAGCACGTTAGGAATGACATCTGGTAAATTTTATTTTGAAGCAAAATTAGAACAAGCAGCAGACCATAATTATATTGGAATTGCAGATGTACCATCACCAAGTACATCACATTATTTTGGAAATACTGCTTATGAATATGGTTATAAATCTAGTTCAGGTGATAAGAAAAATAATAATACTAGCACCTCTTATGGAAATACTTATACAACAGGAGATATTCTTGGTTGTGCAGTAGATTTAGATAATAATAAAATTTATTTTAGTAAAAATGGAGTTTTTCAAGATAGTGGCGACCCTACAAGTGGTGCTACTGGAACAGGTGCAGCTTTTACAATAGCAGCACCATCAGCAACTACTACTGGTCGATACTTTTTTTGTGTAGCAGACGGAACAACGTCTAATGCTTCTATTTGGAATGCAAATTTTGGTAGTGGCTATTTTGCAAATAATGCAGTAACATCTAATTCTGGAGCAGGAGAACAAGATGATGCAGGACAAGGTAAATTTCAATATGATGTACCATCTGGATATTACGCATTAAATACAAAAAACGTTAACACTTATGGATAAAAATTATGGCATATAGTACAATTACAAAACCTAGCTTACACTTTAATACTAAACTTTATACAGGTACAGGTAGTTCCAATGCTATTACTGGAGTAGGATTTCAACCTGATTTTACTTGGATAAAAATTAGAAATTCAACAGGCGACCATGGATTATGGGATGCTGTTAGAGGTGTTACTAAAAGATTACAAAGTAATGAAACTAGTGCTGAAACAACAACAAGTGGTGTCACTTCTTTTGATACAGATGGTTTTACAATGGGTGCATCTTATAATGTTTCTAGTGATACTTATGTATCATGGAACTGGAAAGCAGGTGGTTCTGGTTCAGCTAATACAACAGGCACTATTAATTCAACTGTATCTGCAAACACAACAGCAGGATTTAGTATCGTAACTTACACTGGTAATGGTTCATCAGGTGCAACTGTCGGTCACGGTTTAGGTGTAGCACCAGAAGTTGTTTTAATTAAAAAAAGAAACGGTGGAGACCCTTGGACTATGTTACATCCAAATGTTCAAGCAACTAAATATATGAGATTAGACACTGATACTGGTGAAGTTAATGACAATGTATTTTATAATACAAGAGCAGGAAATGATGTTTTTACAGTTGACAGTGATGGTCAAGTAAATGGTAATGGAGATACTTTTGTAGCTTATTGTTTTAAAAAGAAAAACGGATTTTTTACTACTTACGAATATACAGGTAATGGTTCAACAAATGGACCATTTTTATACACTGGTTTTAAACCTGCTTTTGTTATTATAAAAAGAAAAACATCAACCAATGATTGGTTTATGTTTGATAATAAAACTTCTCCAATAAATACAACAAATGCTTATTTAAGAGCAAATACAAATGGTGCTGCAGGAAGTTATGATTGGTTAGATTTTGTTAGTAATGGAATAAAAATTCGAAATACAAGTAGTGGTGCTAATTCAAATAATGAAACATATTTAGTTTTTGCTTGGGCAGAAGAACCTCTTGTAGCTAACGTAGGACAAAGTATACCGGCAACGGCAAGATAATTATGAGTAGTATATTAAAAGTAGATACGATACAGGACCAAAACGGTAATCTTATCATCAGTAAAGATTCTGGTGGTGGAGGATTTGAAGGAGATTATTTTTCTTCATCAAGTCCAAAAGTATTTACAGTAACTGTTGCATCTAAAACTGCAGCCTCTCCATATCACAATGTTGGAAGTTCTAACGGTTATTTTATAAATGGTATTCAAACACCTATCATAGAACTAAAAGGTAATGATACAGGTAAACCATATTACTATAAATTTGATCAATCAGATGCATCTAACTCTGGTCACCCGTTAAGATTTTATAACAACGTATCAAAGCAAACACAATTTACAACAGGTGTAACTACATCTGGTACACCAGGTAGTTCTGGTGCACATACAACTATTGCAGTTGATAACGATACACCAAACATTTTATACTACCAATGTTCATCACACGCGAACATGGGTAATTTTATAAATCATAATTCATCTACAATTAACACAGGTGCATTTTTAAAATTACCAACAGCTGATGGCACAGCGAATCAGGTAATTTCTACCAACGGATCAGGGACATTATCTTTTGCAGATAGTATTACGTTTCCAACTATATCTAGTATTAGTCCAAGTGTTATTGAAAACACACAAACAGCTATAACAATTACAGGTACAAATTTTAAAGACAGTTCAACACCACCTTTTGTTGATGCAATTAATTCATCTACTGGTGCAATCGTTACTGCAGACTCAGTATCATTTACAAATGCAACAACAGTTGTTGCAACATTTACTTTACCAGTTGATGGTACATACTTTTTAAGATTAGAAAATAACGATGGTATTGCATGTAGATCTGGAACAGCTTTATTAACTGTATCTGATGCTCCTGCATGGACAACTGCGGCAGGCAGTTTAGGAACAGTTTCAAATGGCGGAACTATCAACTTTACAGTAGCGGCTACTAATGCTACAACTTTTGCTGTACAATCTGGAGCACTTCCAGGTGGTGCAAGTTTAAATACAAGCACTGGAGTAATATCTGGAACTGAGTCAGGGTCAACTGCTACGACTACGTATACATTTACTATACGAGCAACGGATGCACAGGCTCAAACAGCAGACCGTCAGTTTACAATTACAATATCTCACGGTGCAACAGGAGGAGCGCAGTTTAACTAATGGCAACACATATAGAATATACACCAAGTAGTTCACCTTCAGGAATACAACAAACTATTTCTTTCTGGATGAAAAGATGTGAAATAGGCACTAGCCAATGTATTTTTGAATCTAGACAAAATGGAACTAATTTAAGTACTGTAAAATTTAACACTAATGATGAATTACAAATTTATTCTGAAAATGGTGGAACTACAAATGTTTATGTTAAAACAAATAGAAGATTTAGAGATGTTAATGGATGGTATCATATTGTTTATGCAATAGATACTTCACAAGGAACAGCATCAAATAGAATTAAATTATATGTTAATGGTGTACAAGAAACATCTTTTTCAACATCAACATATCCATCATCAAGTTATGATAATTTTTGGTTTGGTATAGCACAAAAACAAGTTATAGGTAGAGATAATCAAGGTGGGGGTTCTGAAGATTTTCAAGGTCTTTTAACACATTTTCATTATTCAAGAGGATATGTTTATCAAGCATCAACATTTGGTTCAACAGATAGTACAACTGGAGAATGGAAAATAAATACTTCGCCTTCTGGAGTTAACTATGGTTCTACTGGTTGGTTTGTTTTAAAAGATGGTAATTCAGTAACAGACCAATCTGGTAATGGTAATAATTTTACAGTTGGTAGTGGTACACTTACAAAAACAGAAGATTGTCCAAGCAATGTTTTTTGTACTATAAATCCTTTAGATTATTCACCTAATCCTGCAACATTATTAAGTGGTAATACTAGATATAACAAAACAGGCACAGGTTCTGGTCATAATGCTTCTATGTCTGGAACATTGGGTGCTATGACAGGCAAATGGTATTTTGAAGCAAAAGTAAAAGATAGTAGTTCTTTTATTATAGGAATGGTTAGAACAAATCATGTTCTTCCAAATGGTGAAGGTTATTATGGAACTGATGCAGGTGTCTATGGTATAACTAATGGAGGAAAACAAGTTGGAGGAAGTGGTGGTTCTCAAAGTGTTTCATATAGTGCAAACGATATTTTTGGTTTTGCTTTTGATTTAGATAATGGAAAATTTTATGTTCATGTAAATGGAACATATCTTAATTCTGGAGACCCAACTTCAGGATCAACAGGAACAGGTAAAGTTGATGATATTTCTGTTGGTTCAAGAATTTATGTTCCTTTTGTTACTAATGCAAACTATGGTGATACAAATGATATAGAATTTAATTTCGGTAATGGCTACTTCGGAACAACAGCAGTATCTAGTGCAGGAACTAACGCTAGTAATAATGGAATTTTTGAGTACAATGTCCCAGCAGGCTATACCGCGTTATCAACTAAAGGATTAAACTTATAATGGCTTATACAACAATTAATAAATCAACAGAGCATTTTAATACAGTTCTTTATTCAGGAGATGATGCAACTACTAGAAACATAACTGGATTTGGTTTTCAACCAGATTGGATATGGAACAAAGCTAGAAGTGCAGCATATAATCATTACTTAATTGATTCATTAAGAGGTTCTCCTGGAAAAGTATTAATATCAAATTTAACTAATGCCGAAGATAATGATTCTGGTTTTCAAAATAGTTTTAAAGGATTTGTTTCAGATGGAAATACTATTGGACAGGTAGGTGGTTATGAAGTTAATGATAGTGGTGTTAATTATGTTCAATGGGGTTGGAAAGCAGGAACAACTGGCTCTGGTACAAGTACTGGCTCTGGTACAGGTAAAGCATATTCTTATTCTGTAAATACAACAGCAGCATTTTCTATTGTTAAATACAAAGGTAATGGTACAGCAGGACACACAATACCACATCATTTAGGAACTACACCTGATATAATTATTGCCAAAAGATTAAGTGCTGCAAATAACTGGTCTGTTTATCATAAAGATTCTTTTGTTTCACAATCTGACCCAGGAGTTTTATATTTAAACACAACAGCAGGGAAGGCATCTGATGTAAATGTTTGGGGTAACTCAAGTGTTACTATAAATTCAACTGTATTTAGTTTAGGAGATTATGAAGGAACAAATTACAACGATAGCGATTATATAGCTTACTGCTTTACAGAAAAAACTGGTTATAGCAAGTTTGGTAAATATACTGGTAATGCAAATGCTGATGGAACATTTGTCTATACAGGATTTAAACCTAATTTTCTTCTAATTAAATGTATTAGTGATACAGACCATTGGATTTTAGCAGATAATAAAAGACCAGGTTTTAATGATAATTATGATTTATACCCAAATTTAAATAATGCTGAATATACTGGTACAGCTTATCAAACAGATATTCTTTCAAATGGTTTTAAATTAAGAAGTACAGATGCCATTTCAAATGGTAGTCAAACATACATCTACATGGCATTTGGTCAAACCCTGGTAGGATCTAATAATATTCCTTGTACTGCGAGGTAACCTCGCATGTATTTTGGGACTACACCCTTTTCAGCAGCAGCCTTTTCAGATGTAGGCTTTAATCCTAATGCTTTTGCAAGCGCTATTGGAACTCAATTAAATGCAAGCACAGGATCTTTAACTTTATCTGGTAAAGCTAACGTATTAACTACAGGCAATAGAGTTAATATATCTATTGGTAATTTAACTTTTATTGAAGGAACTGGTGTAGTTGTAACTTTAGATTCTAATCAATTAAATGTTTCAATAGGTGACACTACAATTGTAGGTGAAGCTATATTTAGTTTAACAGGAAGTAGAGTTAATATTTCTACTGGAAATGTTACACTTGCTTCTAAATATTCAGTATCAGGAAACAGACTAAACACAAGCACAGGAAGTCCGACCATAGTTGGTAAAGCAGTTGTTCAACCAACAGGATCACAATTAAATACAGCTATAGGTAATGTAACTATATTAGGTAAAGCTAATGTAAATGTGAATGGTAGTAGAGTAAATGTATCTATAGGAAACCCAACATTGGTAGCTAACGCTACTGTTATTTTATCAGGAAATAGATTAAATATATCAACCAGCGATGTAACAACTTTAGCAAAAGCTAGAACAATACCTACTGGAAGCAGACTCAACATTGCTAACTCTAATGTAGAGTTTAGAATTTGGGATGGTGTAGTTACAGGCGCAAATCAAACATGGATACCTTTATAATATGTTATTCGGAGCAACACCTTTTGCAACAACAACTTTCGCTGGAGTCGGAGCTCAAAGCGTAATAGCAGTAATTGCAGGAAATAGGTTAAATATATCAATAGGAGCAGCTACAGCTGGTCCTAGAACAACAGCAGAAGTACCAAACGGATCTAGATTAAATCTTGCAATTGGTAGTGTTTCTGTGGTATCTTGGCGAAAAGTGGATCCGAATGCTACAGGAAACTGGATAGAAATCAACCCACTTAACCCATAGGAGAAAAATGGCATCAACGTATTCAAGTAATTTAAATTTAGAATTAATTACTACAGGTGAAAAAGCAGGTACTTGGGGAACAATTACCAACACAAATTTACAACAATTAGAACAAGCTTCATCAGGATATATATCTATTTCTGTTGCATCAGCTGATGTAACTTTATCTATAGCACAGGGTGCCGTATCAAATGGTAAAAATTTATATTTAAAATTAACTGGTACTCTTGCTGCTAATAGAAATCTTATTGTGCCAGATAGTTTTGAAAGAGTATATGTTGTAGAAGATGCTACTAACAGGACGTCAAATAGTTATACATTAACCGTAAAAACAGCATCTGGAACAGGAATAGTATTACCATCAGGATCAACTTCGATACTATATTCAGATGGAACTAATATTAATAAAGGTATTTTAAGTAAAGGATATTACACAGTTCCTGCAGCATACACAGCTTTAGATGGTGATCAATTATTTATTAATACATCAGCAACAGGTGTAAACGCAGCGTTGACGGTAACTTTACCTGCATCACCTGCAGTAGGGTCAGAAGTAACATTTATAGATAGCGGAAACTTTCTTAGTTCTAACAATTTAACAATAGGCCGAAACGGTTCAAATATATTAGGAGCAGCCTCTGATTTAGTTGTTAACACAAACTCAGTCGCTTTTACTTTAGTATTTGCAAATGCAGTAAGAGGCTGGGTCTATAAAGATAAAATATAGGAGCGTGAAACGTGGCTCTTAAACAAGTCAAATTTTTACCTGGAATAGATAAACAAAATACAACTGTTGGAGCAACAGCTCGTTGGGTAGACTCTGATAATGTAAGATTTAGATATGGTTTACCAGAGAAGGTAGGTGGTTGGTCTTCTCTTGTAGCAAATACCATAGTAGGTGTTGCTAGAAAAACACACGCTTTTGTTGATCTTGATGGTAATAGATATGTTGCTATTGGAACAGACAAATTTTTGTTACTATATTTTGAAGGTAGGTTTTATGATATTACACCACTTAAAACTACATTAACTTCTGCAACAATTGCAACAACAAACAATTCACCTACATGTACAATTACAAAAAATTCTCACGGGATAAATATTGGAGACATTGTACAATTAGATAATGTTACATTACCTGGTGGTACAGGATTTAGTGCATCTGATTTTGAAGATAAAAATTTTCAAGTTATAAGTTCTTCTACAAATACATTTACAATTAATCAATCAAGTAACGCTTCAGCAACAGTATCAACTGGTGGTAGTTTAAGTATAAAACCATATGAACCTGTTGGACCAGCAGAACAAACATATGGATATGGTTGGGGTTTAGAATCTTGGAGTACAGGTAATTGGGGTGAAGCAGCATCGGCACAAAATATTACACTAGAACCTGGACTATGGTCTTTAGATAATTTTGGTCAAGTTTTAATTGCAACAGTTGCAAATGGTAAAACATTTACATGGAATGGTGGAGCAGCATCTCCATTAAATAACAGAGCATCTACAACAACATCTAATTTTTCAACAGGTAATAATCCAACAAGAACAAGAATAAGTTTAATATCACCCACTACTAGACACTTAATACATTTAGGAACAGAAACAACTATTGGTGATTCAACAACACAAGATGATATGTTTATTAGATTTTCAGAACAAGAAAACATAGACTCATATGCAACTTCTGCTGTAAACACTGCAGGATCACAAAGATTACAAGATGGTACAAAAATTATTGGTGCACTAAAAGCTAAAGAAACTATTCTTGTTTGGACTGATAATGCTTTGTACACCATGAAGTTTGTAGGTGCGCCATTTACATTTGGGTTTGAACAGGTTGGTACAAACTGTGGGTTGATTGGTAAGAATGCAGCTGTTGAGATAGATGGTGTTGCATATTGGATGTCACCAAAAGGTTTCTTTTTATTTGATGGTACAGTTAAAACATTACCTTGTTCTGTAGAGGATTATGTATTTGATGACATTGACACAACAAAAGGCCAACAAGTAAATGCAGGATTAAATAATTTATTTACAGAAGTTGTTTGGTATTATCCAACATCATCATCTAGTTTTAACGATAGATATGTAGTATTTAATTATGGAGAAAGTGGTCAACAAGGACCTGTTTGGTATACAGGATCAGAGGCTAGAACTACTTGGATAGATGCAACTGTTTATCAAAAACCTTTTGCTACAAAATATGTATCCAATGCAAATGGTAGTTTTCCTGCTATTGTTGGACAAACTGGTTTAGGACAAACAACACTATTTGAACATGAAGTAGGAACTGATCAAATTAATGCAGACGGATCTACAACAACCGTTTCATCATTTATACAATCTTTTGATTTTGATATTAAGGCAGATAACTCAGACGGTGAATTTTTTCTATCTATGAAAAGATTTATACCTGATTTTAAAAACTTACAAGGTAATGCTAAAGTTACAATGTCAGTGAAAAGATTTCCTGCGCAATCTAGTTCAGCAACAGCTTTGAGTCCTTTTACAGTAACAACAAGTAGTCTTAAATTTGATACAAGAGCAAGAGGTAGATATGCAAATATTAAAATAGAAAATGATGCTGTCAGTGAAAAGTGGAGATTTGGTACAATTAACTTAGATTTAAGAGCAGATGGTAGAAGATAATGGCTAAGATAGTAGTAAGAATACCAGAACCAAAAGAAAAATATGATTTTTCTAACCAAAAACAAATTAATAGAACATTGACATCAATAGTAGAACAACTTAATTCTACATATTTAAATCAACAAAAAGAGGAGCAGGAAAGATTTACCTGGTTTTTAGGTGGCTAATATATATACAAACATAAAAGCAGATCTTACAACTAACACAGCAACAACTATATATACAGGACCTGCTGCAACAACCACTATTATAAAATCAATACTAGTTTCTGATGATTCGGGGAATGCGGATACTATAACTCTTACACTCACTGCAGGAGCCTCTGTATTTAATCTATTTAAAACAAAGGCAATATCAGCTAATCAAACAGTTGAGTTATTATCACAACCCCTTATAATGCAGGAAAGTGAGATTTTAAAAGCAACAGCAGCTACAGCAGATAGGTTGCATGTTGTAATATCTATGTTACAAATAAATAGGGAATAATTTATGGCTTTTAAAGAAGAAGGATCAGTTCGATACGAAATTATAGACGGTAAAAAGGTGCCAATAGTTGAGTGTGAGGCAGAGATAGTATTAAGAAATAAAGAAACAGGTTATGAATACTCCTCTGATAAAGAAGCAGAGGATGATATTAATAATCCTGACACAGACACTAAAAAGGAGCATGTAACCAGGTCCGTTAAGATAAAAGTAGCTGCTATGCCTCCATTAGGAGCAGCCAGTGATGAATAATAGATTGTTGACGAATCTAGGAAAAACAAGTAAATTAGACAAACTAGGCATAAAACAAGCTAGCCTGCTTGCTATCTACAACACATAGGAAAAATATGGGATTAAAAAGATTCATTAAAAAAGTTAGAAGAACTATCAAAAAAATAATACCAAAGGAAATAAGACCTGCTGTACCATTTATAGCGGCTGCAATAAATCCTGCTATGTTTGGTGCAAATATGGCTGCTTTTTCTGCAAACAATCCTTTAATGTACAAAGCGTTAATAGCTGCTGGTACAAAAGCAGCATCAGATGATGAAGCAAAATTAAAAGATATAGCAAGAACAGGTATACTTGCTGCGGCTCCTGATGCTATATCAGGCGGATTAACCAAAGGTGGTGATGCTTTGATAGCAAAAGGTCTTCCTCAAATGACAGACAAAGGAAGTGCTTTAATAAAAGCAGGTCAGGCTCTTAAGGGTGGAGCACAATCAGTTGAGGGATTAGGTGCATTAAAAACTGTAGGTGCACAAACAGCTGTAGATCAAGCCGTAAAATTAAAAGAGATCAATGATGCTGAGATAGAAAAATATGAAAGAGAATTAGCAGAACAAGGTATCTTTGATAAGAAAGCAAGAAGAGATGCTATATTTAAAATATATACTGGTGCTGGTTATAGTAATGAGTATGTAGACTCTGTATTAGATAAATATGGATATGCAGAAGGTGGTGTTGTTAGTTTAAAAAGATTATTTGAAAACATGGAAGAAAATCCAGAAATGATAGCCATGAGTATGAAAGGCGGAATGGATAAATATTTTAAAATGTTAGAAGAACTTGCACGAAAAAATAAAGATAAAAGAAAAGAAAAAGCTTATGGCGGTAGAGTAGGTTATTTTCTAGGTGGTAAAACAGATAAAATAGATCCAAGAGCAGCAAGTTTTGTTGCAACGATGACAGATCAGTTTGTTGCTAATGGTATGAGTTATGAAGAAGCAAGAGACGCTGCCTTAAATATAGCAAGAGAAGAATTTCCAGATGATCAATCAGAAGATATACAAGATTATGTAGACATGGGAGCAAAAGGTTTTCAACAAGCATTTGGTGTTGAAAGTCTATTAGGACCAAACATACAAGAACCAAAAAGAATTATACCAGGGTTCGCGGACGGTGGAATGACTAAAGAAGATATAAATGAAGCAATAGAAGATTTAATAGATCAACAAAGAAAAGCAACTCCAGGGGAAGATTTTAGAAGACAGTTTGAAGACTTTATGAGAGAAAGACAAGACATGCAAAGACAACGAGACATGCAAAGAAACATGGAAGATTTTTTAAGAATGTTAGAGAGCCAACAACCTATAGAAGTAGCTGAGGGTGGTGTTATAAACACAGAGAAAGCTATGGAAATGGATATGAGAGGTGGTGGTTTTATACCCGTAGGATCAAAAGAAAAAGCTGATGATGTCCCTGCTAGATTGTCTAAAAACGAATTTGTCATGACTGCTGACGCTGTAAGAGGCGCTGGTGGTGGTAGTGTAAATCAAGGTGCAAAAAGAATGTACGACATGATGAATAAATTTGAAGCGATGGCATAATGGCAGAAACAATAACACGACAGTATAGGGAACCTTTTGTTGAAACGGCTGGTTTAGCCGCTACAGAAGAAGGTCTACGTCTTTTAAAAAGAGATATACCTACAGCATCATTTACTGGTAGACAGTTTGTTGCTGGTGAGTCTGATCTAGAAAAACAAGCAAGAGAGGCTGCTGCAGGATTAAGAGCAGGACCAGAAGCATATCAAGATTACATGTCACCTTATCAAAGAGAGGTGATTGATACATCAATAGCTGCATTAGATAGAGAACAAGAAAGAGGATTAAATGCATTACGACAAAGAGCGATACAAGGTGGTGCATTTGGAGGTGGGAGAGAAGCAGCAATGTTAGGTGAATATCAAGCAGCAGGAGATATTGCTAGAGGATTAGCTGAAGCACAGTTAAGACAACAAGGATTTCAACAAGCACAACAAGCAGCGATACAAGGTTTACAAGCACAACAAGGATTAGGAACATTTCAATCTGCATTAGGTGCACAACAAAGACAATTAAACCAAGGACAACTAGCAGCAGATCAAGAGGCAGCTAGAGAGGCAGCATTTGCTGACTTTACAAGATTAGGGTTGGTAGGACCACAATTAGCTTCAGTTATCGGTGGATTCCCTGCAGCTACACAAACAACATCAGCTCCTCCGCCTAGCACAGCACAGACATTACTTGGATTAGGTATTGGTGGTGCTGGATTAGCAGGAGCAGTAAAAAGTTTATTTTAATATGAGTAAAACACTTAGAAGACCAATGTTTAGAATGGGTGGTGCTGTTAATAGCAGGGGCACTGGTATAACATCTGGATTAGATCGACCAGGATATAGCAGTGGAGGAACAACTGACATTATGGATGTATATAATCAAATGAGTCAGAGAGTTCCAGAAATATCAAAACCAAAATTAAATCTTGGAGATTATTTAAGAATAGCTTCTGCAGGAGCAGAGATATTAGGTGCGCCTGGTAGAGGTGGTGGTATCAAAGGAGCATTAGTATCTGCTGGACAACCATTATCTAAATTAGGATCTGATCTGGGGACATCAATACAAGCAAGACAATTAAGAAAAGAATCAGACAGAGATTCTTTAATTAGAACACTAACAAGTGGTCAAGTAAATTTAGAAGAAGCACAAGCATCAAGAGAGGCTAAAACAGCATTACAAGAACTAATAGGTAAACAAGCATTAGATCAAATAGGTTTAAGTGGTCAAATCAAAACAGATCAACTTTTATTACAAGGTGAGATCGATAAAAATAATAAATTAATTTTACAAAAATTAATAGGTGATCAAGCAGTAGAACAAATAGAGGCACAGCTAGAAGCCAATAAAGTAATTCAGAACATAGTCGGTGAACAAAAATTACAACAGATAGAAACATCAGGTCAACTTGATAAAGAATTAAGAGAGATGATTAATAAAAACAATTTAAATCTAGCACTATTTGATAAGAGTAAAGCCATAGCTATTGAAAGAATGAGAAACGAAAACAATATTAAACTAGCTGAAATGGATCAAAGTAAAGTAGTCCAACAAGTAAATGAATATAAAAGTCAATACACAGGTAAATTAGAACAATTAAACAAAGAAATAGAATCTCTAAAAAAAGCAACTCCAAGCGAAGGCTTAACACAAAAATCAATTGATAACGCTCTTCAAATAAAAGAGGCTGAATTAGCTGATTTAAATAATGAGATACAGATAGGTGTTAACAAGATACTTGTACCAGGTAAAACCAAACAAGACTATATTGTATCAACTTATCAATCTCTTGTTGAAAGTTATAAAAATGCTCTACCAGGTGAAAGACCTACTGATGATGATTTATTGGAGCAAGCAGAAAATATTGTTAACAAAGCATATGGTCTTAACAAAGGTGGTTTAGTTTTTGCTGAAGGTGGTCAGGTATCTATGGATGATATAGAACAAAAAAGAATTGATCTAGAACCAGCAAGCAAAAGTGTTGACATGCCGTATGAAGAATTTAGAGATAAGATGGATGCACAGGTATCAGATGACATTGTGCAATTAATATACTATAATCCAGCAGCTTTTTCAGATTTTGCTAACATAGAGACTCAAGACGATGTCTACGATTTTAATAAAAAATACGATGTTAACCTTGTGTTGCCTTTTCAAACACAGTCAACGTAATATGACATGGATGAAGATAAGAAAAAACAGAACGAATATATTAAAAACCTAGTCAAGGATACGCTCAAAAATGTTGAGCCAAATAAAATTACCGAAGATACAAAAAGTACAATAAAAAATTTTAACAAAGCACTAGATCATACAAATCTTTTACCTACCGATGACCTAAAAGATTTTGTAAAAGCATTACCTACAGAAGACAAAGACAAAGTAGAAAGATATCTTGATATCTTTAGAGATGATATCTCTGTAGTTGTGCCATACATACAAAGTTTAAAAAAACATGGTAGCGAAAAAAATGCAAAAAAAGTCGATGAAACATTTTCATTACCAAAATTAACAGATTCATCCTCAGAGGCTACACAGAAAAGATTTTTTTGGTTTCAAAGATACGGACCAAAATCCTATGACATAAATAAAAGAGTAGATATAACTGGATTAAAAAGAAAACAATCTTTTGATGGTAAGTTTTCTACAAAAGTTGTACGAGGTGTGGGTACAGCTGTCGAGGAAAGTTTGTACAATGCAACGCGAACCGCTGGTGCTATGGTTGATGCAGGTCTAAACACAGACATACTTGATTACATAGAAAATAATTGGAATAGCACAGAAAAGAAACCAGAGGGTATACAACAATTAGCAGAGGATCTAACACAATTTGGTATATCTCTTTTTGCAGGTAAAAAGATATTAAAATATTTTGGTAAACTAGCTGGTAAAGTTGCACCTAATTATACCAGAAGAGTAGTAGAAAAACTTTCAAAGAAAAAACCTAAGTTAGATAAGTTTGGTAAACCTGTATATGACAAAGTAGGAAGAGTTGTTGAGACTTCTAGTGTTGCACAAAAACTAGGTTATTGGGGTGTAGGTGCTGGTGTTGCATATGGTGTTGGTGAATTTGTAACAGGTGCAGATGATAAGGATTTTACAATATTAGGTGATGTTCAACCATTAGGTATTGGTTCAGATAAACTTAAATTAAAAGATACAACTGGTATGAGTGGTAGAGAAAAAGCAGCTGCAACTCTAATGAACAAATTAAAATATGGAACGGATGGTGCTGCGTTAGTTGGTGGTTTAACAGTTGGTGGTAAATATGTTTTAGCACCTGTAATAAAAGGCACAACTAAAAATGTAGTTGCACCTACATTTAGATTTGTTGGAGAAAAAGTTTTAAATCCAGCAAGTAAAATATTGGTTAGTGAAAGATCTTTTATACCACCATTGTTAAGAGCTGCAGGTAGAGGTAAAACTAAACTTGGTGAGAAAATGGGCATACCACCCATGAAAGATTGGGGTTTTTATTCTACAACAGCAGGACCATTAAAGGAAAGAATTTTAGGAACTATTGATAAACAGATACTAACACCAATAAGATCAAGAGGTAAATTAACACCACAAGCAAAAGATATATTAGATGATGCAGAAAATTTAGTTAGATCAGAAGTTAAAAAAGTAGACCTATCATTAAAAAGTTTAGAGAAAAAAATATATAATTTAGCAAATGTAAAATTTAAAGATAGAGTATTTACTACAGGAACTAATGTTGCTGCTAGACAATATCTTGATGATACGCTTACATATCTAAGAGGACAAGTGGATATAGATGCGTTACCAAAAGTTTTAAGAAATGATGCAAAAGAAATTAGAAAAGGTATTGATGAGTTAACAGAAAAATTAAAACCATATATAGATGATGAAAAAATAAAATCAGAATTTATAGAAAATATGGGTAAATATTTAAGAAACTCGTATGAAATATTTAGAGGATCTTACAAACCAGATCGAAAAAATGTTGAAGCAGCCGTAAAATTTTTTGTCGATGGTATCAAAAGAACTGATCCTGTATACAAAGACGTAGTAATAGGATCTGGTCAAGCATTAGAAAAACAATTATTAAAAGAAGCAAGACAAAAAGTAGATGAGATATTACAGATAGGACAAGAGGGTTCTAGTCCAGCAGCTAGAATGGAAGCCATTGCTGGTATAACAACACCTATATCTAACCTTATACAAAAACAACCAATACCAAAAGTAATTCAAGATCTATTAGGTAAAGTAAATGACCCTAGAAGTATAATCATAGATACCGTAACACAACAAGCTGATTTACTTGCACACTTACAGGTGCATAGAAAATTAGTCGCTGAAGGATTAAAAAATGGTTACATATTCAGAAGTCAAAAAGAATTTAATAAAATGTTTCCTGGTGATTCAGCAACAACTTTAGTTCCTATAAGAATAAAAAAGAATCCATTAAACATAGACATGACCGATATTTATACATATAGAAACGCAGCTGGTAATAAAGTTCCTTATTACACAACAAAAGAAATGGCTGAAGGTATAGTTGGAGATACTTTAATAACTGATCACTTATTAAGAATACCTTTGTATAAATCGTATCTAGCTGCAAAAACAACATCTCAGTTAACAAAAACAGTATTATCATTAATGACTCAAATGCGTAACGTTGAGACTGCAGCATTCTTTTCATTTATTAATGGCCACCTAGGAAAACAAGCTAGTGTAATAGATGCTCTTAAAATAGCATTTCAAGATGTAACAGGTAAGGGCGGAGTCAATCCTAATGTTATGAGAAAAAAACTAGAAGAATATTTAAAGTATGGTGTATTTGATAATTCTGTAGTTGCAGGTGAGGTAGAGGCTCTTATGAAAGATATTGTAAAAGGTAGATTTGCAACATCAGATCAATTATTTAATTTTTTATTAAAAAATCCTGTATTTAGGAAAGCAACAGAATTCTATCAAGCAGCTGATAACTTATGGAAAGCGTATGGTTATGAGTTTACTAAGTCACAATTAGTGCCTGCAATACCTGTAGCTGGTCTGACTGTAAAAGATGCGATTAGATTAGGATATAAAGGAGTAGATCCAAGTAGAACTAGTAAAATAACTTGGCAAGAATTAGCTGAAAGACAATACAAAGAAGTATTTAATAAACCTTGGAGTCCAAATAATTTAGATGGCACAGTAAAAACATATGGTGAAGCTATGAGAGAAATAGCAGCTAGATACATTAGAGATGTATATCCAAACTATTCTATGGTTCCTAAAATAGTTCAAAACTGGAGAAGATTACCACTTGGTAACTTCGTTGCCTTTCAATCAGAAATTATTAGAAACATATACAATATATTAAACTATTCAACTAGAGAGATGGCTTCTAGTAATCCTTATTTAAGACAGATGGGTGCTAGAAGATTTTTAGGTTTTGGTACTGTTTTATATGGATTCGATAAAACTTTACAAGGTGTATCTAGTCAACTTACTGGATTAGACGAAGAATTTATAAAAGGTTATCAAAGATTTTTCTCACCATGGTATGCAAAAAATGACCAGTTAATACCTGTAACAGATATAGATCCAATAACTAAAAAATTTAAAACAATTGACTGGAGTAAAGAACAACCATTTGCATCAGTAACAGATGCTTTTAGAGTTGCTAGCGAACAGATAATGAGTCCTAACAAAACAGATGCTAATTTTTTTGAAAGATTTTTTAAAGCTACTATCTATGATTTTGATGAAAAAAAATCAGGTAGTATAACAAAATTATTTGAGCCATTTATTAATGAATCCATATTAACAGAAGCTATATTAGATGTTTCACCAGTAAGAGGTGGTAAAACAAAAGAAGGTAAAATAATATTTGATGCTGTGAATGAGGAGCCTGGTGTAGTAATGGCTAAAATATTTAATCATTTAATTCAAACAATAAATCCAACCACATTTAAAAATGCAGGTAGAGTGTTACAGGCCTATGATGGTCAAGTATCAAAAGCAGGACAAAAATATAATACAACAAATGAAATATTAAAATTATTTTTAGGTATAGGTATTAGAGAAGAAGATCCTAATATAGCATTTGATTTTATTGTATCTGATTTTAGTAAAAGAATTAGAAATGCAGACTCACAGTTTACAAGAGATGCTGTGGATAGTAATAAATTAATACAAGATCCATATAGAATATTAAAGTTATTTGAACAACTACAAGAAAATAGATACAGAGAAATGTCTAGAGTAGCAGACTTTTTAAAAGTTGCAGATAAAATGTTTTCAACAAAAGAAATATTTTTAAAGTTTAAAGATAGACAGAACTTTGGAAGAGATACATTAAGATATTTATATGGTGGTTTATATAGACCAAGTAACTTACCTAACTATACAGATATTACTGCAACATATAGAAAAGAATTTAGAAAACTAAAACAAATATATCCTGATATAAAATTTGAGGACATCTTACCGTTAAAAGCTATGAATGAAATTAGAGCAAAATGGAATGGAACTCCTCTTGGTTTATCAGATGAAGAAATAAAAGAATTTCATAGAAGTAGATTTCAAGACAAAGATGATAAACAAAGTTTCTTACCTTCAGAAGAAAAAACAAAACAGGTAGCTAGTTTACCTGCATCAAATATAAAAACACCGCCACTACCAGAGACTCCTAAACCTGTGATTAGTAATAGAAAAGTGGCAAATATAAGTCCAATTACTGGCTTGACACAGATAGAGCAAGCTTTATTATCACCAAGTGAACAACTTATTAGACAAAGACAGAGAACATAATGGCTATTGATCCTAAAACGACAAGAGAACATATTGTAGCCCTGTACGGTTATATAACAGGCGTACGAAAAGACATATCGCAAATAAAAAATAATCATCTCAAGCACCTACATGAAGATGTCGAGAAGTTGGGTGGTAAAATAGATAAAGTCTATTGGGTTCTCTTAGCAGCAGCGGGATCTGCTGTACTCTTCGCACTAGGTATATTATTTAAATAATGAATCTTACACGAAATTTTTCTTTATTAGAATTAACTAAATCGGACACTGCTATCAGAAAGGGTATTGATAATAACCCAAACGCTGATCAAGTAGAAAAATTAAAATTACTTTGTGAAAATATTCTTCAACCCGTTCGAGATCATTTTGGCAGGGTAAAAGTGACCAGCGGCTTTCGTAGTCCAGAATTATGTACTGCCATCGGCAGCTCAGTCAATTCGCAGCATGCAAAAGCTGAGGCCGCAGACTTCGAATGTCCAGGAGTAGATAACGCTGAGTTAGCTGACTGGATACATAGGGAGCTTCCATATGACCAGCTCATCCTTGAGTTCTATACTCCAGGTGAACCTAACAGCGGATGGATCCACTGTAGCTGGATTGCTGATCAACCTAGAGCATCATTTTTACATGCTTACAGATCAGAGGGTAAAACAAAATATAAACCCGTATTAGGAAAAGCAAAAGATTTATTGTAGTGGTTGTTGGTTTGTTTGCGGCTTATGATAACTCTGGGATCTAGGAGTGAGCCGAACCAACTGAGACTGTTTAGATCAAGATGCCACTACTCACCTACAAGGTTACTCCTGTCCCGTTCTGTAAAACATTACCTACAAATACATCCATAAAAGTCTCCACTACCATCATTCATAACATGTTTATTGATTGGATAGTCTGCATAAGTAGTTAGTTTAATTCTTAAAATATCACACAAATCAAAACAATTTATTTGATCAGTATTGTATAGCTTTACATCTGATAACATTTGTTTTGTAACTTCAACAAGGTGATACACACCATCTGTTAGTATAATTAAATCCATTCTTCTATTTTTTCTCCTAATATTTCAGAGGCTATATTAATTTTTTTACGCAAAGCTTTTCTAATCTTTTCATCTACTGTCTTTGGTGCTATAAAATCTATATATGTCACTATATTTTTTTGACCTATTCTATGTGCTCTATCTTCCGATTGTAATCTTTTTTCTAAGTCGTATCCATTAGAATAATAAATGACTGTGTTAGCAGCAGTTAACGTAATACCATAACCACCAGTTTGTGGATTACCTACAAAAAATCTACAATTAGGATTATTTTGAAAATCTTCTATATTTTTTTGTCTTGTTTCAGAGTTGATAGCACCATAATAATCAACCACTGATTCATCACCATATTTTTTAATTAACTCTTTAACAATCTTTTCAATATCATATATGTAATTAGCCCATATTATTACCTTACCACTAGTCTCATCAAGAGTATCGAGGAGCTCGGACATTCTATTATTCTTAATATCCACAACCGTGTTATCATCTAGCTTCATATGTCCACATGTTATCTGATGTAATCTCATTAATTGAGTTAACACATGAGGAGCCGTAACTGTTTTACCTTTGATAGCAGCTAAAGCTAATTGTTTCATAGAAGCATAATGTTTTTGTTGCTCTTCTGTCAACTCAACTTGTCTTTCTATGTAAGTTTTTTCTGGTAGATCAAGACAATCTTTTTTCAATACTCTATATGAAAATCGTTTTAAGCTGTCAGATAACTCATCGAGTCTTTTATAACTAGAAACTATTTGAACTTGTCTACCACCAAAGTTTCTACTCACCATGTGTGCATACCTGGACCTAAAAGCATAATAGCTTTGAAAGCCTAATAGATAGGTGTTTAAAAAATTACATTGACTATACAAATCAAGAGGTGATTTGGTTACTGGTGATCCTGTGAGGATCCTTCTATATTTTGCTTTTGGTCCTAAGATAGTTATAGCTTTAGTTCTTTTAGCAGTTGGATTTTTGATAGTAGTAGACTCATCAATAGCCATTAAAGTTTTATGGGCTTCAATAAACTTTGTGGCAAATTGAAGGCCTTTCTTTGTCGAAAAAGCCTCGACATTCATTACAAGGATGTGAAGGTCAAAGTCAATATTAAATAATTCCTGATACTCTTTATCCTTTGTTTTGGATGTAGAAGCAGTCCATAATACCGTTTTATGTTCTACATGACTAGGTAAATGTGTAGGAATTTCTTGAGAATACCAGTTTCTATATACACCTTTTGGTGCTATAATTAACGCCGCATTTATTTTACCTTTATCATAAAGCATAGCCATATTATCAACTAATACTTTAGATTTACCTGTACCCATCTCCATAAAATAAGCATATTCTTCTTTATCCCAAGATTCTTTTAATGCTTTTAACTGATGAGCATATGGCTGCGTTTTAAATTTATAATTCATAATTTTTTTATTCTTTCTGCTTGACAGATCATATGGGAATCATTATATCTTTGTCAAGAGAATTATAGAATGAAGAATAAAATATTTGAATTATATAAACCAAAGTCATTAGCAGAGTTTTTAGACTTTTATAAAAACAATCCTAATGAAAAATTTGTGTATGTTTTACAACACCCACCTGCAAATATAAATATTTTAGGTGCATCAGATTTTGGATACCTGGTAATATGTTTACCAAACTACGGACCAGATTCACAAATAATATTTTCATCACATCCTTTTGTATTTAAGATGCAAAAAAATTTACGAGATTTTAGAGAACAAGATTATGTATTGTTAACTGGAGATCCTGCTATTATTGGAATCTCTTGCGCAATCGTTTGTGATAAAACAAACGGAAAGTTTAACCTCTTGAAATGGGATCGACGAGAGGCTAAATATTATCCAATAAATTTCGATCTCTATCAGAAAGGATAACTCAATGAGTATTGACTTTGAAAAAGACAAACAAGAATTGGTAGAAAAAACGGATTTAAATTCGTTATCAATTCACACAGATGAGCTACAAAAATTGCAAACACAAATAGCTTCATCTGAAGAACAAATTAAACTTCTGAAAGCGAAGTATGACAAAATTAGTTCTGAGACTATACCCAACATTCTTGCAGAACAAGGGTTACAGTCTTTGAAACTTGCTGACGGATCTTTGATTGAGGTAAATAAAAAGTACAGCTGTACTATACCTAAATCAGAAGAAAAGAAGATCGCAGCATATAAATGGCTTCGGGACAATGGGTTAGGTGACATCATTAAAAATGAGGTTGCTGTAACTTTCGGTCGTGGAGAAGATAACAAGGCGAATCAATTGATGGACCTTGCAGCCAACAATGGTTATGAGCCTACCCAAAAACAAAAGGTAGAACCCATGACGTTGAAGGCTCTATTCAGGGAGCGTATCGAGGCTGGCCTCGATATGCCCTCTGATGTTTTTCACACATTTGTGAAGGACGAAACTAAAATAAGCCAGAAATAGGAGGACAAATGACACAAGAAGCGAGAAGCGCGGCGAAAGAAGCGGGAAACGTGGCTAAGATGAAAGAGAATCTACCAAGTTTAGATCTCTTTGAACAAGACGCCCTACAAGGATTCGCAAACATGGCACAGCAAGACCTTGCATTGCCATTTATAAGAATCTTAGGGCAACTATCTCCACAAGTAAATGAACGTGATGCTAAGTATGTAAAGGGTGCCAAACCTGGTATGATTTACAATACTGTGACTCATGAACTTTACGATGGGGTAGAAGGCATCAATGTAATTCCTTGTTATTACAAGAGAGAATACATTGAATGGCAAGATCGAGGTGAAGGATCAGGTGCACCTGTTGCAGTACATGATGCAACAAGTAGTATCATAAACGACACCACGAGAGATACGATGGGTAAAGATAGACTCAAGAATGGAAACTATCTTGAGAATACTGCATCGTATTTCGTTGTTATATGTAAGAAAGATGCAGCTGAAACTGCACTTATTACAATGAAATCTACACAGCTTAAGGCTAGTAGGAACTGGAACTCCATGATGAATGGACTAAAGTTACAGGGAAAAAATGGGTTGTTTACACCACCTATGTTTTCTCATGTCTACAGCCTAAAGACAGTGCAGCAATCAAATGACAAGGGAACTTGGTTTGGTTGGTCTGTTTCCAAAATTGGTCCTTGTACTAACAGGGCTCAGTATGAGCAGGCAAAAGGTTTTGCTGATAGTGTCCAAAAAGGGGCAATAGAAGCAAAGCATTCTAAAAACGACGAGAAGAGCGAAGATACTCCTTACTAGGGGTATTGGGGCGGCGTGGAAGCGAGAGGGGAAGCGTCGCCCCTTTACAATTTAAATAGAAATGATAGTGAAGAAAGATACATTTAAAAATATATTTGAAGGGCTAAAGATAGCATATGGACAATATCAGAAAGGTGATCGTAACGAAAACGGTAAACAGACAGGCAAGGCATTCATTGTCAGAAAAAATGTTAGCGATGATCTGTGGGAAAACCATTTACAAGGCAAAGGTGCGGCTCTCGGGATCATCCCGATTAATGAAGATAATTTATGTAAGTGGGGTTGTATTGATATTGACGAATATAATTTCGACCACGCTAGCCTCGTACAAAGTATTAGAAGACTTAAGCTCCCGTTAATAGTTTGCAGAAGTAAATCTGGCGGAGCGCACGTTTTTTTATTTACAAAAAATTTTATACCTGCATCTCAAATGCAGAGTACATTAAAAAAAATGGCCAAGACTCTTGGCTATGAAGGTTCAGAAATTTTTCCAAAACAAACAGAAATATTAGTTGATCGTGGAGATACAGGTAATTTTTTAAATTTACCATATCACAATGAAATGAAAGGCTTACGATATGCAATTAAAGACGACGGAGAAGCAGCATCTTTGTCAGAATTTTTCGAAATGTATAGTGCATATGTTCAAGATAAATTAGAAGAAGTAAAAATAGAACAACCAAAAATAACAGAAGCTTTTATAGATGGTCCACCATGTTTAAATAGATTAGCTAAAGATGGCTTTGGAGAAGGTGCAAGAAACAATGCATTATTTAATATTGCAGTATACTATAAACAAGCAACACCAGATACATGGGAAGATGAATTAGTAAAATCAAATCAAAAATATATGAGTCCACCATTAAACAACACAGAGGTTCAAATGTTAATTAAATCAGTAAATAGAAAAGGGTATGATAAATACAGATGTAAAGATGCTCCTATTAATTCTGTATGTCAATCTGGTTTATGTAGAACTAAAAGATTCGGAGTCGGATATGGCGAAGAGGAAATGCCAAGTCTTGGGAGTCTTACAAAATATACATCAAAACCACCACAATGGTTTTTAGATGTGGGTGAGTCTAGAATAGAATTAAAATCAGAACAACTCTATAATCCAGGTATGTTTGCTCTAGCATGTTTAGATCAAGCTAATCTTATAATACCAGTATTGAAACCAAAAGATTGGAAACAATACTATTTAAAACCTTTAATGACAAACATACAAGAAGTAGAACCATTAGAGTCTTTAGATCCAAGAAATGAAATTATGGATTTGCTACAAGACTGGACAACAAACAGACAGAATGCAAGAACTATGGATGATATATTTAATAAACTACCATACACAGATGATGGTAGAGAGTTTACATATTTTAGAATGGAAGACTTTTTTAATTTTTGTAAAAAAAATAATTGGGATATGGACAAAACAAAAACAGGTAATTTAATAAAACAATTAGATGTATTTGTAGATGAAGTAAGAATGACAATTAAAAAACAACAACCGAGATTAATTAAAATAAAAGCAATGAAAAAAATAGAGGCAAGTATATCACAGGTTAAATATCAAGAGGAAATATTTTAATGCGTAGTGAAAAAAATATAATTTTAATACGTCATGCAAAATGGTTATGGGACAACAAGTTAAAAAAAGAAGCTAAGGAGTGTAAAAAACAAGCGTATGAAGACCATTATACTAGGTCCACCAGGTACTGGAAAAACAACAACTCTCTTAAACCTCGTAGATGAGTTTATCCAACAAGGTATTAGACCAAAACAAATAGGTTACTTTTCTTTTACAAAGAAAGCAGCTACTGAAGCAGCCAACAGAGCAGCTATAAAATTTGAATTAGATGCAGAGAATGATTTAGAAAATTTTAGAACACTTCATTCTTATGCTTTTAAAATGTTAGGGATGACAAAAGAAAAAATGATGTCAGCTTCTGATTATAAAGAATTTGGGCAAAAATGTGGCATACCAATCAAGACAGCTAAATTCTCTACAGAAGACGGGACTTTTAACTCAGACAATGAATATCTTACAATAATAAATACGGCAAGAGTAAGGCAAATGGATTTATTAGAGTATTATGATTCAAGACAAAATATATTAGATATAGAAAGAGGCACTCTTTATTTAATATCAGAAGAATTAAAAAGATATAAAAGTGAAAAAAGATTAAAAGATTTTACAGATCTATTACAAGATTTTTTAGACCAACAAATTAAATCAAAATTTGAAGTTTTATTTATAGACGAAGCACAAGATCTATCATTATTACAATGGAAGATGGTAAAACAAATATGGCAAAATGTTGACAAAACATATATTGCAGGTGATGACGATCAAGCAATATTTAAATGGGCTGGTGCAGATGTAGATCATTTCATAGCATTAAAAAGTGAAGTAGATAATATAAAAACATTGGATCAATCTTATCGTATACCTGGTGGACCAATACATGAATTATCACAAAGAATAATCAGCAAAGTACAAAACAGATTCGATAAAAATTATCAACCAAGAGCAGAGGAAGGTATACTTTGTAGGTACTCTGATGTAACACAAGTAGATATGTCAGAGGGAAACTGGTTGGTATTGGCCTCTGCAAATCATTTTTTAGACGATATAAAAGAGTTATGTGAGCTCCGTGGTTGGTATTATCAATACAAAGGATCTAACTCTATAAAATTAAAATTATTATTAGCATTACAAAATTGGGAAACATGGCGAAAAGGTGGCACACTAACTAACATAGAAATAAAAAATATTTATGAATATTTAGGGGCTAACGTGGCTGAAGGATTTAGAACAGGAAAGCTGTTTAAATCAGAGGAAAAATATACTTTACAACAGTGTAGAGACAAGTATGGTCTACTTACTGACAAAGTTTGGTATGAATCTTTTGAAGGTTTAGATACTATAACTGAAAATTATATAAGGAACATGAGAGCAAATGGTGAGAGAATCAATAAAAATCCTAGAATTATAATGTCAACAATACACGGAGCGAAAGGAGGAGAAGCGCAGAAAGTTTTAATTTTACAAGATCTTACGAATGCAGCATTAGAAACATTTCAAAATGATCCTGATGAGTTGCATAGATTATTTTATACAGGCACAACCAGGACCAAAAAAGAATTGCATATTGTTGATCCAAAAAATTTTGACAGGGCTTATATACTATGAAAATAAAACCATATACATTAAGAGCAGCAAATGAATATGTTAGACAGCACCATCGACACAGCAAAGTTGTCGTTGGTTGTAAGTTTTGCATCGCTGCTATTAATGAAAACAATGAAGTAATTGGTGTAGCAATTGTTGGTAGACCTGTCGCAAGAAAATTAGATGATGGATATACAGGAGAGATTGTAAGAACATGCACAGAAGGTGTTAAAAATGTCAACAGCTTCTTGTATGGAGCATGTGCTAGAATATGGAAAGAAATGGGTGGCACTAAAATTTTAACATACACATTAGAAACAGAATCGGGAATTAGTTTAAAAGCCGCAGGATACAAACACAAAGAAACAACAAGGGCTTTTTCTGAAGGCACAGGTTGGACAACTAGGAAAAACAGAGAATGGCAACCAAAAGTACACTCGTTACAAAAATATAGATGGGAGAAAAATTTATGAAAAAAGTTAATGATGTTTGGGACAAGCAGCATGGTGGGAGTCACTACCAAAAATATAAAATTCAACCAAGTAAGTTTGTAGTAGAGAATGAATTGCTATATCCTGAAGGTTGTGCTATAAAATATATTATAAGACATCGAGATAAAGGAAAGAAGCAAGACATATTAAAAGCAATACATTTCTTAGAAATGATAATCGAAAGGGATTATAAGTGAGAACAATACAACCACCTTTATTTTCACCTGAAACAGAATGGGTGATGCCTGAAGAACTAAAAGACCTATCTAATTACAAAGAAATATCGGTTGACCTAGAGACTAACGACCCAGATTTAACTACACTTGGATCGGGGAACGTGGTTGGTAGAGGACACATAGCAGGTATCGCATTAGCTGTTGATGGTTGGTCTGGTTACTTTCCTGTTAAACATGAAAATGGTGGTAACATGGATAAGAAATTAGTTTTTAATTGGTTAAAAGATATATTTAAACAAGAAGATACAACATTTATTTTTCATAATGCTATGTATGATGTGTGTTGGTTACGATTTTATGGCATAGAAATAAAAGGTAAAATTGTAGATACAATGATAGCAGCATCTTTAATTGATGAAAATAGATTGTCTTATCAATTAAATACATTAGCAAGACATTACATTGGTATAGGTAAAGATGAAAAAATTTTACAAGAAGCAGCTAAACTTTGGGAGGTAGATCCAAAAAAAGATTTATGGAGATTACCTGCAATGTTTGTTGGACAATATGCAGAGCGTGATGCAGAGGCAACACTTAAACTTTGGCAAAGATTAAAAACAGAATTATATGCACAAGAGTTGTGGAGTGTTTTTGAATTAGAATTAGATTTGTTTCCTTGTTTGGTAGACATGAGATTTAAAGGTGTAAGAGTAGATCTTGAAAAAGCATCTAATATTAAAAAAAATTTAATAAAACAAGAACAAGAAATTCTTAATAAAATCAAGGGTTTAACTGGTGTTGATGTAGAAATATGGACAGCAACATCAATTGCAAAAGTTTTTGATAAATTAAAATTACCCTACGACAGAACAGAAAAAACTGATGCACCTAGTTTTACAAAAAATTTTTTAGCGAATCATCCAAATGAAATTGCAAAAGACATAGCTAATGCAAGAGAGATAAATAAATCTCATACAACTTTTATAGATACAATAACTAAACATGCTGTTAATGGAAGAATACATGCAGACATAAATCAAATAAGATCAGATCAAGGTGGTACCGTGACTGGTAGATTTTCAATGTCTAATCCAAACCTGCAACAGATTCCTGCAAGACATAAAGAGTTAGGACCAATGATTAGGTCTATATTTATTCCAGAAGATGGTTGCACATGGGGATCATTTGACTACTCACAACAAGAGCCAAGAATTTTAGTACACTATGCAAAACTACAAAACCTACCTGGTGTTGACGGTATCGTAGAAGAGTATCGAAAAGGAGATGCAGATTTTCATCAGGTTGTTGCAGACATGGCAGGTATAGAACGTAAGCAAGCCAAAACAATTAATTTAGGTTTAATGTATGGCATGGGTAAAAATAAATTGATGGCAGAGTTAGGTCTAATGAAAGACTCCGCAGAAAAACTAATTCAAAGGTATCATAGCAGGGCTCCATTTGTTAAGAGTCTTATGGATAATGTTTCTAGAGCTGCTAATGATAGAGGTAAAATAAGGACTTTACTAGGTAGGGCATGTCATTTTGAGTTATGGCAACCAGTTCAATTTGGGGTCCATAAACCATTACCACTAGAACAAGCTAGAAAAGAATATGGAGAGCCTTTAAAACGTGCTTTTACATACAAAGCTTTAAATAGATTAATACAAGGATCTGCTGCTGATATGACAAAAAAATGTATGGTGGCATTATATCAAAATGGTATAATACCACACATTCAAATTCATGATGAAGTTGATATTTCTATTGAATCTGAAAAAGATGCTGAAGAAATAATTAATATTATGGAATCAGCAGTTGAACTTGAAGTCCCAAATAAAGTTGATTTTGATCAAGCGGACAATTGGGGTGAAATAAAATGAGGTACTATGGCTTATTTAAATGCAAACATACCACCAACTTATGCACAAATAAAAAGGGAGTATCTATATGATTTACAAAAACATCACGGAGAAGTTGAAGACTGCATTATCTTTGGTCTTAGCGCTCTTACAGGTAGGAGCATATTATTTCATGCTATTATGGAAAACGGTGCAATATTTTATCGCCTACCAATTAGCGCGTTTATTCAAAAGGGATTTAAGCCATCCAGAGTGCCCTCAAGAAGACTTGATGAACTACAGCTCTGGAATTGTTTTTCTTATTATCCTTCTGTTCATCGTTGGGATATCTTAGACGGACAAGCTGGCAAATACATAGGTAAAGATAAACAGTGGCATCCAGGTAAATATTTATTTACTGTTGACTTTGCACATCCTGATAGTAACATACTAGATACTGATCACTCAGAGATACCGCATGAACATAAATGCGCACACATAATTGCCTTAGATGATGGTAATTTTGCAGCACAACCAAACAACAGATGTATATGGGACATACCTTCGTTCACTGTGAAGGACAATATTCCAGATTGGAAAGTGCAAACTAATGAGTGGAACGTAGAGGATAGTAGAGCTTGGCGAACAGAAGACACTGACAAGTTCTTTTATGAAATAGAGGAAAAGAAAAAATGAGTTTAAATTTATGTAATTTATGTGGACATGCACATCGTGGTGCACTTTTGTGTAATGTATGTGGATGCAATTTAGGAGTATTAACTCTTACAGATGAAGTTAAAAATTTTGTAAAGGAGGATAACATGGCTAGAAAAATAATTAAATGGGTATGGAACATAATCTGTTGGCCATTTAAAAAAGTCAAAGATTGGCTTTGGTCGAGATAATTTATGTCCAAGAAACCATTAAATATTTCTGAAGAGGCAGCCGTCCAAATGCCAATGAAGACGGTTGCTTCTTTGATTGCGCTTGTGGCAATTGGCACCTGGGCTTATTTTGGATTGCATGAAACATTAAACAATCACGCTACAAAAATAGAATTAATGCAAAAAGATTTAGAACAAAACTCAGAGTTTAGAATTAAATATCCAAGAGGTGAGTTAGGTCAATCAAGTGGAGAAGCGGAGCTCTTTATGTTAGTGGAGCATCTCGCAGGTGTTTTAGAGGAAGTAGATAAAGAAGTAAAGAGCATGAGAAACAATGCAGTTAACATAGAATTTTTAAAAGATAGAACAAAAAAACTTACAGAAGATGTAGAAAAATTAATTAGAAATGGATCTGGAGCACACTAATGGTAGAAGTTGTTTTTGCTTTGTTACTAATTGTAGATAATAAAATTGTAGAGCATCGTATTCAAGACTCTCTCAGCGCATGCCTCAAGGCCAAGCGTTATGCTATGAAGGATAAAAGCAGTAAAGATAGGGTAACCTACCAGTGCCTAAAATCTAAGGCTAACATAGAGATATACATGGGAGAAAAGAAAATAACTTCTTTAATATTAGATTGATGACAAAATTTTTAAAAGTATTAGGACATATAGATACGGTTCAAGGTAGGTGTCCTGCATGTGAAGACGAAACTATTTTAATAGCCATCGTGTCAGACTTTTATAGATGTACAAGTTGTGGTGAAGACACAAAACAATATGTAAATGGTAGTATAAAATATCTACCACTGACAGCAGGAGAACAAGAATGGCTAAAAAACCAAAGTTCGGAGTAAATAATTATAAAGCAACGACACCAAAGAAAAGACCTGGTCGTCATGCAAAAAAACCAAATAAAAAATTTTCTAGAAAAATGTATCGGGGCCAGGGTAGGTAATGAAAATATTTGCATTAGTATTATATATTTGTTCTGGAGTAGCAAACACATGTCTACAACCATTTGTTTTTAATGATCAATTTGATTCAGCTTATGATTGCATGATTACAGGCTATGATGAAAGCAAAGCCAAGATTATTGAGATTGGTCCTGAAGATGTTAATAAATACAACATCTATATTAAATTTGAATGTCTTCCACAAGAGATAGTGGTACCTAAAAAGAAACCTGTAATTGAAGAATTAACGTAAATGCTGCCCGTCTGAGAATAGAAATCTCAGACGAGCAAACAAAAGGTGTGAGAAGAGAATTTCACAATATACTAAAAAAATATTTGTTGCAAGCCTTGTATTTTTATTGTAAATTCCCATATATGAAACATAATATGTTAGAAAGGAAAAACATGAAAAATAAAAAAAACGATAAAACATACAAATTTATGATTAAATACATGGATAAATTTGATGACTTAATAAAACAAGCAGAGAAAGAAAAAGACAAAAATAACTTTGACTTTAGTATTCATGCTTTAACTGCTGCTTTTATGAGACAGATAGTTAAAAATAATGTCATGTATTATGGCACTACTGATAAGATCAGAGAAACTATGCAACAGCTTCTTGATGAAGAGGTTAACTATAGATATATACAGGCAAAAGAAGAACGTGAAAGAGCTAGGTTAAACTAATGGCAGATCCGAATAAATATAAATCTTTATCGGTTCCTAAAAAAGATTGGGAAGAGTTAGGTCTGTTAGCAAATAAAACTAACAGAACAAGATCTAAAATGATAGGTCGACTAATTCGTTTTTTCAAAGAAAATAAGGGAGATAAAAAGAATGGAAAGGAAACATAAAATAATTTGCCCTGATTGTAAGGGCAATGGTTTTATAAGAGTTGATTATGCTCTTGCCAGAGAAGAGATGCATGCAAAATGTGAAACATGCAATTACGAGGGTGAGATAGTAATTAACGAACCAAATGTTTATGAGTGTAATCAATATAGAAAAGACAATTGATGACTCCTGAATATGGTTTTGGTATGTTATTGATGGGCTTTATTGCTATAAGCATTGGAGCCACAATAGCATTCTTCATTATAAATAAAATAACAAAGAAAGATAGAAAGAGAACACGGTGGGATGATCTGGAGTGAACGACAAACAAGCAGCCTATATAGCAGGACTCTTCGATGGAGAGGGAAGTATATATTTTGCAAAGCGACAAGAAAAGAAAAAAGCCCACAAGGGACCAGGACACAGGTATTCAAACTCTATGAGAATTAGTATGGAAATAACTATGACAGATGAACCAGTGATTAATTGGGTTCACAAAATTTTAGGTGTTGGCACCGTAAATAGAAAGCCACGAAAAGGTAAAAGAAAAGATGGCACTGGATATTTAATGCAATACAGATGGCGATGTACATTTAGAGAAGCATATCAAGTATGTAAATTACTACTACCAGATGCCAAAGTTAAAGCTGAAAAGATACAACAATTAATAAACCACTATAAGGATAAATAATGAGAATAATACTAATAATTAGTTTTTTGTTTTTAGTTGGCTGTAGTGCAAAGTTCGATAGCTACGATCCTACCACTGCAATGTTTAGATGGGTGCTAACAAATAACAAATGATGAGTGATGAAGATATAAAAGAATATCACGATATAGAAAAGAATATGCGTAAGAAAGAATTAATAAAACACAATAAAAAATTTGTATATCCAGGAACCGTTAGAGAATCTATCAATGGTAAACGACACTATGTTATTGGTGAATCTAAACTACCATCGGTGACAACGATATTACAAGCAACGATGAGTGAAGAGAAAAGAGAATCACTTCGTAGATGGATGGAACGAGTTGGTAAGAAGGAAGCTGAGTTAGTTAAAGACAGAGCAGCTAGCCGTGGAACAACGATGCACAAGATACTCGAACATAAGATACTTGGAACGGGGCACGCGGATCTAACGGACACAGGACAACAAGCCATGAAGATGGCAGACATGATCGCGGATCGTGGATTGTCAAAAGTATCAGAGTTTTATGGCACAGAAGTAACTTTACATTATCCAGATTTATATGCAGGACAAACAGATTTATCAGGAATCTTTGATGGTAAAGATTCTATTATTGATTTTAAACAAACAAATAAACCAAAACAAAGAGAATGGATTGATGACTATTTTATACAATTAGCTGCGTATTGCATGGCACATGACTTTGTTTATGGCACATATATAGAAAAAGGTGTGGTTATGATGTGTAGTCCAGATCTTTTTTATCAGGAATTTATTATCGAGGGAGAAGAGCTCAAAGATTATAAATACAAATGGTTACAAAGGGTGGATCAATATTATGCTCAAAGTTCTTGATTTATTTTCAGGACTTGGTGGATTCTCACTAGGTCTTGAAAGGACTGGTTGTTTTAAAACAACAGCTTTTTGTGACAATAATAAATACAGCAGATTGTTGCTGCAAAAGCATTGGAAAGGAGTTAAGATATATAACGATGTCAGAGAAATTAACAAAGAACAACTCGAATCAGATGGAATTCAGTTTCCAGATGTCATCACAGGAGGATTCCCTTGTCAGCCTTTCAGTGTTGCAGGAAAACAAAAAGGAACAAGTGACGACAGACATCTCTGGCCTGAGATGTTTCGAATCATCAAAGAGTTTACCCCGAGGTGGATTATTGGAGAGAATGTCAAAGGCCTTACTAACATCGAAAAGGGCATGGTCTTCGAATCTGTGTGCACTGACTTGGAAGGAGAAGGTTACGAAGTCAGGGCGTTCAATATTCCAGCTGCAGGTGTCGGTGCCCCGCACAGGAGAGAAAGGATCTGGATCGTTGCAAGTTTGGAGGACTCCAGACGCTCACTGCGATCGTGGAGCAAGTTCGGAGAAAAGGATGAAAATGAAATTACAAAAAGGTATGCCGATCAGCATCAACGACCAGGTAGCACATCCGAATCTAATGTGGCCGACGCCAGTACAGGACGATGTGCATCACAGGAAGGAGAAATACAAACAAGGGGGAACGGCACTGAGCACCAAGGCTGGTGGAGCACTGAACCCAATGTGGGTAGAGTGGCTAATGGGGTATCAGGCAGGGTATACAGACTTAGAGCATTGGGAAATTCTATCGTCCCGCAAATCGCAACGGAAATAGGATATGCAATAATAAAAGCGGAGGGCTTATGGGAAATGTAAAACAAGAGAGGAAAAAATAAATTATGTATGTAAAACATTTGCAAGAATATCTTGATCAATTTACAGATGGTAAAAAAG
>VTLG01007631.1_pt1 | contig 38422 bp, 61 predicted proteins | sample 4694571 | NCBI WGS metagenome assembly VTLG01 (sample SAMN12604809, study PRJNA352737) | marine metagenome | biome: ENVO:00000447; feature: ENVO:00000209|ENVO:00000569|ENVO:01000036; material: ENVO:00002151; isolation source: viral sequences binned using virsorter ... | reverse complement strand
ACTACCGATAACTTTTGGGGGTTTTTTTCGTTCACATATGTTCTAATTAAATCAGCTATTTTACCTAAAACAACAGCAAATATTGGGGGAAATAATGGCTAGTTATGAAGCTTTAGGCCCATTATTCCACAATGCTTTGATACCGCAGTTTGTTGCTGCGAGAAAAGCAAAAGGTATTTCACAATTAGAAATGGATGAAATCTTGGGGGTAGCCAAGGGATTAGTTTCTAAGTGGGAATGCGGTATTAGAAAACCAAGTGGTTGGTTGTTCTGTTGTTGGGCAGATGCTTTAGGTATGCAAATAACTTTAACTCCAAAGGTGCTAAACAATGACAGTAAATCCACAAATTAGACCAGATCAAGTTACAAATGATCCAATCGTTAATGAAGTGATTGACATAATAGTTAATCGACATCTTCAAGGAATGGAAAAATTTGGCAGAACGATGGACTCTAACGATAGACCTCTTGATGAATGGATAGCAGAAACTATTGAAGAACTAATAGATGCTATTCACTATCTCGTTAAAGCAAGAACGATAACGGATAAATTCAAAAAGAAGAATGCTGAGTTAGAAGTTTTAGTAGCTAAATTTAAGGAAGGTACATTTACAGATGAGTCTAAACTTGAAGAAAAAATCTAACATAGATTATTCAGCTCCTCATAATCGGCAAATGTTTTTCCGAATGAGATTATTGAAGTTTTATAAAAATATTGAATATGATGATCAAGTTTATCATGTCAATGCACAAAAGATATTGGAAGGTACTCTACCCTACCGATATGTAAATGAAATAGAAAAGTTGAGGTTAAAACATGAAGAAGAAAAAAAAGAAAGATGGAAAAAGATTAAAGCGAAAGGTGCAGAACCTATGGGAGAAAAGGTTCGACAAATTATTATTAGAGGTAGCAAAGAAAGATAAACACTATTGGAAAATAGGAGGAACGATATGAAAAAACCTAAAGTTAAATTAGTTACAGTAAACGAAGCTATGTGTTTAATGGATGAGAGAAAAGAGTTTGCTATTAAGAACTTAACTAACAAGTTAATTACTAAAGTAACTTTTAAACCTCAACCATTTTATTGGGATAAAAAAGAATTTCCAGAAGTATTAGCATTACATTTACATGATGGACAAGTATTAGTTCCATCTGTTGATGAAGAAGGTAATGCACCTGGAGTATTATTTACTAATATAAAATGGGGAATGTATATATGAAAGAGTTTGATAGAAAACAAGGCATTGGTGGATCTGATGCAACAAGATTATACGAAGGTGATTGGTATCAGCTTTGGGAAGAAAAGCTTGGTAAGTCCGAGTATCCAGATTTAAGTGATGTGTTACCAGTACAAATGGGAATACATACTGAACCATTTAACATTAGTTGGTTTGAAAAATTAACTAATTTAAAAGTTGATGGTAAACAAGAAACTTATTTTCATAAAAAATATAAATTTATGTATGCTCATGTTGATGGTTTAATATGTAATGATCAACAAACTGCTTATGATGCAATATTAGAATGTAAACATACTAATGCATTTAGCAATCCAAAAAAAGTAGCTGATAAATATAAAGCACAATTGCAGCATTATTTAATGGTTGCTGAATTTGATAAAATTTATATGTCAGTATTTTTTGGTAATATGAAACATGAAATAATTGAAATTACAGCAGATAAAAAATTTCAAGAACAATTAGAAAATGCAGAAGTGTTGTTTTGGCATTTTGTAACAACAAAGAAAGCACCACCTGATTATATTAGTTTTGATAACTTTAACACAGAGGAGTTTAGTGATGGTAGAACAATCATACCCATTGTCTCCAGGTCATAGAGATGCTGAAACATCTATAGAAGCTGCTGAAGCTATTAAAGTAGGTGTAGAAACTATTAGAAATAAAGTTTTTAATGTTATTGCTAATAAAGGAAACTTTGGTGCAACAGCAGATGAAGTTGCTGAATTATTAAATTACAGTCCATTTACTGTAAGACCAAGAGTGACTGAGTTATTCAAGCTCAATAAAATTGAACGTAAGGACAAACGAAAGAATGCCAGTAAGAAAGCTGCTTATGTGTATGTAGTTAGTAAGACTCATATTAATAATCAATACACAGAAAAAGGAGTATAAAATGGCACGAACAGGTAATGATAAAAATTTTTATATTTGGGATGAGTTAAAACATACTGATCCAAGATATACAAAACCATTTAGTAAGTTTGGTGGTAAGACATTAACTACTATTGATCCAATGTACCAAGTTATGTGTATGACAGGTAAATTTGGGCCAATTGGTAAAGGTTGGAGATTTAAAAATACTTTTTCATATACAGATCAAAATGTATTTGCTGAAGTAATTCTTCAATGGAAAGAAAATGAAACATGGTATGCTTATGGGCCAATATCAAGTGTATGTCCATTATATAAAAAGAATGGCGGACTTGATGATGAAGCACCAAAGAAAGCTGCTACTGATGCATTGACTAAAGCAATGTCATATTTAGGTGTATCTGCTGATGTGTTTTTAGGTCTATTTGACAATAATAAATACGTTAGTGAGATGAAAAGTAAATTCAGTTCTAATGGATCTGCTGAACAAACTAATGTAAAAGTAATAGATCCTTCTAAATTAAGGAGAGAAAAAGATGATAAACAAAGTAATCCTAGTAGGTAGATTAGGTGCTGATCCTGAAATGAAACAAACTCAGAAAGGTGAAAGCTTCGCTAATTTATCTCTTGCTACTAACAAGAAGTTTAAAGATTCTGAAAAAACTACTTGGCATAAAATTGTAGTATTTGATCCTCGTATCGCAGATACAATGGGCAAATATTGTAAAAAAGGTACTATGTTATATGTCGAAGGTGAAATTGAAACTAGATCTTACAAAGATGCTAGTGGCAATACTAGATATGTAACTGAAGTAGTTGTTCCTAGATATACTGGTGTTATTAGAATGGTGTCTGCTAAAGAAGCAGCAGCTTCGCCTAATGCATCTAGCGATAATGCTAATGATGCTAGTGGTGATTTTAATAATCAGTTTTAATGAATCCCTCTTATGAGGGTGTTTGGCCTATGCATGATGGATGCATGTGGCTCCTTTCGGCTAGGCGGTTGCCTTGAAAAAGGATTTCGCCTAGCTAAAAAATTCCATGGTCAATAAAAGTGGCATATGGCCCATTATTGCCTCCTAAACAGTTTGGGGTTACTGTTGGAATAAAAAACCCCACAGAATTTTATCGACTAACATCAGTTTAAAGATTCTTTATACCTTAGTTGGATAAGGATTCGATACCAATGATGGTACTGTTAAAAATAGATCTCACTACTGTTAGCGGAAGTATTGGAAACACTTCTTCGATAAATAAGTAAGTAATTAGGTTTGGAACTGAAATCAGGAAACCAATTAAAACGATTCCTGGAGGTGTACTAAGTTATGTGTACGTTTGTCTGCATAAACTGGTATAAAAGCACCATATAAAAAATGCCTATTGCTTACTTTTTTTTATCAAAGTAATTTATAACATTGGTGTCTTTTTTCACGTTGTCTTCGTCTTCTAACTTTAATCCGTTTTCACCAAATATTCCGTCAAACATTTCAACATCCCAACCATAATAATTTTTTTTAGTTTTGATTTGATGTTCAATGCCCATTCTTTTGCAAATTAAATTAATTTGTTTTCTAAGATATTCTATTTCTTCAGCAATTTCGTACAGTTTTCTGTATTCATCATAAGCCATTGTGCGTTGGAAACTAAACCAATTACCCCTACCCTGTCAATATGAAATCAATATTAGATTTAAAAAAAGAATTTGCAAAACGAAAATTAAAACTTACTCATTGCGTAGAGTCAGTTGAAGATTTAAATGATCATATAACGATTGACTTGCTTAAGCGTGGCAATGTAGATGCATCACTTGTTGCATTAACTTCTGTCGTAATGAATATAGCATCATCTTATAATAAAAAACAATTTGTTATTGATTTATTATCTTCTGCTCTTGCTACAGTTGAATCCGAAAAATTTAAAGAAGATGGAAATAAACTTAATTAAATTCTATTTTAATTTTAGTATATTCTTTAACTAATTCTATAGTTTTTTTTAAATCTGAAATAGAATAATCTAAATACTCTATAATAGCAGCTTCTGTTGGTTTTAAATTTCTTTTTCTATTATCTCCTTTTTCGTCATACCAATCACCTATATAAATAAATAAACCAGCATCAAGAAATTCATCAACAATTTTGTAAACTGTTTTAGATGATGCAACATTCCAAGGTTGATCAACAATGTTTTCTTTATAACAATCAGCGTTTTGTGTAGCACAATTAAAAACGTAATTAAAAATTCTCCATCTATTATTATCTGTTATAATTTTAAATAAATTACTTTTGTTATTTTTTTCAGATAATTCTAATCTATTAGCACTAATATGATTAAATAAAGTCATAGCTTTAGGCCAATTTTTTACTTCAGCTAAACATTCTGCATCAATAGTTGCAAATATAGGTTTTAATGCTCTAAATATTCTTTCAGCTCTTTGATAATGAAGTTCATTAATTTTATTGACATCTGGTTTAATCATAAGATCTTTTGACATATAAGATATTTAAATAACATAATAAGCACAATAGGAAAGAATTACCTACAATAAGTATGGGGATAAATCTTATTTAATTAAAGTAATGATTAAAGCTATTTTAAGACTCTTTTAGAACGATTAAATTTGGTGCATACTTAGTACCCAATTATGCTGCCGAAGGCTCTCCTGAGTCTTCTATGAAGCTTTTAGACTCACAATATTGGTCAAAACAGCTCCCATTTCGACCATTATGGCAAAAATACTTTTTTTCAGCATTAATGATCCAACCACCCATATCAGAGGTTAATTCTTTGTTGCAGCTTTCACATCTGCCACAAAAAAATACTGCGTTTTTCTTTTTAGTCCAAGTCTTTTTTTTTGAATTGTTCTTCATTGGGTGTATTGTTTGCTAAATCGTCTAGGAATTGCCTATCAACTTCATTTTCATAAGATATATCTGTACTGTAATCATTGTAATTAACATACGCACTTAGACGTTTATCTCTAAGTTTTTGTGCGTGTTTATTGATCAAGGATAAGTTTTTTAATACTTTTTTGTCCAAGGTAAATCTCCGTTTCAGCTAATGATTTAATACATTTGTATTGAATATTGCTATTTGCTTTTAATTGTCTTTCTGCAACTCTCTTACCTTTCAAACATTCTGATAACGTATCTTGAATACGATGTTCTTTAATTTCGTGATTTATAATCATTAGTAATGCAAATACAGTTTCAACCATTATTAATTACCATTTAATTTTTTTTGTAATAAATCTACTTGTTCTTTAAGGTGATCTATATTTACTTTGTTATATCTTGAAGCTTCTATTTCTTTTTCAATAGACTCAATTTGACCTGCGAGATGTTCAATCAACATATAAAGCTCAAGATTTTTTGGTTCTTGTTCAGCTTTTTTTAAAAGGTCTGCGGAAAAGAGGTGGTCTGCTGTTTCAAGTTTATTAAGTCTTTCAACGATACCGAAATATGCCCAAACACCTATAGCAACTGCTGCAACAATTGCTAATAGATTTCTTATAGGAAGTGATACATTGGTATTTTCGTTTACTTTCATTTCTTACCATTGCGAAAAATTTGTGTTCCTTTTATCCCATATATACTCGCAACGACAAGGATCCACAAATTTGTGAACCACGAAGGAAGCTGCTGGAATTGTTCAAAAAACATTTTAATTTTTTCTGCTGCATTTGGATCATCAGAAAATACACCCCAAGCAATAACTAATATCGGAGCTGTAAGAACGATCAATACGAACTCGTCTTTCCAGTCTGATTGTCTAGCTTCTAATAACTTACCTTGGTATTCGCTTTCGCCTTTAGCCATTTTAGCTGCATGAAGATGTTGTGCATCTGCCATAGCCATTTTCGTTTCTTGACGTTTTTTATATATATGCGATGCCGCATTTAAACCAAGTTTAAGAGCTGAAAACCACATTAAGCATATCTCCAAACATTAGGTCTTACTGCATATTTATCTCCAGCATCTACTGTAAGAAAATCTATATGAGTAAAAGTTTTAGCAATACCAATACCCATAGCTTGAGGATTGTAATTTAATGCAAATCTAAGTAATTGATATTGTGTTTGTGAATTAGTTGAAATATCAACTGATAACCCAGTTGTGTGTGGCCCATCTAAACCTGTAGATGATACCGAGTTGTTATGTTCAGGTGATCTATAACCAGAAGTAACAGTTACTCCAGAACCTTTTACATTTCTATAAGCTTGTAAAAAGTCTAATACAACAGGTGATATTTTTAACTCACCAGAACCTTGGCATTTAAATTCATCTGGACTAAAATTAGGCCATCTTTCACTATCCCATTGATCTGCTGAAACTATCATCTGTCATAGCTCCTATATAATTTTTCTTTATATTCATTCCACTTTCGTTCAACAAAATCTTTAAAGTTGCTCCATTTCTCTTTTAATTTATCAAGCATATTGTTTCTCCAATCTGTCCATAGAAATAAATTGACTTTCTTGAATATGATTATCCCATATACCAAGCTCAACTATTCCCCAAGACCAACCAGTTAAGTTTAATTTAGCGTACTCTTCAACATGCCCAAATGGCAACGCACATCCAACATTAATAATTCTAACAAAGTTTTTTTCCCCTATTTTAGGAGCTTTCCAATCTCTAAATTTGTGGGTATGACCGAATACTATGTCATTAGTTGCATCATTAGCTACTTGGACTTCACAGTTTTTACCACCATATTCTTTTCCCATAATATTTAATGGACAATGAGTGAAGGATACCCCCCCTATCACTTTAAATGCTCCGTACTGAGAAAATTTCCAGTTGGTTTTTAAAAAAGAGTCATGCAGCTCTTTTTTCATCATACCTGCTATTTCTGGAATATTGTCTTCAAATTTATAAACTCTTTGTTCATGGTTACCAAAAGTAACATGCCTAGGTATTCTAGGATTATCAATTGCTTTATCTAATATAGATATAGAGCTTCTCATAGATTCTATATCTTCCATGTAAGCATCTTTAAGTTTACCAGCTTGTGTATGATTTTTTTGAAAATAACTTAGACTATCAAAAGAAGCCCAATCACCTATTTGAATAATATAATCTGGCTCAGCTTTTTTAATGTATTGTCCAATCCATTTAAATCTATCTTGTTTAATATTTGGACTGTCGTGAGCATCCCCTATTACTATTATTCGATGACCTTTAAACATTTACTTTCCTATAAAATAATAGAAAACAGATCCAATAACTCCTCCAATTAGAATAATAATACCACCTGCTCCTTTCCATTTATTCATATCGGATCTCATTTCTCTTACATCTTTTTTTAATTCATCAATTGCTTTAAATAATGTTTTCATTCTTTCAGCACATACTTTTTCATGATAAGAAATCCTTATCGCATTTTGTTCTGCTACCATTTGCGAAGGAGTTCTTTTTTTCCTCATGTTGCTTCGCCTACTTCAATTTGTTGGCATTGAAATTTAATAAAGATCTTATGATTATTAACATCATCTTGACCTATTTCTTTTAGTTTAAGAATTGATTTTTCATTACCAGATATCATACAATTATATCCATCTTTGTATGTTTCATGCCATGTATGAGGAGGTAAGCAAGTTCCTGCTGAATAACTACAAATAAATAATGTAAGAATGAAGTCCATTCATAGTTGCTATAGATAATGCAACTATTGATAAACGCACAAATTATTTTGGAAAATCTGTTTTTACTTTAGTAATAATATTTTTCCAATTAGAAGTACCATTAACACTATCCCAATATTGCATATCTAATTGTTCTTGAATTGATGGATAAGAAATTGCTCTATCTCTTTGATATTGGTTATTGTCATATTCTGTTTGTACTTCTACCATTTTAGCTTCTATTTCTGCTATTGGTATTGGTGTTGTATCTCTCCATTCAATAGTTGTTAAATCATTTTCTCTAATAACAAATTTAGCATCTGGATTTATTGCTTTAATTGCTTTTGTTTGTTTTTCCCAAATTTCCATTATGCTCCTATCTCATAAACTTCTAATACTGACTTGCCAGAATATTGATTGTGTGCTGAATAAGTTTGTGTTGCTGTATTTCTTATTTGTACTTTATATGTTCTTGCTGATGTGCTTCCTGCACTTTCTTGAACATTAAAAGGTAATGGCCCAACAAATAATGCAGCGTGAGAAGTATATCCTGAATAATTATTGTAAGTTTCTCCAAAATCAGAATTATCTTTTTGTAATTTATACTGTGTATGTCCATGATAAGAACCTGAATTACCACCAGTATAAACATTAATAAATCCTTTAACTACAATAGTAGAAGATGAAGATATAGGTGTAAATGTAATAGATAAATCTGTATTTTCCCAACTTGTAACACTTGCTAAATTCATATAATTTCCATCATTATCAACTGCATATTGTAAAATTTTTCCACCTATACCACTAGGTAATGCTGATATTCTAGCTGTAGGAATTGTTCCACTTGTTAAATTACTTGCTGATAAATTTGTTAAATCTACATTACTATTTAATGCAGTAGATGGAAGTCTAGCATCTGCTATAGAACCAGTTAATTTAGTTGCTGATAAATCTGCAATTCTTGCATCTGCAAAAGTACCAGATGTTATTTTTGCTGCATCTAAATTTGGAATTTCATTAGCAGTTAAAGTAGGTAAATCATCTACTGTAAAACCACCTGATATTATATTTGCTAAATCTCTTGCTTTTGTCATATTACCTCGCTGTACATGGTATGTTGTTTGAACCTACTAATGATTGACCAAATGCCATGTAGATGTATGTTCCACCAGAAGCATTATGTGCATTTGTAGTTGTTCTTATTTTAAAACCATTAGAATTAAAATCTAAATTAACATTGTCATATTCTACATCGGATGTATCTGCCTCTAATCCTTTACCAATTACATTACTAGGATTTCTTACTGCATCATGTATTCTCCAATTATGACTACTATCAGTTTTTTTAATCATAACCCAAACAGGTTTAAATCCTGTATAAACAAATGTTCCATTTGCATTTCCATTACCAGTGTAAGAACCAAACTTGCTGTAACCTGTTTTTTCTTTAAAACAATAAGCTATGTGAGTTTCACCACTTTTATTAACTTGATTATCATTAACAGTAAAAACTGATGAAGTCGGAGAAGTATTATTCCAAACTGATGAACCACCCGCTGCACTAGAGCTATCAAGATATATTATTTGAGTGTTACCAATACTTTTATGATACATGCACCATGAATAAGCTATGCTTCTAGGTTTTACCAATACTAAATCAGGTGTTACCCCTAATCCATGTCCAACTGTTGATGGTTGTGAGCCATTTCCTGTGTAAGACACAATACTAAATCCTGCTGTTGTGTTTACAGATACAGAACTTGTTATACTCCCATTAGAATTTGATGATGCAGAACTACCTGCTTTCCAGTTCCAGGCAACCATTTTATTTCCACTATCTCCACCAGTTGCTCTGTTATTTCCTGTTGTAAAACCATCACTATCAAATGAAGTTAATGTTTGTGCATCTGTGCCTTCAGCTCCATGAGAATTTGAAAATAATCTTTTTGTTGCAGCCCTTACAGAATCAAAAACCATAAAGTCATCTGCTACATCTCTATTCTTTATCCATACCCAATTTGGTTCAAATCCTATTCCTGTAACAGCAGTTGTTGAATCACTTGTACCTGTCCAAATTTTAGTATTAAAATTATTTGTAGATTTATTAATTGTTGTGTATGCCATATTATTGATTTAACCCCTTTGTTGAAAGACATCTAAAATTTGTAGGTGGATTATAAAAAAATCTACCATTACCATCTGCATCTTGAAAACCAGTTCCAGTATTTGTAGTTATCTCTGTTGTTCCAAAGTACCCATTACCAAAATTTACTTCTGGTGCAGGTGTAGCACTATCTCCTGCATCACCAAATAAAGGAAATAAAAAACCACTACTTCCATTTTCTGGTTTTGTTATTCCTACAACTCCAGTAGTAGAAGAATGATTTGATGGATCAGCACCATTTAACCAAGTACCATTTTTGCCAATGTAAAATTTATTTAAACCACTTTGTTCATCATCAAGATTAACTGCAAATTGCATAATATCTCCAGATGCAAAAGTTGCCCATGTTCCACCAACACTTGAACCATTATTCATTACTGTTCCATTCCAAGGTGTAATACCCCATGTTTCATTAAAACCACCGACACCAGTATTACCTGCATCATAAGCATATTTAGTTCCAACACCTGCTGTTATATTATTTGGGTGAACAGAACCACCTAATTTCATTTCCCAATAATATTTTCCATTAATTGCACCTAAAGTTGTTGATACAATACTTCTTGAACTTGCTGTTCCAAAAGTTACTTTAGTGTTACCATTTGAAAATGTTGCATCTGTGCTACCTGCTAAAGGATTTAATGTAGCAAAAACATTACTTGGACAATCTTCTGTTTTTGTAAGTGTACCACCTATTGTAAAATGATTATTATTTCCTGACCTATCTAAATTAGAATTATCATCTTTTAAAATAAAATAACCAGTATTTCCATAAGTGACAGTTGGAGCAGTATTTATTTTCCATTCTCCAGTTGTTGTGTCTGTTGAACCAAATGCTGATGCGTCATAAGCTGTTCCATCTATAAAGTGTATATGAGACATTAAACCATCAAACATTTGACCTTGAGATTCTGTTCCACTAATTGTTAAATCATTATTTGTATGGGCAATTAAATTTCCCCAATCTACATTTTGAGCTATATTATAATTTTTAGTCCAAGAAGTTTCTTCAACACCATTTACATAAACTCTAAATCTATCTGCTTGTGCTGATTGTGTAGTATCGCCTTTAAAAACTATATGATACCAAGCATTTATATCTCTAAATAATCTATTTGAAACCCAATGTAATTGTATTGTTCCACCAGTTACAGCATATATCCATAATTTATTATCATCAGTAAAATAAGAATAAAATCTATTGTTAGATGTTTCGTAACCTTGATAAAATCTTTGTGTGTTTCCATCAGCAGTAACAGGTACTGTACTTCTTTTAAGCCAAACAGAATAAGTAAATTTTTTTGCGTTTGTAGCTGTTCCTTGATTTTTATATAAATATGCACTAGCCATTAGTTAAATTGTCCTCCGCCTGTTGCTCCAAATGAGCTTGTTATACTAAATGATCTATCAACATACTGGCCTTCAGCATCTTGTAAACGCACAGTAAAGTTATATTGAGTTGGAGTTGTAGAAGCTCCACCAAAATCAGTAGTAGTTAACGCACCTGTTGACGAGTTAAGAGTTACTCCTGCTCCACTTAAATTTGAAGTTGTTTCTGTATAAGAAACTGTTGAATCTGAAGATCCAGATAAAGTTGCAAGTGTTCCAGAAAAATTACCAGCAAATGTTCCAAGAGAACCTGCAGCTGTTGACCATGTAGGTGCATCAGATACAGTAAGTATTGCAGATCCACTTATTCCTGAATTTCCAGTATCAGGATTAGTAACCATAATTTTGTAAGAAGCATCTACAGTTAAAGTAAAGTTTGCAACTATAGTTGTAGCATTAGTAAAAGTAATAGAGTTAGCTTGATACCAAATTCCAGTTGAAGGATTTAAAGCTTCTACCTGGGGGATACTAACAAAATTTGTTCCAGTAATAGTTACATTTGTTGCGTCATTTGTAATTGTTGAAGGCGACACACTAGAAACAGTAGGTCGAGTTTCTGTAGCTATTGTAACAGATCCACCTAAAGCTACTGCTGATCCATTAATTGTAATTGAGTTATTATCTAGTTTAGCATTTGTAATACTATCATCTGCAATTCTTGCAATGTTTAATGTTCCTGCATCTATGTTAGCTGCATTAACTGACGCAACATTAAATGTTCCATAAGCAACTACATCTACTACATCTCCGTTTGCTAAAGCTGATGCAAATACTACAGAAGTACCAGAAGTAATTGTAATATCTGCTGATGACATACGGATTCCATTAAGGTAAACGTCAGCGTAACCTGCATCGTATGCAAGTGTATTTCCGTTTATATCTGATCCTGTTACTGTAGTAGGCGTTCCAGAAATATTATAAGTATATCTTTGTGCAGTACCATTTACTGTAGAACCTGCTGCTGCCCAACCAGAAGATTTGTAAACTTTTAATTCATTAGCTGTTGTATCGAAGTAGAGGTCACCAATATTTAAACTAGAAACTGGTGCCGAACTTGCAATTCTATAAACATCTGCAAAATTTTGTACTGCTGATAAGTTTGATGAAACAGTTGATACTGCCGCATGAGCATTTGCAAGATTTGTTAAATTAGTAATACCTGCAAGTGTTGCCATGTTTGAAACATTTGTAGATGTTCCTAAATTTGACATGTTAGTTACATTTGAAGATGTACCTAAATGGCCCATTGCAGTAACATTAGCACTTGTTCCTAAATGCCCCATTGCTGTTACATTTGCAGAAGTACCTAATATATCCATATCAGTTACTACTGCTGAAGTACCAAGTAACCCCATATCTGTAATTACTGCTGAAGTACCTAATAAACCTATTTCAGTTACTTTACCTGCAACTGCATTAACATTTGTTATATCATTTCCAACTGCATTAACATTTGCTATTGCTCCTGCTACTACATCTATTTCAGAAGTAGTTTCATTTAAATCATCTGCTACTGTTTCAATTTCAGAAACTGTTTCAGCTAAATCATTTGCAACTGCAACTACTTTTACAATATCTGCTGCTACTGCATTAACTGAACCTATATTTGTTGCTACTAAATTTATATTAGTTGCATTTGAATGAACTCCAGATACAGCTGTTGAAATACTTGAAACATTTGAAACTGCAGAGGCTATTCCTGCAATTGTTTGTATATCAGTTATATCTTGAGCAAATTCTAATCCATTACCAGAACTATTTACTGATAATACTTTATTAGCTGCAAGGTTTGGAAAGGTAATATTAAATGTATTTGCTGTAGTTGCTGCAGCTTTAGGAGAAAATTTTAAATCTCTTTCTAATTGCTGACACATAGCAATTATTTTATCTAATTCAGTATTTAATGAAGATATTTGAAAAGCTCCAGATGTAGGAAAATCTGTTGATCTAGCTATAGCTAAATCTCTATAAATAGTAATTATATTATTAAGAGTAGCCCCTCCCCCTAATGTTATTGATCCACCGCCAGATACACCTGCACCAGTTACCGAATATTGTGAAGCTGATGATGGAGCTGCATTATATGTTAACTGTGAAGTACCATTAAATACTTTAATATCTGAAACTGTAAAAAATTCAAAAGGAACAGAAAAACTAGTCTGTCCTGATGTAGCAGTATATTGAACACGAGGTTCCGTGTCGGAAATAGTAATAGCCATTAATTTAATCCTTTTTGTATGTCGTCAAACAACCAATCGAGATACCATACATTCTGAAAAGGAATTAACCTACGCACATTCTTAGCCGTGTGATGGTTATATTTTCCTCCGTACACATCGTATATAATATCTGCAATGTTATAAATTTGTCCACCTGATGCTCCAAACATTGTACCCATTTTCCATCTTGTTGAAGATCCGTATGGTTTTTTTTCTCCAAGCATTGGCCCCATACCAATTCTGTTATCTGTTAATGTTTCAATTGCTTTATTAATGTCAGTATAAATTCCAGCTAAACCTGATCTATCAAAAGCATTTAATAATTTTTGAGTAAATGATAATTTTGAATAATCTCTATTAAATCTAAATTTGTGATATATTGCATCTATCATCATACCAGATCCCATAAGCATTAAAGAACCAAATAAAAAATCCATATCTTTTTCTTGCATTCCTCTCATTAACATTCTTTGTTGAGCACCCATTGCAAACTTTTTAAATTGAGCAAGTGTTGCTCCTAATTCAGTACTCATCCATTTAGGAGTATCTCCTAATCCTGGAGTAACAATTGTAATATTAATATCTTTATTAAGAGCTGCACCAAATGCATCTATTGCTGCTGCATCATCCCATTGGGATGTATTAGCCATAAAATTATGTTTAGTTTTGTCACCATATTTTTCAAATTGAACAGTTATTCTTCTAGCCATTTCTTTATCAATGCCAGATGATGCTAAAGCTGTTTTCCATTTATCTGCTAAAGCAGCTCCTTTACTCCACTTCATAGAGTCTTCTATTATTCTTGAACCAATAGTAACGGATGCCATTGATTTAGCCATTTCTGTCCATCTAGACATAAGGTTTACATACATAAAATTAATTGCAGATAATTTGCCTATAGCATTTTCCATTTTATTAGCTACACCAAACATATCTCCTACATCTGCAAACAACATTGCTCTTTGACCTGTAACCATATCAACAGCTTCACCAAAAGATTGAGCTTCTTTTTTACCCATTTTAAACAATTGATTTTTTCCAAAAAAATCTGAAAACATTTCAAATTGAGTTTTAAATCCTCTAGTAATTCCAGAAGTCATAGTAGTACGAGCAATATCTGGTACTGCTGCCATAAAACCTGTAAGCATAGTTAATGCATTATAATGTTTCATAGTTCTCATAGCAGTAGAAGTCCATGAATGAGGATTAGCAGGTAATCCATATGTGCCTTTAATAAGTTCAATAGCTGCTTCTAAATCTGATAAAACTTGATCTCGTTCTTTAAGAAGTTTTGTTTTATCTCCCTTTTTAGCAAAAGCAATTTTAGCATTGTATTCTGCTTGAATAGTATGAAGTCCAGCATTAAATCCAGACATTTCACCATCTTCTAAATATTTAAATCCTAAACCATTTGGATCACCATATTTTTTAGTTAATAAAATATCAGGTATCATTTGACGTGAATATATTTTTTGCAATGCATATATGTCAGAAAGCATCATTCCTTCTGCTATTAAATCTAATTGAGCTTGTTTATCTAAATTTAATTCTCTAGCTCTATTTGCTCTTGCGTATCTTGCATCTGCAAATACAAATCTTTGCACATCGTCATAATCTCCTTTTCTAGGTTTAACAAAAGGAAAATGATTTGATAAATCTTTAACTAATCTTTCTAGATCAGCTTTGTTAATTGGTATGCCTTTTCTAGCATAAAAATCTGTTATAATTTCTTTAAATCTTGCTGGGTTTTTATCAATAGCATTTTTAATATAAACTATGTTAACGTAATCTTTAACTCCTTGACCATCTTGTATTCTTTTTAATCTTTGAGTTAGTTTGTCAATTTCTTTTTCAATTCTTGAAATATTATAAGTTGTAGTTTCTTTATCTTTATATTTATTTGTATAAGATACAGCTCCTAGCTTTTTATCTTTTAATTTTTTTAATTCTGTTTCCCAAAATTTTAATTCTTTTTTAACAGGTATTTCTCTTATTTTAAGTTCATTAGCTAATTTAAATAAAGGTTCATAAACTTGTTTTTGAGTTATTCTAGCAGCTTCTGCTACTTCAGGTATTGCATGATCAAAACTATTAAGTCTTGCAATAGTAACTTCTTTAGCAAATTGTGTTTCTGTTAACCATCCTTCTGATTGAGCATTTTTACTTCTGTTTTTAAACATCATCATAAAATCTGTTTTAGGTACAGAATCTCCTGTTACAGTTTGTTGCCTTTGAACATATTTTAAATATTGGTTTTTAACCATTTTATGAGATTCAATTTCACCTATTCTCATCATACGCATATCAGTTTCAATTGATTTACCTGTTGCACTAAAACCCCAAGCTTTAGTATTTTTTAATTTTAATAAAGGTGTATCTAATAAATCTGACATCATGTTTCTTGCTGTCAAAGATGTGTTTTGTTTTATAACTCTAAATACAGGTGTCCATGGCCCATCTTCTCCAAATACTTTTAAATTTGTTTTAATAAAACTTTCACCATGCATTCTTTTTTCAAATGTGAATTTTTTTTTAGTACCTGATGTTGCAGCAGCTCCTACTGCACTAGGATTAGGATCAGTTTTATTAGGATTTACAAAAGTACCATCTAAAGCAATATCACTATCATTCATACTTGCTTTATGACCATTATAATAATTATCTAATTGTTTAATTTCTTTTTGAGCTTTAAGACTAGGAGTTCCACTCATTTTAGCCCATAAATAAGGTAAGGTATAACCATAAGCAGCTACTAAAGGTAAATAGCTATCATCTCTTAAAGGATCTACATTTTGTTTAGCAATTTCTTCCATAGTCATTGCTGTTCCTACTGCTTTTCCAACATTACCCATTTTAGTAAAAAGTAAAAATGTTGATGGATCTAAAATAGCTCCAGATATTTTACCAATCCAATGATAAGGAGAATGGTAATTTAATTCTTGATGTTTACGATATTTTTGTACTAAAGCAGCAGTTTCTGCTCTGCTTTTACTAAAATAAAATAAATGCATATGACTTTCATAACCTTCTAATTGTGGATCTTGAGATGGATTATAATTTTCTTCAGCAACAAAATCTGAATTATCCAACATATGTTGGTACAACATAGTAGGTAAATTTTCGGCTTCAAAACCACCTTTAAAATCTTTCCACCAATCAAATGTAATTTGTTCTGTTTCTTTAGCTTTTAAATCATCTAAAGTTACTGGTTGAGGGTACATTGTTATCATTTATACAACTCACCTAATTGACCATTGTATGAATGAATAGCTTCATTAAATCCTGTAAATATAACTGAATCTACATATGCATTAGTTATGCCAAATTTTTCTTCATAATAATTAAATCCCATTTCATGTTGAATCATAAATTTTATTAATTGATGCATTTGATTTGCATTCATAATGTTAACTGTTTGATCTGGATCCATGTTTGTTTCTCTATCTAAAGCTTCTAAATATGATTTGGTATCTTTAGCATACATTGTAAGAATTTCTCTTATTGTAGGTTCTGAGCCATATAATTTAACAACATCATTAGCTTTAACTGTTAATGATGAATGATTTAATATTGTTTTTACCGCAGCTCTAATACTTTGTTTAGGATGAGAAAAAACTGCAACATGTCTACTATCTCTATGATAATTTAAAGGAAGCTCTCCATCCCAATCAGCAGAACTAACTGCCATCCAATTATTTGTTCTATGAGTTAATCTTAATTCACTATTATTGTAATTTTTTAATGCATAATGTTTAAATTGTAAGCCCATTGCATTATTGTTCATTATCATTTTTTCTGGAGGCATTAATGCTTCAATTACTTTTTCAGTATTAGTTAAATCTCTATTTGCATTTATTTCTTCTTGATAAGTATAATTTTCTTTAGCTATGTTAGCTGCTAAATTTAATTCTGTTTGAATTTCTCTAAGATCACCATCAAAACCAATCATTCTTGCTATCCAAGCAAAAGGTTTTACTTCTTTAGGTTGATCATCTAATCCTGGAATATCAGGATAAAATCTATAATCACTTAGACTTATACTATTTCTAATAATGCTATGTATTGCTCTTTTAGTCCAATTAGCTTCATCTCCAGGTAATTTTTGATACCATGTACTATCTTTAAATGTTTCATAAATTTGATTAGCAACACTATTTTTATATTCAGCTAAACTACCAGTTTCATTATTGCCAGGAGTAGGTTGCCATCCAGCAGGTTTAAAATTACCATCTAAAGTTATAACATAATCTTCTTCCCAAATACTTAATTGATAAGCTGGAAAACCATTAGCATCATTAAAAGATTGTTTGTCTATTGCAATTTTAACTTTGCCTTGTTTATCATCAAAATAAAGATTAAGCATTTTTTGAACATCATCCCAATTATTAGTTCCAAAAATTGATTCTTTTTCACCTGGATAAAGATTTTCATTTGCTTTTTTCATTTCATCATATTTAGCATACCATTTTTTCATTAATGCTTTTTGTTCATCTCTATATTTTTTATCTCTTACAAATTTATTATCAAAACCAAAACCTGTTAATTTACTATTTTGTTCTGCTACATAACCTTTATTTAAAACTTCAGTTAATTCTGCTTCAGTATATGCAGGTTCTCCACCTGCCATCATAAATGATTTTTTAACATGAGCATAAATGTCATTATCATTTGGTTCTCCGTAAGTATGCCAGTATGGGTTTTTAACTAATCTAGGTTTTCCATCCCAAGTACTAGTTTCAACACCCCATCCTGCTTGTTTCATTCTGTTAGTAGTAATATTCCAAGCTTTTTTTAATATTTTTTCATTACCTTTTTTCCAAGGATCAATGTCTGTGCCATGAGTGTAATTAGCTATTGTTTCAAAAAACATATTTTTCATTTCATCTTTAGCTGCTGGAGGCATAATTTCACTTGGATCAATAGCAAAAAAAGTAGTTTGATCTGATGGAGCAAATAAGTTTTTATTCATTTCATCAATACCACCTGCAAACATTTGAGCTATCCAGTTTGGTGATTTTACATTTGCTTTAAAATAATCATCAAATTTTTTGTTACTATCTTCGTTTAAAACAATGCTTTGTAATCTAGTATTTTTATGTTCGTCTTTAATCCCATTCATAATAGATGCAGCTACTGAATAATTTTCATTTGCTATTTCATCTATTGCATTCAATTCTAATGCTTGTTCATATAAAGGTGGAAATTCTACGTTTGGATACAATTCTTTTACATAATTATAAATTAGTGTTTGATTAGCAAAATGTTTTAAAGTTGACTCATCTTTCCAATCGCCAGTAGGTGAAATTTTTAAAGCACTTTCTAATTCAGGTGGATAATAATCTTGTTTTTCCATTATATTAATAGCTGTTTTAAAACCATCACTATTTAAATCGCTAAATCTAACTTTATGTATTCCATTCATTGCTAATATTGATTTAGCCCATAATTCAGGTGTTACACCTTCGTCTTCCCAATTAATACGTTGATCAGGATTTTGCATTGTCATAGCAACAACTCTTGCAGCGTTGTTAGCTTCAGCTACATATTCTTGTAATTTAGTATGTTGTGTAGAACCTATTTCTACGCCAAGTGTAAGAGCTAAAGAATTTGCATCAACAGCTCCACCTTTAAAATTTTCTAAAGATAGCATCTGTCCTGGTTGTTTATGAAATTCTAAATCAACATTTGGTTTTTTAGCTTTTTCTATAAAATTATCATGATGAAACCCATTATATAATTTTTTAATTTTATTAACTATTTCAGCTCTATCATTAGTATCACCTAGTATTCTATTAAGCTCTTTGTATACTGGATTGTCTTTTATTTTTTCTGAATCTATTGGTGTTTTGTCTTCACCTTGAGCATAATCTTTTAGCCAATTTAAAGCTTCTGCTTCCATGCCATTGTTATACATAAGTTTCATTATGTTAAATCCTCTAGAAATTGCTAAATCTTTAAGTTGTGTTTCCATATTTTCTTGATGGCTTTTTTGACTTAAATCATCTGTTTTAACTAAATTTTCAAAATCTTCGTGAAGTAATTCGTTTAATGATAATAAACCAATTACAAAATTTGAATTAATACCAACTGTACCAACATCAAATTTATTTTTAGTAAATGTATTCATTGAAAATTCTGTTTCACTATTAAAATTTTCATAGTTTTTATCTCTCATTCCAAGCTTATCATTTTTATCTTTTATATTTTTGTTTGTTGCTGCGTAATTTATAGATGACATGCTATAATTAGCTAACATAGCACCAGCTTGTATTTTGTATTTAGCAGGAACTTGTTCCATTAAAGTTTTAGAATAAGTGTCTACTGCTGCTTTCATTCCATCAGCATCGAATTTAAATTCTTCTCTTACACTATCAAAATAATCTCTTGTTTTTATTTGAAAATCAAAAAAGTAATTTGCTTGAGATGTTTTTTCTTGATCAGCTTGTATTCTGTCTATTGTAGGTTTTAAACTATCAAAAGCTATACTTGCATAACTTTTAGCAGGTACATAAGGAACTTGAGTATCTATAGTTTTTTTTAAAACTTTTCTTTTACCTGTATCTAATGCCATTACTGATAAACTCCAAAAAAAAATATTAATATAAATTTATTCATTATGCTGTATCCTTGTTTTTAGATTCATACCAAGTTGAGCCAATGCTTAACCAACCACCAAATTGTTCTTTTCTTCTAGTTTTTTTAGCCATTTGAGATGCAATAGATAATTCATTAATATCTGTAGTTAAATTTAATCTAATGTTAGCTATATCTTTAGAAGCTAATTTATCTGCTTCTGATTGAACATTTAAAAAAGATCTACTACTTATTGCATAACCTGAACCAGCAGCTACTGCTAAATTGTGAGCTTTTTGTAATTTTAATTCCCTTCTACGTTCTTGTTCTTCTTCTAAAGCTCTAGCTCTTGCAGCTTCTTTACGAGCTTGGTATCTTTCTTGTTCTAGTTTTGCTTGATCTCTAGAATCTTTAATATCAAGTAAAGTTTTACCTATTGTTATTAATGTTATTGGATCAGCACTCATTACGCAAAAACTACCTCCACCTGCATTCCTAAGATTTTCATTGGTAAAGGATCATCTTGAGAAATTGTTATTGTTGGACTTTTGTCATAACCTAAAAAGAAAAATTCTTTTTTAGCTGTAACAGGAACTAGGTCAGAGCCACCTTGGAAAGATACTTGTTGAACAACTAAAGATTTAGAGGTGCTGTCTGCGGCTTTAATTGTCATATCCAGGGTAGAATTTAAATCCACGATGGCTCTAGATATTCTTCTTGGAAGACCTGTTAATGGGCCTTCTGGTAATTCTTTGTCTATTGGCATAGTTTCTACAGTTGGTACATAATTAAAACCAACTTCAAGAGCTGTAGCTTTAGGTGCATTTGTGAGTGTTATGGTATCAGAACCAGATACTGTAAAAGATCCAATTGAACTATTGCCTTCAACTACATTGATAGATTCATTTCTATATATTGTATTAACTGTATGTAAAAATCCTTTTGTTAAAGTAAGAGCTGCGTTATCCGCAGGAGAAGCTGCTAAAGTTTTATCAAGAGTTAAATCATATTCTCCAGAACCTTTATCAACTAAAGATTCAATTTTATATACAGTAGTATTACCAGCAATTGTAAATTCTTCATTTACTTTAGGAGCTGTACTAAATCCATCTACAACTAAAACAGTACCAGATTGAGATGCTCCTTTAACCAAAGGTGTACCTTTTTGATTTAATGTTGAAGTTGTTGCACAATCTAATGTATTGCTATCATCATCTGCAAATTTTTCTAAAGTATAAACAGTAGATCCATTTAATGATCTTTTTGCTATACAAACTAAGTTAGCATTAAGAGCTGCTATTGATTGAAATGTATCTCCATTTCTTGTTAACCATTGCACCCACCCTGCTATTTTTTCATCTCTTACAGAATGAAATACAGATAATTTACCTTGGTGAGTTGTTCCATTATTTAAGAAAAAAGCATATTGTTCAGGTCTAGTATTATTACCTTTCATAATTGCTATTTCTTTTGGACTATCAATTAAATGTTGAGCAAGAATAGATACAGAAGTAGATTTATAACCATCTTCAATATCTGAATAAACAAATTCTCTAATTGATTTACCATTACGTTGTATAAAACCTGTAGCTTGATCAAATTGTTTAGGAGCTGTTCTTGAAATTCCGTATGGAGTTTGTCTTTGAATACTTACATTAGATGGAGTAATAGTATTATCTGTACTAGATACAGGAACATAATATTCTCCACCATCGGTAAAAATTTGTAAGTCTTTACCTGAAAACATATGTCTAACTTCATTAACTTGATCACCAGATATATCTACATCAATTGCATCAGCACTATCTGCATCATCTACATCAAAATTATAATATTCTGAAATTTTAGAAGCTAATACAGCAGCAGGTCTAGAAAATAATCCACCTAACCATAATCTTTTTGCATGAAATGTTATAGCTTGAGGATAACCTCTTAATGTAGATATTGCTTGTTCATCCCAATCTGCTGTTGCAGTAGTATTATCTAATGCTTCATTTACTGTAGCTGTAACTTGTGTTGCACTTGTATAACCAGTTATAGTCATGGTTTTTTTGTTTTTTCGTATTCGTAATCCTACCCATGAACTTGCAAATGTATTTGCAGATGCAGTAACAGTTACAGAACCAGTTGTACCACTTGTTTCTATTGTTGTACTAGAATCTGCATATTTGTAATATGGTTCGTAAACAGGAAAACCTGAAGAATGAGTTGAAAAATCAAATGCACTAACTGTAAATGATGTAGCTGACTCTCTAAATATTTTTCTAGTTGGTCTATTTCTATGTGCTACAAAAATAGTATCGCCAAATTGGGCAAAATTAAGTTCAAATAATTCAGATGTAATCCAATTACAATTAGTTGTATAATTTGATGTAATAGCTGTACCAGATGTATTATATACATCCATTCTGTTGTTAGATAATACAATAATAGCTACTTCATCATCAGAAAATATAAATGGAATTATTCTAGATTCTGCTGGTAATGAAGCTAAATAACTTGTACCTGGCCTTCTCATTAATCCACCTTCTGCTAATAATGCAAAATTTTTACAATTTTTAGCACCTTGAAAATAAGACTGAACATCAGTCCTAGTTGCTAATAATGGATTAAGTTCTCCAGAAGAAAAATTTGTTATTACACTTCTTAATGTTCTGGCCATTACACATCCGTTCTTGTAGATCTTCTAAGATTAATAAATCTATTAGTGTCTAAAACTTTAGAAGTTGTTTCAGCAGAATCTATATTTTTAGCTACAAGGAATTGTCTTTCGGCTAATTCTTTAAATTGTCTAATCATAGCTGCATCTCTAGCAACAGATCCAGCAAATACAGAAGCTAATTCATATTCTAAAGCTAACCTAAAATGAGGTGGAAAATAATTTTCATCAACTTTGTAAATATAGTCCATAACAAGTGAGCTTGTTGAACCATAGCTATTTACATAAATATAATTTTGGTATCTTGAATAAGGTATAACGTAATCGTTTACTGTTATTGATATAATTTGTAATACTTCAGGAGATGTAGGCATTTGATATGCGTAATCATATCTTCCTGTAGGAGTATTAGTTAATAAGTTTAATGTTGATTGTGTTGTAGCAAATCTCCATCTATGTCTTGTAAGAGAAGCTTCAGCTACATCGTTGTATACATTATTGGCAACTAATGCTTCAGTACTTCCATCTGTAAAAGATGAAATAGGTTGTGCACCTATCATCACTAAAGCTCTTGCACATATATCTATACTTGTTGTTGCCATAATTATAAAAAAAAATGATCTAGGGGGATTGCTCCCCCTAAATCGAAATTAGACTATGCTAATTTAGCAGTCGTAACAGTTGCTGCTCCACTTGCTGAAGTAACAGTAAGTAAATCTGCTTCTGGAGTTCCACCTATTCCAGTAGAACAAAGAATTAGATCACCTTGTTTTAACTCAGCGTATGCAGAGTTGAAGTAACCACTACCAACTACAGTAGATGTCGCATCTCCGTCAGTATAAAACCAAAGAGAATTGCCACCCATTTGAGCTACCTTTTTGATAGGATTGTCAGTTGCGTAAGCCATATTATTATATCTCCTTAATTATTATTCTGCACAAAGCTGGACTCTTGCAGCATCTCCATCGATTTCTACTGCACCTAAAGATAACATAGATGTTATTAGGTGAGATACTTTCTCAGGAATGTAGTTAACTTCAGTTCTAACATCTGCACCAATACCAGCACCAATTGCTGATTTGTGGAAGCATAATGTTTTTCTGTCCGAAGATGGTTTTGATAAACCAGAGTGTACGAAGAACAAGAATCCCATCCATCTCTTAGCAGTAATTCCGCCAGGGAATGGAAGATCTTGTGGGCCAACGTATTCTACTCTAGAAAACTGATCTATTGATAATAGATCTGACCATTGTTTCGGCCCAACTACCCAGTATCTTTGACCATCATCTGGAACATCATTTCCATTAAAAATTTCCATCATGTTCTTTGCTTTGATCAAAGACATACCTGTAGCTGAACTGTTGACGTTATTAGCGATAGAAGTTGCACTATCAAGCACATCTATAAGAACTTGGTCAGTTTTTCTACCAAGTGCATAAGCTGCCGATTGAGCAACAACTTGTCTTTCGTCAATGTTTATCTTTAACTCGTCAAGTTTATCAACGTAGTCTGCTGCATAGTAATCAGTTAAAGTAGCTGACACATTGCTGTGAGCTAGATCCATTGCAACTACTTCAGCATGTCTTGCTTTAGTGTTTGCAGAACCTTTTGCTACTTTCTGAAACTTAACAGTATTTCCGTTAACGCCATTGACTGTTCTAACAAGGTTCTTAAGCTTACTACCCATTCTTTGGTAAGCCATATGAACTTCTGCTTCGAACTGAGTTATAAAAGCATTCGTAATTGAAGTTGCCATTATATGTCCTTTTGTTAAGTTATTGTTAATTTACCGATTATCTTTTTAATGCAGGGGCTTGTTATCCAGTTAAGGGCAAACATTGAACATTCTAAAGGTCTTGATTAAATAAATATTGTATAGATGGTAATGTTAGCAACGCACATTAAATCCATTGTTTTGGTATTGTTATGACTTCACCAAATTCTATTTCACCTTTTTCATCGTGGGAATATGTACCAAAAAGAGTAATATAATCATCTGTATCTTTATACACCCAAAAGTCGCTTGTTACGCAATTTGCAGGTCTAGCAGCATCCATATCTTTTTCGCTGATCCAACCTGTTTGACTAACGCAATCAAGCCACTTTATAGGTTTCTTAAGTTTTTTATAATTAAACTTATTATTAGTTTTGGCCTTTATATGCTTTCTCATATAACTCCGTTACTCGTCTTACATAAGCAGGATCTCGTCTTGCACTATCCCAATAACGAGGATCATTAAGCATTGTTTTAAGGTCATCAGCATTAGCAGCAACATCTACTTGTGTAGGTGATGTAGGCATTGCACTATCTTTAGTTAATTTCATAACTTCTTCTAATGCTTTAACTCCATCCGCAGTAGATGCAAATCCTGAAATAGCATTATATGCATCAGGACTTAAATGTTTTTTAGACCACATATTTGCAGCTTCTACTCTTTCTCTACCATTATCTCCAAGTTTTTGTTTTTCTAAATCTGGATTAGGTAAATTAGCTACAGCATTATCTACAAAAGCTTTAACACCAGAATCATATTGTTCTTGAGATAAACCTGCTGTTTTAGCAGTTTCACCCCACCACTTAACAATAGGCATATCTTCTGAAATAGATATACTAGCATTTTCCATTTCTGGAACATTAAGTTTATAACTTTCAGGAACATTTTTTAATCTTTCTGCTTCAATATCTGTTCTGATTTGTTTTGTTAAGTCTTCTGTTCTTGAACCTAATTTTGATTCAAGAGAGTTATAACTAGAAGATAAATTTTCAATATTAACTTCTTGTTTTTCAGCATCCCAGAATTTATCCTGAACATATTCAGGTTTACTTACCGCAGTTGGTGTTTCTGTGGCGACTGGTGCATTAGCATTATCATCTGCCATCGTTTTCTCCTTTTGTTATGCGTGTTTTTATAATTCCAACTAGAAATCGCATTCCTTCTAAATGGAATAATCTGTTGCTATCTATATTAGGCCCAGCAACAGCTTCTATTGTTATTGATTGCAAATAGTCTAAAACTTTTTTACCTTCATCTCCTTTAAAGACATTGGCAAAATGTTTATTAAGAACAAGCTCATCTTCTGGTGTTCTTACATATCCATCTACACTAGCTGCAATTTTGGGTTTTTCTTTCTTCAACTTATCCCAAGTCATTTATCCTCCTGTAGGAGTTTCACCTCCATCTGGAGCAGCACTCATTTGCTGAAGCTGATCCATTAATTGTTTTTGCTCCTGTTCATCCCTAATAAGCTTTTCAGGTAAGTTCATTTTTTCAGCTAAATATTTTGCAGTTTCGTTTTGATCCACAATTAGATTAATCATTTGTGGCCCAAATGTTCCTGCAATTATTTCGTTGAAACGAGTTACATCTGCAACATCTTGCAAATGTTGAGCTTGAGCTAATGGTGATCTTGGAGCAATTTTAACTTCTCTACCATTAACTTTAGGAATTTCTATTCTACCTTGTTTGGATAATATTCTAATTATTCTTTTTAATAATGGGGTTATTAATTCTGATTGAAGTCTTCCAAAAGAAGATCCTATTTGTCTAGATAGATCTGCCATTCTTTCAGAAACTTCTGTTGCAGTCATTGGTGTACCTTCAGGTCTACCAAGAGCTTCCATGTATAATGCTTTTTTAATGTTTTGCCTCATGTCATTTAAAACCAATTGGGCAACATCAAAGTTAGATGCTGCCTGAATTGGTAACAAGCCTTTAGATCCAGGAGCGACAGGTATCAAGGATCCAGGCACGAGGGATATGTTATCTGGATTAATTACACCATCATCTTCATAAGTATAAACTCCACTTACAGACATTTGTGCATTTTGTAATATTAATTCGATAGTTAAGTTACAAGTTTTAATAGCACCCATTGCATTAAATACTGGGCCTCTACCATAAACTTCACCAGAAGCTTTGTTCCATCTAAATACTAAATAAGGATTAGATCCTTCTCCTTCAAAATTTTCTTCTAATAAAATATGTTTAGGATTTTCCATCACTACACACATTTTGTATTTATCTACGTTATCTTCATAAACTCTATAAATAGCTTCAATAATTTTTATTTTTTTCTTATTTTTTAATGGATCAAAATTTTCAGGTAGTACAGCTCTAGGATATAGAATAGCTATTTCATGTGGCTTACAATATCTTGTTCTATAAATAGCATCTATTTTACCATCTGGCCCATTGTTTAAACAAACTCTTGTTAATGGTACTGCTGTAAATTTAATTGGATTTACTGCATCACCTTCTTCTACAAGTAACACTCCTGTACCTATAGCAAGATCCATAAATGATTCATGTATTTCTTGATTAAAATTTGATTGTTGTAAAACTTGAAAAACGTAATCAGTAATTTTATCTAACTCTAAATTAATAAAAGATTTTTGTTCTGGTGGTATTTCAGATCCAGCTTGGAAATCTGCCCATCTTGCAAATGTAGGAACAATACCTGCTTGTAATCTAGATGCAAATTCTTGTACTCCAACTACAGCAGTTTCATCAAATATTTTATCAGTTCTTTTTTGACCTGGAGATTCTTCATAAAAAGATTCTCTATTAGGAAGACAATATTCATAAGCTTCTTCAAATTTGTCTTTCCAATAATCTTTTATGTTTTTAGCTTCTTTATATTTTTTTAAAATATTAGTTGCTTTATCTGTTCCACCATAATCAGGTGAGTCTGCTGTTTCTATATATTCCATAATAATTATACTGGATCAAAATAACCACGACCACCTGCATTACCAAACATTGATCTTGATCCTGTTAATCCTCTACGTTTTTTATATTCTTCTTCGGTAATTTTTACTTCTGATTCTGTATCTGTTTCAGTTTGATTTTGTTGTGCAATTTCTTCTGCTGTAAATGTTTTACTTCTACCTTTATCTCTTTCTACATATGTTCCTGTTGCATCTTTTGACCAACCAGTTTTAACATTACCATAAGCATCAGTTGCACCTGACATTCTATTGCTCATATATTTGCTATAAACTTTATTTTGTTCTTCTAATGATAAATTTCTAAATTCAGCTTTAGTATAACCAATATTTCTTTTAACATTTTTACCTTCTAAAACATTATCTGAAAAATATGTTCTATTTGTTTTAGCTGTCCATTTAGCAAATTTTGATTGTTCTATTGCATTTAATCTATTATTGATTAATCCATCTGGTCGTGGATCTTTCATGTAATTTTTAAAAGCTTCTTCTTTTTGATCTTCTATTTTTTTTTTTAATTCAGTATCAACACCTATAGCTTTACCATCTCTGTAAGTTTGAAAAGTAGAACCTTTTTTACCACCGCTTTGTTGGTAATCTAAATCTCTACCACCGCCGCCGCCTTTATTACCTTTATCTCCACTCATAATTAATCCTCGCCAAAATCTGCATCCAAATGATAGTCATCATCATCAAAATCTTCATCGCACTTACAAGTTTGATCTTTTAGTTGAGATAACAAATCTTGTTCTTTGTCGTGAAGATTTTCTAATTTTGAAAAAATTTGTTTAGGTGTTAGTTTTTTTTTCGCCATTTTTAGTATTTCCCTTATTGGATTTATTCCAAAATGGCTTATATCCAGCATTTAGCAACGCACAATATAGTTGATAAGGGGTGATAATCCACCATCTATAAAACCCAATAAGCTTCATCATTAAAGTTACGCAGCTTAAAAGATTTAAATTAGTAAAATGCCAGTCTTCCTTAACAGGACATATAAGAATTTCGTATGGGTGTAAGTATTTTAATTTATCTGTAGCTTCTTCAGGAGTTAGTATTAATACCTGTATTCCGTTATGTGTTCCTTGTAAATCAATCCATATCTTCTTTTCAGGTATGTATTGCAAAGCACCACAATGACCAAAGTTAGGTTTTCTGCACCACCATTTAGTCCATTTAGAATATTTTTGTGTTCTAGCTGGATGAAAATATATTAACCATTCCTCTTGAATAGATCCCATACTTTTCTTGTCTTTCGTTTTTGTCCTGCAAATACATCCCATTCCTTTTTAACTATTGTAGGTTTAGCTTGGGATCTGCCAGATAAAAGTGTTCTACCTTCACCAGCTCCCATCATTAAATATTGTAAAGCATCATGAACGTGGGAGTATCTATTTTTAAAAGGTTTTTCATCATATCTATCTCCAGATGTTTGTAGTCTTCGATAATGATAACCTCCGTTAAATCCTTTTTTAAGGTTGATGCATTTATTGTCTAGCAAGAAACCTGCTTTACCATCTAGCAATCTTTGGAGAGCTGCATCTACAGATTCAATTCTTAAAGCTACATCATTAGATGGTGCAGGTAATGCTTTTAATCCATAATTACGCATTATTTGAAATGGGGTTTTCTCATCTGTTTGAGATCTAAAATCTCCAGCAGGATCACCATATATGTTAATATCAAAATTTTTATAAAATTTAGCTATCTCTCCTCGGAGTAATTCTGAAAATCTCATTACACCCATATCAAAACATACAAGCTCATTTAAGATATGCCATCTACCTGTAGCTAATTTTTGTGCAAATACAGCAGCAGGTGTAAGACCGAAATCTATTCCTATAAATAATGGTTGAGTTACATTAGCTTCTAATGGTTCAGCAGCTATGTGCAGCTCTTGTCTAAAGTTTGGATATACAGGTTTACCTTCTTCTATTGATCCAAGTTTATTTAAAACATATACATCAATCCATCCTTTTGTTTTACCTCTAATAATATTTGGATAGTATTTAGGAGTTAAATTTTTTTTATTTTCTGCTAAATCATTTGGATCATAAGCTGTAGTAAATCCATCTTTATCTTTCTTTTCAATTAACGCAGGGGGTTGAGTATAGAAAGACCAGTTATCTGGTTTAATTAACATAAGAGCTTCATCACGAGATATGTGATCTGGTACAGGAACATCTGCTGCCATTATCGGCCACCAATGATCTTCTTCTGGTGCATTAGTATCTGCGATAACTCCATACCATGTAGCACCACCATCTCTCATAGATGGAAACCTACCTACCCTCATAGTACAAGCATCTATAATTGATTTAGGTATTTCTCTAGCTTCATTAATCCATACGCCTGTAAGCTCTAATGATAATAGTTTTTTAACATCTTCAGGTCTATCTAAAGCTAAGAATATAACTTCTAGTTCTATATCACCTTTTATAATTCTATGAGTATATGGTACTGACCAAGCAAAATCTCCCCATACATCTTCAGGAAACCAATCAAGCCATGTTTTAATTGTTGTAGTTTTTAATTGTGGGTTAGTATTTCTAATTACTGCCCATCTAGATTTTCTTTTACCTTCCTTATTCTTTTGTTGTAACAAAGCTCTACGGAATATTTCAACACAACAAGCAACAGATTTACCTGATCCAACTGGGCCACGCATACCTCTAAAGAAGTCATTAGATTTCATAAAGGTTTTAAGTGTATTGCCTTCTGGTTTAAATTGGAAATTAATCGACATTTTTACCTACATTTGCTTGTAGCATTTTGTAGATAGTTTCTTCTCCAAAAGCTTCTATTAGTTTATCCGCTTCATAGTCAGTTATCATATGTGTAGGATAATAGCTTAAGTGAGTTTTCTTAACGATTGCTCTTAGTCTTCTTCTGTCTTTTAAAGATAAACTATTAAGAAAGCTCATTTAACCTCGTTAGTACATTTTTAAGTATTTCTTTTTCTGTGCCGAAATTTTTTTCAAAATTTTTTTTATCTAAATGTATTGAATGTTTGCCTTGGTGGTGATCATAGCATAACGGAATAACTTCAAAATTTGAGGATTTCTTACCCATACCTAATCCTTTGTATCTAATATGGTGTAAGGTTGCAGGTCTTAAACAAATATAACATCCAAGACTTGCTACCTTATCCATATGTATCTTTTCAGCTTTAGTAGCCACTCGGTCTAGGTTTTGGTTTAGACGATGGTTTCTTCGGCTTTTTCGGTTTCTTTGGTTTTTTCATACTCCTCCTTATTAACTTCTTCATATGTAGCTCTACATCCATCAGGTATTGCAGCACTACATTTTTGCATTGCCACTACATCATTAGGAGCTTCATATAAGATTTCTTTTTTTAATTGATCATTGTTCCATACTTTTACAACGTAAAACATTTTTAACCTCTTTAGTTGGAACTAATCTAATTATATTGCTTTAAAATTATTTTAAACGCACTTACCTGCCTTGAGATGCATAAGCTTTAAAACTTCTTCTTTTGGATTTGTTCATTGATGAAAGCTTAGGTCTTCTCTTAGCAATAGAGGTTTTTTTGAATCTTGCCCTCGACTCGAATACAACTTTCGCAAGTAAGTTATTTTTTTTCTTAGCCATAATTAAATAACGTACCTTTTGGGCAATCTAAAAATTTCTAAGCGTGATAACGAACTTAAAATGACCTTTATTGCTTGTCCTACTCCACTAGTCATCTTCGATGGGGTGTTTTTGCCCCCACCCCCTCGTTCCGAGTGGTTGTGGACATTGTCGGTGGTACCGACATTATCTTTAAGAGAGGTCGATATTGATTTTGATATCGCCTGTAACATTATGTGCCACCTTGTCCGGTGCTCTTAATCCAACTCTATCTAGAATGTCACGAGAAGCTTCGAGTTGCACATACTCGCTTCTCGCTCCACTTGACAGGTCGATAAGTTTTCTCGATGCACTTACTGCACCAAGTCCAAGAGTCTTCGCTATGCATTGTTGCATATAGCTCTGTACCTTTGGTAAACGTAGTGTACGAGATGCACTTATTCTCCCTGCCTCTTTGCTTCCATTTGTTGAATATCCTGCCTTTTCGGCAGCATCCTTGATGCTACACCCAGTCGCTACTATGGTATCCACTAATGCTCGTTGTTTGTCTGTTAGTTCGCTCATAATACGTTTATCTATTCTGCCCCTAACAGTACGTAGCGTTGGGTGTTGACTAGGTCAACGCACAAGGTTCATTCGGTTTCGCTATATATCAGCTTTCAACTACGCTTCGCTTCGCCACAAGCTGATGTGCTACACCTCAGGTAGAATTGACTCGTTCTCAGGTTCACTTCGCCAATCCAATCATTAAGGAACCCACTCGCCGTGGAGGCACACGGAACAACTAACCTTAAATTAACAATCCTCATTGGGACAACAGGACTCTTTGTCCGCTTTACTTGGGAAAAGGACAAGCGAGTCGCAGGTGAACCTGCCAAGCTGTTGCACCAACGAGCCTCTTTAATTTGGACGGAGTTGTCCGTGTATGGACATTTATTAACATTAACAATGGAGGATAATATGGCAAGTGCTGAAGAATTAATCGCTTTGTATGAGATTACTAAGGATAGTGATTCTATTAAGCGAGTAAATGAGTTAGCTGTTAAGCGTGATGAAGCTGAAGCTAAAGGTGATACTAGCGAGGTGGATATTATAGATACTGAGCTACGAAATATGGGAGGCAATTATGCAGAATAAATTACTTAGTTTGTTAAAAGCTTTGGGAATGAGTTTTCTGATTATTATTGGCTTTTATAGTAGCTTAGTGCTGACGTTTATATTCTCACCTTTAATAGTGGGTGCGTTAGCAGTTTTTTATTTTAATTTCTTTAAAAAGGAGGAAAACAATGAGTAAAGAAGCATATAGAGATGATCCAGATTCAAGAATAGCTAATATGGATATTAAGCTAGATGAATCTGAAAATGGCATCAAAGTAGCTTGTAATTTATTAATGGATAATTTGATTATGCCATTTGTAGAAAGCAAGGATTGGTCAATGATTGCAGAATGGAATGCCAATTCCATTTTAGGTGCATTTCATAGACACAATGAGATGTGTAAAGAGAGTTTGTCTAAAACTCAGGAACAATCTCGACAGGCATTGAGAGATGATACTGGAGTTGAGATTAGCAAAAATAGACTTGCTGGATTAGTTTTTAGAAACGAAGTCCAGTCATTAAATGTAAGAAGATCGGAGTTAATCTTTGGAACATTGAATGATAAATACAAGGATATTTTTGGCAAAGAATACAATCCAAATGCAAGAGGCAAATCTGCAACTGACAGTAAAGATGTAGATACTGCTGAGAAACAGATGCATAAGGATCGATTAAAAAAGATGGTTGGTTAACCATTAAAAATAAACGCCCTGATGTTGGTTACATTGGGGCGTTTTTTTTATCGTGTAAAATTAGAATTATTCTAAACAGCACGGGCAAAAACACCGTTAAACGGTGCTACCGAATGGGTTCTAGGTTTTGAAGCTAACGGAGAAAGTCAGTTAGCGTAAAACAATGAAAGCATAACATATATCGCCTAGGTAAAATGTATGAGTGTATGTCGGTTAAGTAGCCGCATTTCCCATAAGGTACTCACAATGTGCGGTGCAGATAACAATTAACAAGTGTAATTAGAAAGAGAGGTGCAAATGTTACTTAAACTACAAAACTGGTTAATGAATGTAGCTGCTAAATGGATTTGGATAGCAATTATGTTCCCTATTAGATGCTTTTTAGGTCTTTGTTATGCAATAGCAAAACATATGCCTGAAAAAGTAGAACTACCTTATGAAATTAGACGTAAGGATAAAGTAAGCAAAGGATGGCTATAATGGATCCAAATGATTTAGGAATAACTATAGCTATTGGAATGTTGTTAGTCGTAGCAGCAAAAATAATAACATTAATAATAGTAGGTATGTAATGAACAAAGTAATTAATAAAGCAATAGCTTTTTCCAAAGGTAAAAAAGTAATGACTACTATTTCTATAGCTGATGCAAAAAATCAAAGCGTAGAAAAGTATTATAAATTATATGGCAAAAAAGCTATCTATAAAAAAGATGGCGTTAAATACGTTAAGCCATTTATTAGAGTTCAAGCACAAACAGCAATGGAGGTCTAATGGGAAAATATAAAGCAAAAATAATTCAAGATATAGAAAATTTACAAATGGAATATGGTGAATGCAAAATTGACACAAATGAATTTGTAAAAAGATTAAATGAGTTAGGAATATATACTTCAGAAGAAGTAGATTTCCATTTAGCTGAAGCAGAAGATTCCAGGTTTGAATATAAAATGGATCAAGCTGCCGAACAAGCAAAAGGTGAAACTGTTATAGCAATGCCGTTTCCAGAAAAAGATGCTGGTTAGTCTGTATTGTATAATTTGGAAACCTGAAAACGATTGGGAATTATTTACCAATCAAGTTTTCTTACAAGAGAAAGAAGCAGAAGATTTTGCAGCAAGAAGCAATTTAAAAATGTATGGAAAAAAAATACCGTACAAAATTGCTGATGCTGCCGAATGGTTTTAATTAAATTAACAAAGAGGTGCAAATGTCAAATAATAAAATATATACAACTAACGAATATAGTTCTTTTAAAATATTAAAAGGCAATAGAGCTATTAGTGAGCTTCACGTAAGAAAATTAGTTGAAGCTATTAAAGAAAAAGATCTACAAATACCTATTATTGTAGATCATGATATGAATGTGTTGGATGGTCAACACAGGTTAGAATCATATAAAATTACAGGTAATCCTGTATCATATATTATCAAAGATGAGTTTGATTTACAGGATGTAAGAAATGTTAATTCAGTTAATAGAAAATGGACTTTAACTGAATATTTAATGTCTTATGTCAAGCTTGGTAACAAAGATTATCAATTGCTTGAATGGTTTCATAATAAATACAACTTCGGTATCTCTGAATGTATTTCTATGCTTAATGCAAAAGGTTATTGCAGTACCAAAGAAATTAAAGAATATAAAAAAGGTGAATTTGTAATTAAAGATTTAGAATGGGGAAAAACACAAGCAGATAGAATAAATGCTTGTGGTGAATTTTTTCAATATAATAAGAAAAGATCTTTTGTTAATGCCATGATGGCAGCTATGAAAGATAAAACATTTAAATGGAAAATATTTTATCAAAGATTACAGAATAATTCTTCTAAGTTAAAGAACCAAGGTAGTAGAAACGATTTTATATTAAACATAGAACGTCTTTACAATCATGGAACATCTAATGAAAAGAAAGTTAGATTAAATTTATATGATAATGGAAGATAAATTAATTCAACAACATATGCATAATGGCATTCTTCTCGGATTAGAATGTGTTGATTTGTAGGGTTAGCTCCCTTCAAGAGTTTGATCCCCACTTTGCGTGGGGATCGACTCGAAATGAAAGAAAGAAAGAGGTCTTATGGAAACAGCTATAGAAATGAAACCGAATACGCTACTCACAATTGATGAAAGTGCGTATTTTGACGTAGAGAAAAAACAACTTTATTATCAATCAGAATATTATGATGATGCTAAAGGTGAAACTGATGCATACAATTCTGTAAATAGATATGCTTTAGTAAGAAAAGATAATGGCAAACTATTAGGCATTCATTCTGAAGATTACATAGTGAGGCCGTATGGAGATTTAGCAGCTAAAGTTAATGATATAGTTGTTGAAGCCGTACCTGATTACGAAAGATTTTCAATTAAAACAGAGGATAAAGTTTATGAAGGTGGTAAAAAATATACTCGTACTATTAATTTCTGGGATGATAAAATTGATTTATCTAACTACAAAAGTAATGGTATGCATATTCAAGGTAAGCAGGAAGCTATTATTCCGCAACTAAGAATTTACTCATCCATGGATGGTAGATGGGGCCAACAAATTATGTGGTCTTCAATGTATGTTGTTTGTTTAAATGGTATGGTTAGACCTGATTGGTCTTTTGTCGTTTATAACAAACATAATTCAAAACAAGATATTTCATTTACTCTTAATGATTTTAAAATGGGCATCACAGCTCATCAAGAGTTAGGTGAAGATCTATTTAAAATGATGCAAAGAAAGGTAACTAATAATGCAGTCACACACTTATTTAGAAAAACTTTGGCAGCTCGTAAAACGAGGTTGGATATTGATGATAACAGTATGCTTGTCCTTAAGCATTTGGATGATTTATGGGATAAGTATTGCAGTAAATACGGTTCTACAGTTTTTGCAGTTTACCAAACAGCAACTGACTGGGCAACACACCCAATCACTAGAGGAGCTGTTCACAATGTTCAAAGAAAACGAGAAAAACAAGTAGCAGAAATGATGCAAACTAATTATTGGGGAGAACTATATGGCTAATTGCTATTACCATAGTTTATCAAGCGTAAAAAAATGGGGTGGTAAACCTGAAGATTACCAACCTATACATGATTGGTTTGATGAGAGTAAAAAACTTACATCTCATTTTGCTCATAGAGCATTACGTCATCATGCAGAAGGATGTTTTGCTGCTGAAAAAGAATTTGGTCAAACAATAACGAATAGTGATGGTAAAGCTGTTCCAGTAAGACTAATAGCTGAAAAACATATCATCGAAGATTTAGGTTTTATACCTAGCTTTGAAGATTGGATTAAAAACGTAAGAATAGCATCATGGATGCGGAAAGGACAACATATATTATGATAGCAACTGAAATAGAATTAGTAGGCACATATATAAATCACGATACATATCATAAAGATTGGTGGAGTGAACATTTAAAAGGTGAAGCAATAGTTCTTAAAATTAAAAAGCTTAATGCAAAACCTTTAAAAGAAATATACGAAAAAATGTATAAAGATGGAATATATTATCTTTCATTACATTTTGAAGGTGGACATGATGAAGGTGGATTTAACGATAATTTTGAATATCTTGATGAACATAAAAATCCATTAGATATTAAACCAGATTTAACAAAATATAATCCTGATGGATGGATAGAACATTGGACACCATTAGAATATACAGATCCAAAAACTAAAATAGCACAAATATTTAAATATTGCGTAACAAGTTACGATCATAAACCATTAACAGAAGCATGGTTACAAAGTGCTTGGTATGATTTTGGATTTTTAGAAGAATGGGGATCATTTGCTTTTGAAGGTCATGTTTATGGTGATGTAATTGTATCAACTAAAGATGGAACATATAAAGTTGAAGCTAATGAATCAGTTGAACAATATGAAGATAAATCATCTGAAGGATCAATGTTTGAGGAGAATGCAGCATGAAAATAAGTCAACTTATAGAAATAATGTCAGTTACAGGAAGAACAATTCCTTCTGACATATTTGATCAAATTGAAACCGAATATGTTTCAGATAGTAAAGGCGAAGTTATTAAAATTAAAGATATGGATTTAATACATTTTATTAGAGCATTTAATAAAAAGAAAAATCCTATGTCAGTTAAATTTATTGAAAATTTTATTGAATTTTGGAATCAAAAAGAAGGTAAAGAATGGAAATAGATAACGATTTAAAACTTTTAGCAGAAACTGATGAAACATATGCATCTTTTTCTGCTGAATTAGATTACGAAAAAGATAAAATAAAACATACAAAAGGTATGTTTGTAACTAAATCAAATTCATCTGTTTCTAAAGCACAAGAAGAATTTTATGGTAGTGAGGAATATAAAATTGCTATAGAAAAAATTTTTGGTTCACAAACTTCAGTTAATTTATTACGAAATAAACGAGCTACCGCAATGCTCCGAATAGATGTTTGGAGAACTTTAGAAGCTTCTAGAAGAAAGGGAAATATACAATGAATGTGCAATTTTTAAGAAAATTTACTGCTGCCGAACAACGAGCATACAACATGGGTTATCATGAAGGATTAAAAAATCAAAAACCATTTAAATATGTTCCAGATATAACTCCTATTGATAGTTTTGATGTTTTTTCAAGAATTATGTCTAAAGTTTCTCATTATTATAAGATTGGTAAAGCCGAATTGTTTGGTAATTCTAGAAATGGGTATTTAATTGTACCAAGATCTATAGCTATGAATTTAGCAAAAGAACTTACTGGTTTTTCTTATCCTCAATTAAAGGAATTAACTGAGAGAGATCATACAACTATTATTTATCATGTCGCATTAAGGATTAATAAAAAAGGTGTTTGGAAAAATGATAATAACCATGCAATTTATAATAAACTTAAACAGGAGCTGCTAGATGAAGCAAACGAAAACAGAAGTTAATTATAAAATCGGCCAGAATATTAAAAGGTTGAGAAAACAATCGAAACTCACACAATCTAATTTAGCAGATCAATTATCTTGCTCATTTCAACAAATTCAAAAGTTTGAAAATGGTTCAAACCGAATATTTGCTCACCAATTACTTCAATTATGTGAGCTAAATCATTGGAATATTGACGAATTTAAGGCATCGGAGTCATCCGTTCAAGACCTTAATAGCTAGGATATATGCATATATAAAAACGATCTTGTGCCTAGCACCCTATTGTTGCGTACTTTAAGCGAGAGTGGAGAGTACGCACAATAGGTAATAATTGGAGTCAGAACATTCCGTAAACATTTTCTGTATTATATGTGCTTGTTGTGCGTATTGTGAATACATGTTGATTTGGTTAGGAAATAAAGGATTTTTAGATTATAACGATTGGAAGCAATTAATTATCGTTACTAAAACCATTAATTATCGGAAATTTCCAATATTAGCAAGGAAAATATTGACGGAAATTACTACCGATAACTTTTGGGGGTTTTTTTCGTTCACATATGTTCTAATTAAATCAGCTATTTTACCTAAAACAACAGCAAATATTGGGGGAAATAATGGCTAGTTATGAAGCTTTAGGCCCATTATTTCACAATGCTTTGATACCGCAGTTTGTTGC
>VTLG01005216.1_pt1 | contig 38422 bp, 40 predicted proteins | sample 4694571 | NCBI WGS metagenome assembly VTLG01 (sample SAMN12604809, study PRJNA352737) | marine metagenome | biome: ENVO:00000447; feature: ENVO:00000209|ENVO:00000569|ENVO:01000036; material: ENVO:00002151; isolation source: viral sequences binned using virsorter ... | reverse complement strand
ATGGAAGTAGCAGATATTAATTGGTGTGCCTTAGTCGCATTAGTCGGTGGCAATACGCAAAAAATTATTTTTAGAAAAAGGGATAGGGCTATTGGAGAAGACCTAACAAAAAAAGTTAAAGCGTTTTGGGAGAAGGTTAAAGCAGGTACACCACCAAGTATTGATTACTTAAAAGACGCAGAGTACATGATTAAAACTTTGCATAACCAAGCAGATGCAGGAGTAATTCTTGATGCTGACGAAGATCTAGATAAGTTGATAGATGAGTACAACCAGATCAGCAGAGAGGCGCATGCACTCGGTAAGACCAAGGACAGCATTAAGGCACAGATTTTAGAACGTAGTCAGAAGGCCTCAAAGATCATCTCTAAGTACGGCACGATCTCCTGTGGCATGAGTAAAGAAAGTAAAGGCAAACTTATTACTAAAGACATGGTTGGTACATACCAGAGCCCGAGAAAGGGCTACAGAATGTTCCGCTTCACAAGTACACCTTCATCAATTTAAAAAAATGACTTCTTCAATCACTCCTATGGAATCAATGCGTGGAACTCTGACTTCAATGTCCACAGAATTTGAAGCAGCGTTACCACCTCAGATAAGCGTAGACAAATTTATTAGAACAACGCTAACAGCAGTTCAAATGAATCCTGATCTATTGCAAGCAGATAGAAAGACTTTGCTTGGGACATGCATGAAAGCAGCTCAAGATGGATTAATGCTAGATGGCAGAGAAGCAGCACCAGTAATTTTTGGTGGCAAAGCAGGAAAGACTGTTGCTTACATGCCAATGGTTGGTGGCATCCTCAAAAAGATCCGTAACTCTGGCGAGCTAGCAAGTATTTCTGCACAAGTTGCCTATAGCAATGACATGTTTGATTACCAGCTAGGCGATGACGAGCAGATTATCCATAAGCCACTTCTTGGTGGTGATAGAGGAACACCGATTGCTGTGTACTGCATAGCAAAAACAAAAGACGGTGCGATCTATCGGGAAGTTATGTCCTTAGATGATGTAGAGAAAGTCCGCAAGTCTTCAAGAGCAGGTAACTTCGGCCCATGGAAAGATTGGTGGGATGAGATGGCAAAGAAAACAGTTATCAGAAGAATTTCAAAACGCTTACCATCAAGTGCTGATGTTGATGCAGTAATGCAGGCAGACTTGGAAGCTTCTGGATTTGAAAAGCACCAACCCGTGAACATTACCCCGACTCCTGATAAGCAAGATAAGCCAATGTCAAGACTGAAGGAAGCAATCGGCATGGATAAAGAAGGAGCAGAGAAAGCAGCTAAGGAAGTCATAAAAGAATTGAATGACACGGAGGAGTAATGCATTTTTATTCCTTCAATATTGGCGATTACATCAGCCACACGAAACACTTGTCTGATACGGAGGATCTAGCATATAGAAGATTGCTAGACCTCTACTATCTTCACGAACAAGCGTTGAACGAAGACGTGACACTCGTTGCACGTAAAATTAATATGAAGGGTAATGAACCAGAAGTGCAGATTGTCTTGGAAGAATTTTTCACTCTTGAAGTTGGCAAAGGATGGATTAATCCGAGAGCTGATGAAGAGATAGGGAAGTACAAATCCAAAGTACTATCGGCTTCTAGAGCGGGGAGAGCCTCTGCTCTAGCTAGATCGAACACTAGTTCAACAACCGTTCAACTAAACAAGAAACAAGAAACATTAAACAAGAAACAGGAAACAACTAATAAGACGCTAAAGCGTCCAAGCACTGTTTCAAAAAAAACTTGGGATGATTTCTTAAAACACAGGAGGAACGTGAAAGCACCATTAACAGAAACTGCTTTAAAAGGAATTACTTCTGAAGCAAAGAAAGCTTCCGTCACGCTAGAAGAAGCTTTGACTATGTGTCAGGTTCGAGGATGGCGTGGCTTTAAATCCGATTGGGTAGAGAAAGAAAAGAAAACTTTTGCTACCACTAATTACGGAGAGGGGGTACAAGAGATATGACTTTAAGCAAACATAGTATTTTCGCTGATAAAGAAAGGCCAACAGAAGAACGAGAATGTTCTGAGCATGGTGCGTATACCGCAACAAACTTTCTTGGAGAGCATTGGACAGAATGTCCTCAGTGCATGGAAATACTTCAAGCAAAGCAGGAGGAAGAGAGTCTCCAGAAAGCGAAGGAAGCAGCGTTAGAGCGTGAGCAACTTAGATGGAAAGCCAAGATAAATGGAGCAGCTATTCCAGAGCGATTCAGGGATCGAACGTTAGATACTTACATAGCAAAAACATCTGGTCAAAAGAAGGCATTAGCTTTTTCAAAAGAGTATGCAGAAAACTTCGACCAAGTTATGAAAGAAGGACGTTGTGCAATCTTTGTTGGCAAGCCAGGGACAGGGAAGACTCACTTGGCAATAGGCATTGCGTTGGAAATTATCCAGCAAAAACGGTCACCAGTATTTGTTACCGTGCAACGTTTAATCAGGAGAGTAAAGGACAGTTGGTCTAATCAGAATGAAACAGAAAGCGAAATAGTTAACGTATTTGCATCACCGGATTTACTGATACTGGATGAGGTGGGTGTGCAGTTTGGGTCGGATTTTGAAAAACAAATTCTGTTTGATGTCCTTAACGAACGCTATGAAAAATTAAAGCCGTCCATCTTATTATCCAATATTCCAGGGGATCAACTAGCAGACTACCTTGGTGAAAGAGTGACGGATAGGTTGCGAGAGAATGGAGGCAAGATGATAGGTTTCGATTGGGATAGTTACAGGAGGAATTAATGACACTTACACCCGACGAAATTATTAAAATCGTGAAGATCACCCGTTATAGGGCAGCAATGAATAAAGACAAAACTATTCGGATTATTAATTGCAAACAACAACTAGCGGAGCTAGATAGATACTTTTGGTTTGAAGATATGCCAGAAGAAGAATACATAGAGAGGTTAGATGAAATAAAAGGGCGTCTAGATAAGTTGGAGCAAGAAGATGATTGAAATAGTTTTAGGCTGGCCACCATCGGACCTATCACCAAATGCCAGATTGCATTGGGCTAAGTTAGCTAGGGCAAAGAAACAATATAGAAATGCTTGTTTTAGTGTTTCTAAAGAGCAACTAAAAAAAATTAAGACAGATAGTATTCCTGAGAAATTAGTCCTTGAAATGACCTTTATTCCACCAGACAGAAGGAGTTATGATCGTGACAATTTAGTAGCAAGAATGAAGTCAGGCATTGATGGGTTGGCAGATGCACTTAAGATAAATGACAAGCGGTTTAATACCGTTATTTCAACAATGGACACCGACTACCTTGGTGGGTTTGTCCGCATACGCATCCTCCAGGAAATTCCTTATGGCACGAAAGATCAAAAACCTCTCAGTCAAAACACGCGAATACGTTGACGGCCAAGGCAATAAGAAAGCCAATTGGCAAAACATCGGAGTCGTTATGGAAAACGACCAAGGCAAACAATTCATGCTGATAGATCGATGGGTGAACTTGGCAGGTCTGCCTGACTTCAGCGGCAAACCAAATCCATCAGCAGTCATGGTGACGATGTTTGATGTAGATGATTACAAACCAACGCAAAAAGCACCCTCAACTTCCGACAACGACATGCCGTTTTAGATGACAACCTCAATTAATCCCGCCAAGATCTTTACCCTCAAGGTCATTGATCCTGATAAAGACAATAAATCTAGTCTTGTCTTTCAAAGTGCATCTTCAGCCTCTAGGGCAGTTGAGATAGTCAAGGAAAAAAACCCAGAATGGAAGTGTCTTGTGATTGATAGTCACGAGCCTAAACCTTGGAGGAGAGATGAACGCTACTGATCGCATCAAGTATGCAGAACAAAGGATCAAGGAACTAAAACTCCTTATCCAACACTGGAAGGAACGTGAAAAGCGAAATGGAGGTGCTCCAGAATAAGCAGACCTATGGGTTTCTTTTTTGTTACCCTGGAACACCTCTTTGATTCTAGCCCCTACTTTTTGGGAGGTCTTCCCTTTTTTGTCCCGTAGGTTCCTTTTCCTTTTGGCATGGTAATTTTTTCCTAAATATGGAAGAAGTTTTTGAGCCTGTCAATAGTTTTTTTTTCCTCTTTCAGCTCCCTTCTGGCCAGTATTACTTCTAGTTCTACGATCCTTTCTAATACACCTGAGAGGAATACATCCTGCTTCATCTGATGTCTTATAAGGTGCGTGCAATATCGTTTTATATTGTCAACGTCATCACTTTTCATTACCTCCCGAACACGCATTTCAACAGACAGTTGCAACTCTACAGGCGGTTCCTCTATCTCGATGTTAAGGAACTTCTCTATAGCCATCGAATTACCTATTGAAGGTGTAATGGACTTGGAAATAATTTTTCTTCTAGTACATCAACCGCACGGTCATCCAATGTGTTCGATGTCTGCCTACATATCACACGAAGCAAATCTATAATTAATCTCTTACATCCTGTCGTTGAAAGGAATCGCAAGAGTATAGGTTTTAATATTTTGTACATGATCTATACCTTTTTCAAAACATAGCACAGGTTATTGGATCTTGCCTTCTATCCTGCTGACCGTTTCTGATAGCTTATTTAATCGGAAATAAATGTCTCGTATATCTCTTTCTCTACGATTACTTACGTTAGATATCACCATCACAAGCGCAGTAGCTGCTGCTCCAACGAGTGCTGGCAAAAGGTCATCCATGAATTTATTATAGTTTGAGGTTAATATTGGGCAGTGTTTCTTTTTATTTATGGTAGACCAACAAACTTCTCCTCCTTCTGACAAGAACCAAAACAGGAAGGAAGAAAAGAAAAAGGGTGTAATGAGTAAACTTCAGGAGATGACTCCCGATAAGGAAGAGCAGATTGCTTTAGTAGGCGTAGCAGTCCGTCTTGGGATTGTGATCTGGTCAGGATTCTGCCTGACTTTGGCTTACATCGATCTACCTGGATTCCCTAAGCAGACCTTCGATCCGACCTTCATAGCTAGCGTGTTTACTGGAGCACTTTCCAGTTTTGGCTTGACCACCTCCAAAGGTAAAGGGAATGGAGGAGGTATAACCAAAGAAGAAATGCAGAAGATGATGGCAGCTAATCAATCCAGTGCTGGAGCTGGCGAGCAGATCATTCGTATTCAAACTCCAATCCGCATTCAATCACCAGATGGAGGAGAAATTCAGCAGGTTGTTCAAGCTCCTCCAAAACCTCCTACCCCAGAAACGAAAGCATGAAGAAATTTTTATTCCCATTACTGCTTGGCTTGGTAGCGGCAACTCCACTTAGGGCAGATGTGCGGCATGCAATCACTACGAGCACTCAGCTCACAGTGAATGGTGCTTACACAGATGCGAGTCGTATCGGTAGCACTTACGCAGTCTCAGGTTCCAATATTAAAGTTGCAACCGATCAGCACTTTGGAAAACTAACTGCTGGGACTGCCACTACAGCAGCCACTTTGGACGTTGGAGCATACGATATCAACACAGCTGGGAGTGCATTTAGTTTCTCAGAAACTTGGACCCAAGGTGATGCTCCTGCGGCAATCGGATCAGGTGTTGATGTATCTAGTGGAGTTGTTGTAGACATGCCCGCTTATGGAGAAACTTTAACAATGTCGGGCGGTGTGGCTGGTTCACTCGCAGGTACTATCGTTAGTTCTGGAACCGCAACCGTAACAGCCGGAGGTGCTGGGACTTCGGCAATTGGCAGTGTGGAGAGTTTACTAAGTATTGATTAATGAAGCGGCTTTTGCCACTGTTATTACTTATAAGTTCTCCTGCTTATGGAGTACCCGTAGTGCCCAATTTTTCGCAAGGCTCTATGACTTCGACTACCCGAACTGTCTCAACCACGGTAGAAAATATAGTCTCAAAAGATTACAATACTGGACATCAGTATTCAATTAACGGCTCTAATTTAACGATCGATGGTTCAACAATCTCCCCAAATAGTACCTCTGTAACAGGAACAATTGATGGACAATCACAATCATGGACTGGTTTAGACCTTTCTACAAAACCAAACGTCACTATCACAAATGGCGGTCAAGCCTTCCAGTATGTAGAGACGTACCGAGGGCCTGGCCTTTCCAACGTGACCACGATCAATCGAACAACAAATATAGAATCTACAACAGAAACAACGTCCGTCTTCTCCCAGTAATTGCGTCACTATTTATAACTTTACCTGCGTATTCTCAGACCAGTTCGACTGCGGCGCCCGTGGCGAATTCCTCTGGTTCGGTAACCAATATGGGAATTCAGAACCTACCAGGAAATAGTGTTACAAATCATTACGGAGGTAATATTATTTGCCAAGGGCCGATGTTAACGATCTCACCATTTGTTACCGACTCACATACATATAGTACGCCTAGAGAATATTGGTATGATGCTCCATCTTACAATGATGATGGGACTTTCAGCCACCATGTGGCTACACGTACTGGACAAAAAGACAACCATGCGTTGAACTTGGGCTTGTCCGCTAACTTCTCAATTCCATTAGATGGTGGTCTTCAAGCTAGATGCAAAGCAGCAGTAGATAGGCAGCTTAAGTTAATGGAAGAAGTTAATAACTTTAAGCGTTTAGATTTTGAACTTACTCGTTTGAAGAATTGTGGAGACCAGAAACTTCGTGGAGTTGAGTTTCATCCATCTTCAGAATACTATAAAATCTGTGAAGATGTAATTGTGCGGTCAAAGCCTGGGCAAGTTTTACCGCATAGACATACACTTAAACCTTTAGAGGTGGTAAACCCCGCTTCTCCCGATAAGCGTTAGCACGTTTTTCTGAAGGAGTTAATTCCCTAACAGGCTTACCAAGTTTCTTTTTAATCTTATTAATTATCTGTTTAACTATTGGCTTGACCACACGTAAGAGGAGAGGGGTGGCAAGAGCGGCAGAAGTGGCAATAAGAGTAATACCAGTAGTGCTAACGACTTGAGGAGCAGTTGGTATTGCATTAATTATTTGCTGCTGCATTGTTAGTTTCTTGTATTGCGTAATGCAGCGATTGCCTATTAGTTGATATCCAATTATTTCTTTCCTGCCATCCTCAATTTTACTGCCAATTTCTGCTGCGCCAACAGGCGGACAAGCCTCTGCTTTTGGTTTGGTCGGTGGGTCTGCGGCTGGTATGGGTGGCTGTGGGTATCTTTGTTCCTCGCTCTTCGGGGGATATACCAGCTCTTCGGGGGTATAGTCCATTGCGTCAAAGCTCGGATATTTTGACGCATCGCAGAGAACAACATTACCTTTTGGATCATTATTTATTAATGCACTATTCTCCCTATTATTCTTCCTAGATTCAACACAGCCAGGTATGTTAACAATAGGGAAGCCAAGAGGTACTGTTACTGGTACTGAAGAAGGTATTGATGTAGGGGGCTGTATTAGCCAAGTCCTGATTTTCGGAATTGAGACTGGAGAAATATTTATCTTCGGGATTTTTTCCATATCGTTCTCCATGACGTAGTTGTTGCCGTTTTATCTCTAAACAATGAGAACATTTACATTCATCTTTCATGGTTGTCTTTCATCTGATCCACAATCATATTAATAAGGATAGTTTTGCTGTAGTGAGTTCTCGTACCAGCAAGGCCTTGGAGTCTTTTAGAAGTTAAATGACGTAAGAAACGTTCATAACCATCAAAAGGTTGTGGACTTCTATAGACGAATAAAGATCCTATTGCGTCTAGTAAATTCATTCGGGTAGATCTTTCTCTAACTCTTCTGCTTTTGCAGCAAGCCCAGTAAACAATCCATGCTGAGGATGCTCAGGTCTATGTCGGCCATCAAGAACATAGAGATTTTGCATTCGTTGCACTCTTTTCCTTTGTTCTCTTACGAACTCTGGACCCATTTCAAGTTTCATTAGAATTTAGGAAGTTTTGAAGGAGCTGCTGTTGGTAGTGCTGGACTAGATAAATTAGGTAATTTAATTGATTTGGTTACTTGTTCAACTAGTTGTTGTTTTAGCTTCTCTTGGTTCTTTTCATTCGTGACCCAGAAATACCCGAAGGTAGTTCCTGCTGTAAGGATGGTCACAAGTACAAAAGAGATTAAACTAATAATGTTGAGAATTTTTTGCATGGCAGAAATTTTTAAAGAAGCTTTTGTAAAAGCTCTAACTCCCATAATTGTAATCGTCTTTGCAACAGGGACAGCATTACTCCCTCTTTATATGATAGGTAGCGTTATATCAGCCCAACAGGCCGAACGTCTTAGCAATTAACGCCAGCCTAAAGAGGCTGCGTGGATCTTAGTAATCTTAGCTGCACCTTGGTTATGTGTAGTGATTTTATATTTCATTGATGTCCCAGAAGTAATACCAGAAATATCTACATCATGAGCTGCTAAAACTTTCTTATTAGTACCCCACGTACCTTCGTCTACAAAGGTAACAGCAGAAGAGAAAGCAGAGCCATCTCGACTTATATAACCTTTAACGTCTGTATTTATCGTCGCAGTTCCGGCTGCATTTTCAATCAATATGATTAAATCTGCTTTAGTAGGGGCAGCTTCAGCAGTAGTTGCTACGGATTGAAGGGTTAAGTCTTGGTAAACAGTTGCGTCAAAAGTAGTTTTCCTGCGGAAAATAACGATGCCATCTGAACCAGCACCACCTAGGGAGCTGTCTTTTGCGCCTCCACCTCCACCTGATCCATATCCAGTAGCATCATCGCCGTTATCGAACTGAGCATTACCAGCGGTTCCTCCCCCTCCAGATCCACCAGTACCATTATTATGAGTGCCGCCCGTGTGCGAAGCTCCGCCTCCACCACCCGCATAGGTAACAGCACTTCCGGTTATTGAGACAGATTTACCATTACCTCCATTACCAGGATATACACCATTACCATTCTCACCTACCTGTCCAGCTCCTCCACCGCCTCCTGCGGCCCAATCTCCATTGTCATATGAACCGGTACCTCCATTATTACCAAAACCATAGGTTCCAGAATCTCCAGACTGGGATGGCTGAGTACCTGACATAGCAGGTGATGTTCTGGGTACTCCTCCACCACTTCCTCCTGCATAAGGTGTTGCATCTGAAGCTGTACCGCCTTCTCTTCTTCCTTTACCGCCGCCTTTCGCAACTAGTAAAGAACCAATGGAACTATCATCGCCAGGGTTTCCTGAGTGTTCTGCTGTACCACCATCCCCGACTGTTACAGCATGAGTTCCAGAAGCCAACTGCCAGTTAGTTGCATAGATAAGACCTCCAGCTCCGCCGCCTCCACCACCGTGACGACCACCAGTTCCTCCACCTGCTACAACTAAGACATCAATATTCTGAGTTGTATCTGTTACATAGTTACCGTCAGATGTAAAGGTATGGACTTTGTAATCGCCGTCTGTAGTTATAGTTCCACCTGTTACTGTCGGTGTTGTAGATTGAGTTCCTGTTCCTGAATAAGCTCCACCTGATAAAGCTTCATTTGTGCTTGCGCTTGCATCTATCCCACTTGCGTCTTCATATTCGTCAATGATTTGATCTACTAAATTAAACTTAGCGAGATCATTTGCTGCTGCAACTTTAAAGCCAAGCATGGCTATGTTGGCCTGTATAAGATTATCATCAAAGTCATTAGCGTGAGCCTGAACAGAAGCAGCTGGGAGAGTTACAGTATGACTTGATAAGTCTAAAGTCGCTGCCATTTTACTTGCTGTTACTGCATTATCATCTAGTTTTGATCCAGCAATATCTGCTGAAGTATTTATATCAGCGTTAACGATATCTAAGTTTGCAAGTTTTGATTTTGCTATTGCAGCATCAGATTTGAGGTCAGCGTTAACGATAGAACCATCTTCTATACCGCCTGAATTGACCTGTGTTAGTGCCATTAGTCTGCTGCCTCCGGTGTGTTAGTTTTGGCCCATTCTAGGTACTCTTGATAATCGCTATTAGCAGGTTTAAATGGAATAAAATACTGATATTTAGTACCATTTTTAGTGTACTCTTGAACGACTCCGACTTCGTTCCCATCTTCTTTCACTAATTTATAAATTGGGTCTGAGGGCCATGCCATAGTTAAAGCTCCGCAATAAAGATAAGTCCTTTGGGAGCAGCATCTGTCCCGCCAGCATTAGCGTTGTTTAAAAAGTAAGCTTGTTTAGCAGTGAAGTTGCTACTTATATTAGCTCGAACATTGAAGGCTGTTAAAGATGCACGTCCTGATCCATTTAATGCAGAGAAATAAGCTGAACTATTACCTGGTGGCATTAATTCCCATTGCTCAACTCCACTACCTCCACTGACTGCCTCCATAGATGGTTCAGTCCTCATTGGGACAGGGAAACGTACAGTAAATAAAGCATAATCAGAACTTGAAGCAGCTCCTATAGCTACAGGGTCATTAGGTTTTGCACACGCGCAATAGCAATATCTTAAACAGCGTTGAAGCTCATCACCATACGATCTATGTTCAAACGAAGTTGCATAATCTGAAACTTCAAACTGAACGCCTGTCAAATAGAAAGCTCCAGTTTGAGATGTAACTGTTGCTGTATGTCCATAGAATTGCCCAGCCGTAACAGCATTTATCCATGAGGTTGAGTCTGTAGATGTGTAATTACTACCAGCTCCTAAACACCATGAGATCATTAATCCTTCGTCGTTATTATTATCTATTCCACCTCCTGCTGTATCCCCAGGGAATGTAAGACTTTTATGCTCCCAAGTATTTGCTGTACTAATCGTGTAGGTTTTAGTTATCTCTCTAGCTGTATTGTCTTCTTTTCTTATTCTTACGGCATGTGCTCCTGTAACTGGACTACGTACCCAAAAAGACAATGTTGTAGACAATGCTCCTGCGGTACCATTTTTTAAATGCTGAAGGTTTTGTGCTTCTATTTTCTGACGGATAGATATATATTCGGTAGCACCCATTGCACCAGTATTGCCTGTTAAATTAACTTTAAATGAATGGGTAAACCCATCTGGTGATTCAGTGTCTTGACTTTGTGTACCTGTTAAAGAGGCTAGGTTTGAATCCATATTGAACCTATCTGGAGCGCCTGTTGTTCCCCATCCATTTAACGCAGAAGATGTTCCATTTCCGCGTTGTGCCACGACACATGAGCCATTAATTATTAAATTGCGATTACTTAAGTTATTAGTAACCTTTGCCGTACACGTTCCATCAGCAGCAAGCGCAATGGCATTTCCATTAGCTCCTGCGACATCTGATATAGCGTTGACTTTAAGTGTGCCCATGATTACCTAGGAAAGTTTGCTAGCTATAAGATGCGCTTTGTAAGCATCTTTTACCTCTTGAGTCCAAACACTAGCGGCGATACCTTTAACCTCGGCAGACTCACTGCTTAAATTTGTATCTACAAGATTGTCAGAAGCATCTAAAGTTCCAGGCTGCAACACTTTCCGATGGAAGCTCCTGCTTAGTTCCTTACCATCTTCTTTGATTACGGTTGCCGTTCTGACCTGTATTCCTCTAAAAGGACCAACAATCTCAATTTGATCTTCTTCAATTGTCTTTGAAAGTGCCATCAGGTTCCTCCTATTGTTGTGGTGATTGTCACTAATTTACTCCTGTTGTATAGACAGCAGTGAAGGACAATTCAACTGTACCTGTCATATTGTGCTCGTAGTTCGTGAATGGACTACCGTTATCTTCTAAATTATGAACACTGAAACTATTTCCATTATGAATAATTGTTCCTGTTAACTGTCTCTTATCACCTGTTAGATCCAGGTTTTTACTATATCCAAAAGTTACAGCCCCTCTATTTGAGGCTGAGTTATAAGACATTTGATAAGGCAAGCCACTAACTATTGTTCCACCGTTACCACTTTGATTAGAGGTATCAGCGACGATCCATCCGTGAGCTACTACTATTGCACCACATCTTGTATAAGTACCAGTTTGAGTTGTAAAAGATGACCATGTAGTTCCTGTGAAAGCAGGTGTCCATGTTCCTTCTTCATACCAGTCAAGAAGCTCCGAAGTCATGGAGCCTGTAGAACTTACTGCACTAAAGTCAATACCGTGACCAGCCGTTCCTATTACTAAGTTCCCGTCAGCAACCGTGAAATTATCTGTACCTGATGTTGTAGTTGGAGCAACTGCTCCCCATTCAAGTTCCGCATTTGTTGAGGAATGATTGGCACTTGCAACCTTTAAAGCATCCCCTGCTGATCCCGTTGTTGACGGCAGTTTTAATTCAATAGATGCCGACGGATTTGCCGCTGGGGAGGAAATGCTTGTGGAATTTCCTGATGAGTGTGGGAATTTAAGTGCGCCCATTACGTTCCAAACTCCAGTAGTGTGATTGTTTTATTGTCTAAATTAGCGTTACCAGCAATTACTTCTAAATGAGAACTGGATTGTGAGCATTTTGCCTCTACTTCATAAGTGATTGCATTAGGAGTGTTGTGGTCATGTAAAAACATCATTTCACACGATCCCAGTATAATCATATCTGTACCAGTATCTTCTGGTAACTGAAGTGAATATCTCTTGTGTTGAAGCTGTTCTTCACTAATACCTGAATGGTTCCACGTTAACCTAAAACTAGCCAAAATATAATTAACTTCGGCATTACTACTGTCAAGTCCGAAAGGCATACTTACAAGAACTAATATTTTAGAAGTAGCTGATGTTGGTGTAATGACTTGGGAGCCAACTCCAACCCAATTATCATCAGGAACGTTAGTTCTACTATTATTGTTATACTGCTCGTCGTTAAGTAATCTGCCGGACCCTTTGCCAGCTCCAGCGGCAAGTGTATCGTTATCTACTGTGCCATCAGGTAAACCACCTACGGCTAAACCACCAACTGTATTATTCGATCCGTTGAGAATTAGTGCCATAATAAGATTCTAACTGATAACCCAGGTTCCGTTAACCGTCACTGTCCCATTGTTAACTATTGGTCCCACCGAATGCATACCCTTATTTGCTGCAATACTATATGTTCCTGCTGAAATTTCCTGGTCGTTCTGGTAGCCACAACCATCAAGACTTGTAGAAGCAATTCCTGTTAGGTTTGAGCCATCTCCGTAAAGGTTGTCTGCGTATACATTTGTCCAGCGTACAGCGTCAGTTCCTAAGCTATAAGTACTATCTGCTGAAGGATTGATATTTCCACCAGAAACGTGTGTACCTTGATAACCACCAAATGTCCAAACAGTTCCTATAGAGTTACCAGAGTTATAAGCTCCAGTAATCTCAAGATAGGATGGAGAGCCAACGTATCTTAGAGAAGGACCAGTACCTGCTGCATGTGCGCCAAAGCTAATCTCACCATTTAAAGAAAGGCTTCCACTAGTACCTGATTTTCCAAGTGTAATTCCATCGGCGTTAACATTAAAGACAGCAGTAGTATCACCGTCAAAATAACCGGAAATTCTTTCATGAGTGCTATCAATAGCTTCAACTTCTAGCTTGGTATTAAGAAGTTCTATTTTCGTTGTATCAATACTTTCCCAACTCGGATCAGCTCCGTTATTACTTCTTAGATATTTCCCATCATTACCGCTAGTACCATGCACAAATTTTGCGAGAGTTATAGTCTCATCACTTGGAGTTCCGACGCTTACAGATGCACCAATAGTGATAATGAAAAATGGTGAGTTCTGCGCAGGCGGGTTAGAAAATACAATGTTTGCACCATCTAAAGCAAAGCCTTCTGACGGCTGACCCGTACCCGAATTTGGTTTCTGGATCACACCGTTAATGCTCACAATCATTTGTTGAGCAAAAGTGCCTGCATTACTTAGCGTGAACTTATAAGCAGTGCCGTCAAATGCACCAGTACCATTACCACCAGTTCCACTGAATGCAGCAAGTGTATTTATAAAGAAGCTACCAACAGTTTGAGTCTCTTCCCAAGCGGAACCGTTATATACAAGAAGTTTCTCGCTCGCTTGGTTATAAAATAAATCACCAGAATCTAAATCTGTTGATGGATTACTACCTGTATTATCTGTTCTATATCTGGCTGCAAAAGAGTTAATACCAGTCAGGTTGGTAGCGCAAGTGTTTACATTCGCAATACTGCCGCCTACGTTATTGACGTTTGTAATTGAACCAGCAACCGTTGTGACATTTGCACTGTTTTGACCGACTGTAGTTACATCGCTTGAAATACCTGCAACTGTATTTACGTTAGCGATGTTGTTACCAACGTTATCTACGTTAGTAATTGCATTTGCAACTGTGTCTATTTCAGAAGTCGTTTCTTGTAAATCTGCTGCTGCTGTTTCTATCTCAGAAACTGTTTCATTTAAGTCATTAGCTACGGTAACTACCTTTGCAATATCTCCTGCAACGGTATTAACGTCACTGATGTTAGCGGCTACGGTGTTGACGTTTGCTATAGATCCACCAGTTAAATTTACATTCGCTATAGCACCAGCTACAGTATTAACATTCGTTAGATTTGATCCAGTTATATTGCAGTCTAACCAAGTAGTATTACCAAGGTCATAGACCCTCATTATATTATCTGTTCCGTTAAAATATAAGGCTCCGTCTAGCAATGCATTGCTGTCATTATCAAGAGTTGGGTTAGAAGATTTAACACCTAAATACCTATCATCGAAAGAATCCAGTGCGGTCTCTGCTGCTGTTTTTGCGGTTTCCGCAGCAGTCTGCGCTGTCTCTGCTGCCGTCTTAGCAGTATCTGCTGCTGTCGCTTTGGTGGTAGCTGTAGAAGCAGAAGTAGCTGCATTTGTTTCTGACGTTGCTGCGGCTGTTGCACTAGTAGCTGCTGCCGTTGCAGAAGTTGCCGCCGCTGTCGCTGATGACGCTGCATTGGTTGCAGACGTTGTGGCTGTTGCTGCGTCTACTATCAGATCCCAGTTGGCCGAATGTGTATTAGTTGTTAAAGGCTGTGCACCAGAGGACGTATGTGCTGTATTGCAATAGAAAACATTCCCAGTCGAGGTATCTTTTACAAGATCTCTTACAACATAAGCAGTGCTAGCAGCCCAGTTGCCTCTATATGTTCCTAACTCTTTTAATACTGAAAGCTCACCTGCATTATCAAATGATATAACTTTGTTCTTACGAGCATCTGCGTTTTCATTAATTTCTAAGCTACCAATGGTATTGGTTAGTGAGAATTTAATTGACCGATCTATTTCATCTTGTTGTTGTTGATGTAAAATAGTTGCTTTGTCTAAAGCATCGTTTATAACTTCTGGATAAAATCCACCTTGGTTTGTGAGATCCGTACCTTGTAATGGTGCTACAGCAGACGTAATAACAAGGCTGAACCCACTAGGTAAATTATAATTACTGCCACTCGACTTCAGGGTTATACTTCCGCCTGGATTGCTGTTCTGGTCTGCACTAAGAGTAACTATATAATCATTGTTTACGCCAAGAGTTAGTGTTGTTTCGACACTTGTCGCAGCTTCTAATTTCTTTACAACGACATCTGCATCCGTAAAGACCTTAAATGCAAAAGGATATGTATGAGTATTGCCATTACCGACAAGTGAACTCGTCTTCCGTGTGGTCGAATTTATAGTCATTAACTAGATTTTTTCACCATCTTAACAAGGGTACAACTGAACTTCCACATTACGGTCACACCTTATTCCCTACTTCTGCGACTAGCTTTACCAGTGACTAGTCCACGTAAGTGGTCTGGCAAGCCAGTTGGATCTACCTTCCCTCTGTCTACATCGACTTGATAACCTATTGGTCGGCCTAACACTGTCATAGGAATACCAGTAACTAAGGATAAAAACGTCAAAACATCCCTTACATTTTTGCCCGTTACGTCTTTACTAGGATCAGCAATATTTATCAAAGCCCTCACTGTACCTGTAGTTCCTGCTTCTAAAGTTGAAACAGATGGACTCGTTGTTATGCGGTCATCATATGGCAAGTCGTTTAATGCATTGAGAGGAACAAGTAAGGCACTTCCACCTGGGAACAAAGCAGCACCTGCTCTAAGTTGTGAGCCGAAGAACCATCCAGCAACATCATCTAAATATCCATCTTCGTCTTCATCATCTAAATCACCGCCTGTTAATTTAACTATTAACTCTGCAACAAATGCAGGCATAGCAAAACCTAATAAGTAAGTCATAAACAATTGGCCTTTAGTCCCACGCCAACCTAAGTCTTTAAATAACTTCTTATATTGTGTTGCATTTAAGTTTGCCAACATATTGAAGTAACCAGTGAATTGCACAAAAGTTTTGTAGAACGGTGAGCCTACTTGGAACGCTGCTAAATCTTCTGCCTGTAAACTATCTTGCGTTAAACGCACATTTGCATCTGCTTGCTGTATAGCTTCCTTTTGTACATCCAAATCCGACATGCCTTTAGGAGCTTCCGCTAATACTTTGTTGTAAGTAGCAGCCCATACAACAGTATCAACCTGATTTTGGAATGCTTGCTGTATAAAGTATCCATGTTTTTTAGACCATCGCTGGATTTGTTCATACCTATTTGGATTAATTAGTAATTCATTTAATGAGTCTTGTATGTCATATATTTGGTTAGATTGCCGTTCAGCCATGAATGGTGACATCTCAGCTATTTCTTGCTGTTGTTTCATAGGATTCTTTAAATATGTAGCCAATCCTCCTTGTAGATATTTAGGTTCTACTTTTAACATTGCAGGGAAATATCCAGTTAGCTGTTGCAATGCGTTTCTTACATTTGCAAACATTATGTTAATACCAGTTCTGGATCGAACGGTTGACCAGAATGAATTCCACGCAGTCGATCCATCTCCCGTCACTGTAATTTGACGAGCAGAGCGGTTAAGCCAAGGCCTCAACATATCGTTCATAACGGTTGCATCTAATGCCTCTAATCTCTCTGCAAACTTCCTATGTTTTAAAATCTTAAATACATCCTCTATTGCTGGTTGTACAAATGCAAAACGGATTGCATCGTCAATATGTTTAGTCATTAGACGTAAATCTAGTGACAATGGCTTGTTATATTCAACCCGTTCTTTTGTAAATCCGTGACCAGTACTAGGTAATGATTGTCTAAACTCACCTCTTAAGTCTTCTAATTGTTCCTTTAATTTTGTTTCAGTAACCATAAATGGATCTGTTTTTGCTGGTACATAACCACCTCTAAATGATCCAAATCTATTGACTATAGGTGTCGCTTCTATTTCTTTAAAGTAATATCCAAAGACTTCCATATGTGCTTTCTGCAGCAATGGTTTCATCCGTTCATTCAGATCCCAAACATCTTGCATAAACTGATAATCTTTTGCAGTTAAAATTCCTTCAGCTTTCATACGATCTATAAATGCATCCCATCTGCTCGTATTAACTGAACCATCCTCGTTCCTTTCTCCCCACCCTTTTCGACCTAGCAATAATTTGCGTAAGTTACTTTCATTGCCAGTATGCAACATAGCACCAAGCAATTCCAGTTTGCCTTGTCCACCACTTTCATTGCCAAACGTATATCCAAGTTCGTCTGATGTAATTGGCTTCTTATCTATATCTAATCTACTTAGCATTTCTGAATATTGTTTAGTGTAGTTAGCTCTTTCGATCCTGTATTTATTTAATGCATCTTTTACTGGTCTCCAAATATATTTAGTAAATGGACCTGCTCCAAACTCATCACGTTTTAGGACAACACCACCTACTAAACCTTCACCAGTTTGAGTGGCACCGTCCATACCATCTGCCCAATGTTCAACACGCCTTAGAATTGACTTGCCTTGCTGTAACCCTCTGACAAACCGTGCTTTTTTGCCAGGTGCTTCTGTAGTTCCTGGTTGAACTGGAGTCTTCATTCTTGACATTGCTACCAATAATTCTCCTGCTATCTCCTCTATCTCCATTTTCTTACCATCTATCTCAACTTGCTTGTCACGCCTAGATTGATACCACAACGTCTGGATCATGTCGTGTACAGTCCTGAACTTGTCAAGCGTTAGTTCTTTTATGTCTTGTCCGCCATCTACAGTTAACTCTTCTATTATTGGTTTTAATTGTTCAAACATATCTGGGTTATATGCTTGCAACTTGTCTGTATATTGCGATGGTTTATCTACGGCAGGTCCAACTTGATAAGCAGCTAATATAGATCTAGCAACATTTACTAAATCCGTATTTCTAGTTTTCGCTATCTTTTTATCTGCTTTAAATATTTGCTTGAATAATTTTTGTGCCTTGTCATATTCCTTATGTACCTTTACAGCTTCTCTAGTTAGTTGATTATTTAGTAACTGTGATTTCTTAGCTTTGATTGCAGCTAATGTATCACCTTTCTTCATTGCTTCTTCTGCGGCTCTTACAGCTTTAACTTCATTCCGACTGAATTGTGATGGTCTTATTTCTGATAATTTTTTACCAGCTAATATTTCCCTCGCAACTTGTCTAGCAGCAGCGACCTGATACCGCACTGGTTGCATAGATTTAGATAAGGCACGAAGTTCGACAGATATAAACCTTGATCTTGCTTCATTATGTATTGCTTCTTGTACTTGTAATTCTTGCTTTCTTGCATCATTTATATCGCTATGCTCGTTCAACATCCGTTGATCTACACGCTCCATAAGCACTTCTTTCATTGGCCTTATATTTACCAATGCATCAATCATTATGAATGGATCTTTATAACCAAACATCTCTGCAACGAGTAGTACGTCTTGGCCTTCTTTTGCAACCATGCCGTATTTGCCCGTTCCCAGTTTCTTAAGCTCTGACTTCATGTCATAGCCTGAGACAAGGTTGCGAACGCTCTCTATAGATAATTTATAACTACCTTCAACCTTTACCACTTCACCTTTATCGTTAAGAGTTTCTCCACGTTTTAAATATGATTGAAGTCGATACACCTTCTCTTTTTCAATCTTATCTGTTTCCTCCTCTATAATTATCTTCCGAGTTTCTGCTGCTTCTTTCTGTAGTTTCTTTAGAACCTTGCTCCTTGCATTTGACAGCCATTTCACTTGACGCATAGTTGCCTTCGTCAAGTCTGTTATTGCTAAATCGTTTGCTTCTCTTTGTGCTGCTGTATATTCTGCCCATTGTTCGTCATTCATCCCACTCTGTTCCTGTGTTTGGAACATAGCCTTCATGCCGTATACCGTTTCTGCTTGTGCTATCTGGTCTTCACTAGCCAGCATCCGATCCATTACACTTCTGATTTCGTCAGTTAAAATTGGTAGATCTACACCATTTTCTTCTCTATATACTGGATTTAACTCATCCCTTATTGACTTATAAATTCTGCGTAACCAACGGCTGAATTGATCGAATAGCTCTTGTAATTTTATATTTGGAGCTTTCCCTTCATATAAATAAATTTCATAATTATAAGCAAATGCTTCGTGATGTGGCCTCTTCTCACCTAATGAAAGTTTGCCCCATGCTTCTACATCTTTAACACCAAAGAAATCTAATAATGCTTGAAAATCATCTTTCTGTTTCTGTGATGCCTGCTCCGACATTGCTATGTCTTCCATAACGGTTAACATATAATGTGCTGTCTCATGGAAGAACGTAGAGATATCAGCGTTTTTACCAAGTATTGTCGTTAATGTGCTTGGATCAAATTGCCCTCTTGCATCAGCTTGACCTTGACTAAAGTATTCTTGTTGTTTCTTGACTATTTGATTTGCAAGGTCTTTATTAAATAAAACAATCTCAGGGATTAATGCTTCATCTGCCGTTCTTTCTACACCCATAACTAATGGGTTAGGATCAAATTTTATTCCGTCATAGTTATTATCTTTAGCCCATTGTACGATTTGGTCTTTTTGTTCATCAGAGAAGTATTCTTGTATATGACTCTCCATATCAACAGATTCAGTAGGCTTACCGATCCCTACTTCTTCTGCCCATTGGAAGGCATTTTGACCTGTAATATCTAATATTTTTGCTGAATCAGGTAATAAACCTTCTACTACTTCTGGTCCATAAACTGTGGCATAGTCTCTATCAGTAGTGACATAGAAACCTTCACCCATTATTCCATAATCTTTACTACTAAAGTCAACACCAGTACTTACAATTAGTGCAGCAGCTTCGGGAGAAGTACCGTGGAATACTTGTTGCTTATAGGTTTTAGTCCAATCTGTAATTAATAAATGCGGTATAATGTCCTCTAGATTTTCGAGTGCCTCTCTTGAGGTTTTTCTTTCCCCTGTATATTGATCTACCCAAACAACATCAGGATCATTTTTAAACCATCTATGATATAACTTCCGTCTTGATTCTGAGCTACCCCACATATTGTACAGGCCAACAGGTAACTCTCCACGAACCCTGTCAAAATTTGCCTTTAAAATATTAACTTGTTCCTTATTACTTAGTTTTTTACGTTCTCCATTTTCATCAAGAAGACCTAATTCTTTTAAGTTTGCCTCTGGCATTGACATAACGCCACCAACTGATATCGCATAGCTATGAGGCAAGTTCCCTGTTGCTAGAACAAATCCAGCCAGTATTTTGTTTAGTATTCCTTTCTGATTTGCTATATGTTGTAAAGCAGTTAGATCTGTTCTCTCGACAAAGACTGCGCCATCCCTCGCTGTACCACCTACTGGAATTGTTCTCCTTCTCGTTTGGCCCTCTGGTATCTCTCTCCAAGCAAGATCTGCTATATCCTCCTCGTCAAAGAGTGCGTTAAATTCTGCTAGTTCTCGCTCTATTCTCTCTTGGGTTTTCTCCGCATCTCTTTGCTCCCACTGATAAAGCCTCCAATCTATTTCCTCACGCAAAGCATAGTATTTCTCTTCCGCTTTCCATACGCCCTCACCAACAAAATTCGCTGCATCAAGCACTCTCTTTTTCCACCAAGGATCATCTGCGTCGTAATAATCTGATTGCTTCTCTGACTGCCTCAATAAGTTTCCTGTTTCTCTAGACCATGTACCGCTATTAAATGTTGACTTAACTGCTCTAGTGTCGAAAACAACGATCTCATTATTATCATTATCTATTGGCATGATCACACCGTCATGACCATCAGCTATTAATTTTTCTCTAAATCCTTCTGCTGATATTTTCCCAGTTCGTATTTGATCTTTCTCTTCTAATGTTGCTCTATATGGATTCTCTAGCCGTGCATATAAAGGTAAAATTGTGGCCCTTACACCATCATCAGGTAACCGCCCCTGCTTCTTCTTCTGTGCTTTTATATCTGCATAATATTTAGCCAGATCAGGACTATCAGTTAAATAAACACCTGTACCTAACCACCCAGTATCTTTCCTGTGTGGATGGTCTAAATTGAATTCACTGATATTATCTGCTGTGCCATGATATAGAACTTGTGGTAAACCATCTTTGTTAACTAATTTTGAATCACCAAAGAACTTTTTAAAGGCTGATGAGTTTAATCTAACCGAACCATCTTGATTAAATAATTGCTGCCCAGGAACTTGTTGTTGTGAAAATAACCTACTTTCTTCTGCAAAATCTACTACTTCTACTTGAAGAGATCCTCCAGGCTCTCCAACTGAGAGTCTGAAATCTCTCCGTCCATTTGGGAATTCATCATCGAGACTAAGTCGAGAAGGTTCGACTCTGAGTCCAACTGCGGTATCACCATAGCCAGTATCTGGGATATTTCTGGTGGTAACGTAGACATCAGGTTCTCCAGCACTTCTAAGTTCACCGGACTCTCGGATGCTGTCTGCTGATTGCTTGTCGGTGTGGTGGAAGACGGTGACTGTTCCATCTGCATTGAGAGGGAGTCCTGTGGCTTCGTCTGTATTATCTCGTTGTACAGTTCCTCCTGTTCCTTCTCCAGATTCACCTCCTCTTGTGCGCTCAACGGCCTGACGTTCGAGTTCATTGTTTACCTCCTGTAATGTGGTTTGGATGTCGGCATCTGACACACCCAATTGTTGGGCCAGATTAATAGCGGCATTTGAATAGTCAGGTGCTTCGTTATCCTGATAGCCTGTGTTTTGTTCTGCTTCGTTTAATTTCGCAGAGTCATACAGACGCTTTTCTGGATACCAAATCAATGCCTGTAGATCTGCCATTGTAAGCAATCTTTCGTCTTGTTGCAATATGCTCAACGCTTGATTGAATACCTTCCTTATTTGCCTTCTTTCTACGGGTCCATTAGGTGACTCTTTTTGACCGTCATTAAATTTCGCTAAAGCAATCCCACCTTTACGCAGCTCATCGCCTATACCGATCCTTACGATATTTTTCTTGGGTTCGCCTAGTACTTCTGTAATCAATTCTGCATTAGTCTCGTTTTCTATTGTTGCTATCTGTGCCATTGCCTTTCTGTTCGCAGGCTTCGTACTTGCTTTTTGTATGGCTATAGCTGCTTCATCTAAATTTGATAATTTTATTTTTATACCAATAATCGCCTCAAAAGCTTTTTTATCTTTCAGAGTTAAACCCTTAATTAATGGCTTTAATTGTTCACGTTTTGTCTTTGCTTGTTTCTTATAATCTGTTACTAATGTTCCTGTCATGCGGCCCCAAGTACGCATTAACCATCTATCCATAGTCAACTGTTCAAAGTTGCCATATAAATTTGCGAAGAACCCATTACCAATCTTTGGCCCCATTACTGCTGCGCCATAAACCATTTCTGTTTTATTTTCACCAGATACATTGCTGCCCGTATATGCTTCGACATCCTTGACCGTATGCATAGTCTTCATAAATTGCTCAAAGTCTTCAAAACCTTTTTCCTCCAATAACCTGTTAAACAATTTCATGTTGTTATTGATTGCTGCACTTGCATCCCCTATGCCTATATCCGTTGGCATAACACCATTCTCTGAATAATATGCATATGCTTTTTCCGCTAACTCGAAGTTTTTATCAACCTTTAATCCATTCGATGTATTCGCTAATGCCCAAGTAAATGCAAATTTAGATTGTGGATTAGTTGCAATTTCTGGATGTATTAACGATAGAAGGCTTAGTGCTTTAGTTACTTTTTCGTTATACCAACCAACTGCATTTGGATTAGTTTCTAAAGCAAACTTCGCATCTTCTAATAATGTTTGTACTAGATATTTTTCTGTTTCTACTGTAAATACAGATAAATCTACACCTGCTTTCTTTGCCTCGGCTTTTAATCTCTCCTGTATTGCAACCTTAAAATCACGATTAGTGGCATATTGTTTCTGACCAGCAAAATCAAAAGTATTAACTAACTTTGCTATTTCAACGATAGCGGCAGGTACTGGTTTGCCCTTACGTTGTTTTTGCCTTTGCTCAAATAATTTTTGGTCCGATTCCTTAGATTCTTTATCTAAATTTTTAAGTTCTTCATCTAATGCCCTTAATCTTTTTGCATCCGCATCAGTAGCGGTTTTCAACATATCTCTTAGCTGATCTGACAATCTCCCTGGCCTTGGCTTCCCTGGCATCCAACCTGTATCTTTTTGGTAAGCACGATTACCAATTTCTTCTATCTCATCAGCTATTTTCCCTAGTTCAGTGTCGGCAGCAGGTATGACTTCCGCATCAATTGCTCTTTCGTAAGGAACTATTTCTCCTGTTTGTGTTTCATCAACAAGGTCGTCAAGATTATCGCTTGCTCCATAAAGATCATCAGTAGTCTCTTGTGATAACTGTTGCCTTGCTGGTCCAGTAGCCCCGTCTTGTGTAGTTATATTGTAGAAATATTTATTGAAGAACTCACTTGGTGTTATCCCTAATTGATTAGCTTGTGTTATTACAAAATCTCTTACAAAAGTAGATAGAGCTGTAATTTGATTAGGTCTATAAACATTAGTCGCTTTTAGTTGAGCCGCTATATTTGCTTTTACATCAGCAGCCTCTTTTCTAAATTCTGCATCTAGTTTCTTTTGGTCGTTTAATATTTGCTCCGCTTCTTGTTTGAGGCTCTCTCTATCCTTTACGAATTGACCAGCTTCTATTGCACTCATGCTGTCTTGCGTAACACGCATATGCGGTTGCAAGGCATTACCTAATGGCGTACCAGCAACCCTAGTTGCATAGTCTCCTGTCGGTATCGCAATATCACCTTGCCCACCTGCCTTATTTATTTCTTTTAAGTCATTTGCTATCTCTGGAGAAAATGCCTCCAGTTGGTCCATTGTTATTCCGTTATTTTTTAACTGTTGATTGAATACTTCTGCGTCTACAAAAATGTTAGGTACGTCATTACCATCAGCTACATTTTGAATATAATTTTGAAATGCAGAAGGGTTCCTTACTTTTGTTTTATCTGTAGTAGCTAGGTTGGTTAATGAATCTATAAATGCAGTTTCCTTCGTTGCAGTTTGTACATTCCTTATACCACTATAGAATGTAGGACCAGCACTTAACCCAGCGAGAGGGATCATGCCAGTACCAACTTTTTCTAATATAGCTAATAGTCTTTGATTAATTTGTTGTCTACCTTTCTCAGATTGAATTAGGAACTCAAATTCATCTTTTTCAAAATATTGTGCAAACTCTTCACCCGCAATATTAACTAATTCTTGTGCTCCTTCAGTGGCTACCTCTGTTGCCCAATTCCTAGCCCCAATCCTTGCTGTCTGTCGTATTACTCCTCCTAACGTAGGTCTTACTAATGCTTTTGTTACTTCCTTCGTTAGGCCTCTAATTAATGCAGTTTTTAACGGTGCGGCTACAAAGCCTACACCTGTAAATTCCAAAGCACCATTGACAAGGCCAACTGCTAAACCAACATTTCTTGCTGTCTCATGTGATATACCCATTTCTATTAACGAATTATATTGATGCCCAGCTTCTATACGGAATGCTTCTTTCGCAGTCCCAGTTGTCGTCCCCCAAAGGAAGCCAGTAATAGCTCCACCTTTAACTGTGATAGGGGCAAACGGACCACCTAATAATCCTAATGATCCACCTGTAGCAGCACCAGCAGCTCCATATTTCGCACCTTCTTGCAGAGTCCTCGACCATTGACCACCTATGCCAAAAGTGTTCTCCCACATTCCAGAACCATCACCTTCCAGCTCTTCTATCCTCGAATTTATTTCCGCAATTCGTGCATCTACTTGTTCATTAGGCTTACCTGTTTGTGCATTCAATCCTTTTGTAAAACCGAGCTGACCAAGTTCTGCCTCTAATCTTCCTTTCTCCCAACCTTGTGAAGCACTCTCAGGGAAGTCTTTTATACCAGTAAATGTTCCTTCTATCAAACCTAATTGCTCTACATTATCTTGTGCTATTGCTGCAAAATTAGGATCAGTTAGATGCCTCATCAATATTGGGTTTGTAGCCGCCAAATCTAATCCATATATATCTTGTTCCTTATTTCTTTCTCGCAATAGATTTAAGGTTTCATCACTATCTAAAGCAATACCAGGAGGTAGATTCAATCTCTCCGCTAGCTTCTGTGCTTCACCTGTTCTGTCTGGATCTAAGGTGGAAACACTGTTTAATATTAGTTTTAATTGTCTTTCGCTTTCTTTAACTTCTTGTGCATGTATATCGTCAAATGGATTTCTTTCTCCATAATTTTGGCTTGGTGCTAGTTCGTTTAAAGTATCAAATGGATTGTCAGACATTACTGCTCCTCCTTATATGCATATGCTGCGGCTGTGTCTTTAGGCCTACCTTTTTGTAAATAATAATCAGCTATGTTCTCTTGCGAAACAGTTTTACCTGCCCTTCGTAAAGAGTCCTTGATTAAGATAAGCACCTCTGGATCAATCTTGCTTATAAATACTCTCTCTTTCTTACCTTTATAAGGGCCTGTCGTTGGTGTAATATCAACATACACATCTTGAAATCTATCGGGATCAACAAGATGTACGTTTACCTTTTTATCATCCCACCAGAAACCATCGACATTAACTTGATCCATTAGCACGAAATTAAGAGCGTCCAGCTTCTCACCACGAGTTAGTTTTACATTTCCCTTTGTTATTTGTCGTGCATTAATTTCTGCTAACCATGCATCATGTATAAGAGCATATTGCGTCTTATTCTTTTTGTTTTTTGATGTCCATAAATGTCCCAGATCATTTTTAGTCAAAGTAGATTTCAACATCTGGAGATTACCTGTTGCTTCTACATAATTACTTTCATTGTTTAAAGACTCTGAATATTGTTTTAATTTTAGGTATTGTGTTGCTGATAGTTTAGGTCTATGTGCATTTAGGTTATCTCTTACTTCGGCAGGGTTATTTATTAATTCGACTTCTGTGTCCACATTTAGTTCTTCTGGTGGGCCGTTCTTCAATACCTTCTGATCTGCCTCTGTAAATTCATTGATATCAATACCGTTAGCTGCAAGGTTTTGCCATCCATTTCCTTCAGCGAAGGCTATCTCTTGTGCCTTTTCAAATCTTTCCTTATAAACTCCTTCTCTTTCAGCTTTAATCTTATTATATTTAATTTCTAAATCCTTAGTTGCAGTTACTAATTCTTTTGGATCTGTAATTGTAGCTTTTAATTTTGCCTTTAATACTTCTAGTGGTTGCAAGCCTGTTATTTCATTTACTTCAATCGGTGGTTTTTGAGCGTACTCATAATCAATGCCATTTGTAATGATGTTTAGATCGTTCTCAATTTTATCTACATATTTAGGGTCGTCTGCTTCTGCTTTTTCTAATGCGGCTTCTAACTCCGCTAGCTTTTTTTTCTTTGTTGCTTGAAAGGATCTTCCTCCACCTTGGTTTTTTCGTAGTGCTTCAATTTGATTTGTAAGTTTGGGTATCTCTTTATTACCATATTTCTTTTTAGCTGCTTCAATAATTAATTCGTTATACTTATCGATTACCTTTCCATTTATTTCAGCGGCATATTCTGGATCAGTTTTAAATTTCTCTTGATCAATTTCGATACTTGATTTTGCTTTTGTATATAACGAGTCAGCCTGCTTAACACCTAACCTTTGTATAGCAAATAAATGAGTCATTCGATGTTGTGGTATTAATCTCTTACTAGAGTCAGGTTGATAAAAGATTGAAGTGCTTTTTATTTGGTCTAATGAGTTTATGTTTTCACTTTGTGTTCTATCTGTAATATCAACTTCATCGGAATTCAGGGTATCAACAACAGAACCTCCATTGCCATTTTCAAAGGCCTGATTACTACTTAAACATAATGATGCATCTGTTATACTTCCAAAACTACCATCGTTTTGATTTCCGTTATTAGAGATAATTGCATCTACACATTTGCTATTACCATGCTCTATTCCGTCATTTTTAATATCGGCTTTAATCTCATTAAGATCTTTACTTTCACCTTTAGGATTAAGCGACTCTTCAAACTTTTTAGCACCAGCAAAGTCTTTCTTAGCCTTTAGGTTCTTTACTACGGCCTTCACTATCGCCATATTATATTTTTCTACTTCTGCTAGATATTGTTCACTAATTCCTATCTTATTACCATCAGCATCTTCCGCATTGGGATCAAGGTTCCAACCTTTTAGTTGTGCTAGTTCCCGAATCTGTGTTAGACCTCCTACATAATTTTGCCTAAATAAACCATCTGGATTATTCCAACTTTCAAAATGTGTTATAGCGTTATTCTGACTATTAGTAATCTCTATATTTGTTTCATTTTCGTTGTACAATCGTTGTTGTTTTATCGAATGTGCGGTCATATCATTTAGACCAGCCTTCGTATAAACTGATGCTTTATTCCCAAATATATATTTAACAGTGCCATTACTTGCCTTCTCTTCGTATGACTCATATATTGATTTCAACTTACTTTGGTATTGCTCAAATACCGTCATCTTTTCACCGTTAACTTCTACTGTTTTTACGGCATCAGCACCTTGTAAACTGGTGTATTGATTTTTAGCTTCATCTACCTCGAAATAGTAATCATTAGAAAGTTTCTTGGCTTCAGCATCATTTAATTCATCATCTAACTTGTTTAGTGCTTTGCCAAACTTTTGTTGAGCTTTACCGAAATTTTTGATGTCATCAGAGACAACATCCTTCATTGGCTCTACAGCTACAGCCCCATATTGGACTTCACGACCTTGAGCTAGTTGTTCTTGAGGCGCTGTTTGTAAGGGTACTCTTGCCATGATTATCTTTTAATTAGCAAATTAGTAGGCAGGCTGCTAATGAGGCTACCTGCCCCTGTCAATAAGCTACTACTCATATTTATAAATGGACTAATAGACGACGCAGTGGCAAACATGTTACTTGCACTAATTCCATACGCATCTGCTTGTATACCTAGCCCTACAGCTTCTAATCGTTTGTTTTCTACTGCTCTTACCTTATTAGAATTCATCGTGATTTTATCAATCTCCTTCATTATGTCGTCACTAACAAATGCATCTTTAGTACTTCCTACGCCCATCTGTATTCCTCTGGCAGCAAACGTTGCTCTTGCTGTTCCTTTTCTCTGACCGTGCTTTAGTGTCGCTATTTGATACCGATTATTAAATACTCTGTTTAAATGCTGTGCCTGACTCTCTTTCATACGCATATTAAAAAGAGCCATGTCTTTCTTATGCTCTAAACTCAATGCCAGACTTTTATATTTATATTTCTCTGTCGCTGCTGCGCCCCATGCGCCAATAACACCAGTAGCTATGCCACCAATTTGGCTAATGACGCCAGCTTTGCCTAATGTACTTAAGCTACTCCAGCCTGTCGTCCCTTGGGTTGATGTCATAAGCTCAACACTCCCTTATCTTTTCAAGTGTACATAAATGATAGATGTTCACGGTTACACTATCCACCCATCGCTACTTCTAATGTCAGACCTACAACAGTTAATGGTAATGGGTCTGTTTGACGTACAAAGAGTTGACCATTGTCTTGCCATTGAGGAGTAAGCATAATTTTTATATCTTGTGTTTTTAAATTCGGTGGTGATCCATATGGTTCTTCAGTACGTTGTTTCGCCTCTACTAATTTATCTGCACTAGGGCCAGCAAAAATACCAGAGCTTTCTAAGACTCTTAGCCAAACATGGTTCAAGTTCTTGACTCGACCTTGACCTAGAGCTTCTACTTGTAATGCCATAGGCAAAGTATTCAAATCACTTTCATAAGGCAATCCAAGATGTACAACACTAGCTGCACGTTCTAAGGTAACGGAACCGCTAGAGACCGTCCTTTGTGGATGTACAGCGCCATCGGCTAAAATGTTTAGTGTCTTTCCTTCCAACCAACTAATACCTGATATAACATTCCTTGCGACTTCGTATGTATTTATTCCTGTATTACGCAAACTAGCTGGTAAGTCTTTATCTAATTTTGCAGTTGCTACCGTTTGACTTGATGTAGCTTGAATAGTCAGACGATAAAGTTCAGTTCCATCAACTAAAACTATTGCATCATCTTTATCATCAACACTAGGAGGTGCATTAAATAAATTGTAATTAGTGGTGACTGTAACAGTTTCTCCTTTTGTATAATTCGTACCGCCAGAGACAGTAACGGTTCTTGAATTGTTTGTATTTGTACCATTATAGGTTCCGCCTGAGTCAACAAAGAAGTTATCCCGTTGGGTTGGGAATAACCTTGTACCCATACGTTCTATGTATCTAACACTATTGCCATTAACAGTCCTTTTTATAACGCAATAAGTAACGTCATCATCGCCTTCAGAGACACAAGCAACACTTTCAAATGTGCCATCTGTGTCATGCTGATGCCATGCTCCTAATTGTTGTTCTGGAACATATGTAAGACCTAATAATTTACCGCTACTACTGACCATCCATACAACTGGTATTGGTGCTTTGGCTAAATCTATATCTATAATCGTAAAATTATCAAATAGATGTGGAGCACGAAGTGACAAATCACCCGTTACAAAACCATTAGCTTGCCAGTTATAACCAAGTTCTCTAATGTGACCACCACGAGCAGCAGGATATACCAAGCTATTATTAACAATGACTGGCTGTGCATTGTTTGATCCGACATATGACTGTGGCTTAACAGATATAGATGTTGGGGTTATAGCATCACTATTAACAGAAGTTACTCGCCACTCTGCTGAACCTGTAAGTAACAGCAATTGAGTTAACGGGACAATGTGTCTAATCGTATTTGCTTCACGAGCAGCAACCCTGAACTCAATTCTGTCATCATCTCTTATAGGTAAGCCAAATGACATATTGCTTTCAGTACCAGACTTAGTCATCCATATATTTTGCGGATCATTATTCGTGCCAGCAAAAACCCTACGTTGCTCAAAATAAGAAACAGCACCTGGATAGTTATTACTCCCAACAAAATCGTTTTCATGAATCGGTGGTGTCCTCGCAAAATCTGGTGAGATATTGTCGTCTACAATTGAGGTACTAGTCGTCTCTCCGATATAACCAAAAATTCCACCTTGATCTTTATATACTCTGTATCTACTAGCACCTGAGACTGAGTTCCATGAAATAGTATTTCTAGCTCCAGTAACGAATATATTATTGCTAACGCTTGCTGTGCTTGATTGATTGCTTTCGTCTACAAGGCTTGGCTTAACAGCCGTTACAACATATTTGTGATCTTGATAAGTATCAGAGTTTGTGGAAGTCGATGAAGGTATATATGCGCTGACTGATACACCTCCAGGAGCAGCTAAAGGAGTACCAAAATCAATTGTTTCTAATACCCATTTTGTTGCACTAAGTCTCCTAAGTTCTCTAGGCACATGATTAGGATGCACTAATGTCAACACATCAGCAGATTGCACATAATGCACATCAAACAATTCTGCTTCTAAATATGGTGACTGTATTTCGTATGTAAGATTCGCTGGCAGTGGATACCAATTAGTTGCGTTTGGTGGCTGAACATTTGAATGAGCTGTCTTTGCGTAATAGTTTGTGCCGCTATGCTTTGCTATATCCCCAACTGTGTAGTTCGTACTATTACTCCACGCTGATCCATCGCTATAAAGTAACGTTTGTCCCTGCGTATGGAATCTAAAATACTGGTCACCCATTTCGATGACCATTGTCTGGGTTGTGTTATACGTGAAAGATATTACTCTTGTAGATTTAGTACTGTCTTTGACTGTATTTACATATGCAAAACCAGGTCTATTTTGTGCTGGCCCTTGTGGTTTAGCAACAAAGTTACGCATTGTCGCTGCACCTTGTTGGAATTTCTGATCAGCAATTCGTCCAAACATCTCTGGTGATATCTCTCCCCCAGAAAATGATTGTTTAAAGGTGCGTGTAGTGGGCATTACTTATCTCCCAGATGTCCAAGGAACGATATGTTCTACAGTTATATCTCTTTGTAGATTGTCTGATTGTTTTGCCTGTATTAAATACGCTGACATTGTTTGTGTACATCGTTTCGCCTCTGCTGCTCCCTGATCTCCCTTAATGACAGGACCAGCCAGCATAGAAGCTAAATGCCACGATAAAGTAATAACAAATAGAGGAGAAAATAACGAAGAGTCGGTTACATATGCTTGATATCTCAACATTGCATTCTCTTGATTCGTATATATAAATGCTCCCTCTAGTGCAAATTGTTGTGGTGTATATTGTCCAGCTACAATTGTTGGTGCAAAATTAGCCGTTAAGTTACCAGGCGTATCACCAGCAGACATCCTTGTTGCGTAATCATTTTCAGAACTTGGAGATATGATCGCAATAGCAGACATCATGTCAGCAGGTGCTACATATGCATAATCCCATTGGTCAAGGCTATTAGTTGTAAGGGCTAAATTCCCTCGCTTAGAGGCAAAGTTCCATGCATGCAATTCAAGCAGAGTGTTCCTTGCTATCGGATAGAAACGTGCAGCTTTTTCTGCCTGCGCTGATCCTTCTGGTGGGGATAGCGAAGCTATTGTTGCATCATCACCCAAGTGTGCTAGGGCAAGATTACAAATGTCTACTTCAGTTGCCATAAGACCTCCTAAAAAAAGAGGAGGTTAGCAGTATTACTACTAGCCTCCCTGCAAACAAATAGGAAGACCAATACCTATTCATTAACTTCTTCAAGTTGAGCGATGAGAGTTTCTCTGTTCTGTCGTTTGTCTAGGGCAATACCACGAGAACGGCCATACTCCTCAAGCTCTGCTTTAGTCATCGAGTCATAATCGACGGATTCAGAAGTTGAATCATTAATTACTTCTTCAATAACCTCCACAGAAGCTGGAGTACCTGGAGATTCAGCGCCACTAATTAATTTAATGTGACTGCAAGGCTCTCCATTGTATTCAAACTCTTCATCAGCCTCTCGTAAGCTATTACCTACGAAACACTTGATTTTAGCTTTATAAATAGGCATTGGTTATTCCTCATTAAGTTACAGTAAAGCCAGAAGCATAGTACTTCTGTCCGTCACCGATAGTTTCTACTACGTCAGCAGTAACTTTTCCTGCATTATAAGTACCAGATACGGTGTATCTCGCACCTAAATATCGTTGGCCTTTGCCAGCAATATCAGGATTAATTCCTACTACAACGTTCTTACCTGCTGTAAGTGCTGCTGTAAGGACTGCATCGCTGCTGCCAATAACAGTAGGACTAGACAAGTTAGCGTTTGCACTAGAAACAACTTCGAACTTTACGCTTGTACCATTTGCTAATGCAGTGGTAACGCAGAAGTTCATGTATAGAGGCTTTCCTTCCCCTACATCTCTAGCAACACTTAAATCAATAGTGTCAGTAGAAAAAGCAGTGGTAGTAATCGCTTGGTCTTCGCTTACTCGAAGCAGTTTGTCTGTAATCATTGTGAATCTCCAAAGAGGATGAATAAGTTAACTAACAACGGATTCGGTGTTAAGTAGCGCATCTACTCTTCTTAGAGGAACACCTAAGAATGATAGGTAGCTTTGTGCTGATCCGAACTGAGACAAACCTTCTTGGATTGCCAAGACAGATTGTGATTTATCTAGTGCAGAAATAGCCATGCCTGAGTGAACTGTTCTGTTCATATAGAACGCAGCTCTACCCATCGCCATATTAGGAATTCTGTACAACGCTCTAGCCATCAGCTTGATAAGAGCTGTTGAGGCAGTAGAAGCTTGTGTACTTGATTGTCCTATTAGGTCAGAAACGTCGATGTTGCAAATACGAACAACGTACCTCCAGTCTTTAACGACCAAACCATTCTTCCACTGATAACGAGTAGCAAAAGCTTGGAGCCTTGTGCCATCGCTGTTGTAGACAGTTTGCTCGCCTAGGTCTTCATGTGTTAAACCTGCTTTAGATCCTTTAGGGAAAGGACAATAAACAGTGTTATCACCCCAAACAACTAGGTAGACAGAAGAGTTGTCAGAACCTGAGCCGCCTGCACTTAAAATGTTGACAGAGTTGTCAGCAGATAGATCGCTATACCTTGGAGCTAAACCAAGAAACTTCTTAGGATCTGTTCCAGGGTTTCCATAGAACAAAGTCTCAGCTTGAGTCTGGTTCATTGCTTCCAAGAAAGCAGTGTCTTCAGATAGACGGAACTGTGCAGTGTTGCCGTTCAACATTGCTAAGTCTTTGTCTACTTCTGAACGTGCTTCTAGGATTCCGCAAGCCTCGTCAATCTGTGCAGTTGTTGACTTGGTTGATGGAATACCTTGGTTTAACGCTCTCCAGTAAACGCCTGGCAAGCCAGTTCTGATAACTACACGTTCGCCAGTAGGTAAATTACCTTCCTTAAAAACGCAGTCATCGAGGATTTCGTTGGACTGTGATAACAGTTCTGCAACAATCGGAACTCTACCGTCTGGGTCAGATCTTTTTGCCCAGTCCGCTAGTGTCAGATTTGAGGTTGAAAGGGTAGCCATTTAGTAACTCCTTACTAGTTTTGCTGATTGGAATATAGTGCGTTAGCTATGCCATTAAAGTCTTTAGGTACGTTACTGCCTTTGGCATTTGCGCCCTGAGAATTGCCGACATAACCGTCTTCACTAATTGCCTTACCTGCTCGGTACATAAACCGAATTACTTCGGGATGATTCCCCAAGCCAGATTCTTGCAGCAGCGACTTCAAAGCATCAGTTCCAAACTCCTTAAGCGATGTTTTAGCAATTTCTAGATTGGCCTCTAGATTTTCACCACCAAATTCTTCATCTGATTGTGATTCTGTAGCCCAATCTGCTCTTGCTTGTTCAACAGCTTTTGCTTGTTTGGCCTGAATGACAGGTGCAACCTTGTCTAATACTTTTTGCGCAGCTTCCTGTGGCAGGTCAAGTTCCTTAGCGACTTCACCGAATGCAGTTAAGACTTCGGGGTCGAGTTCGTCTGGTGCGTCAGCCACCTTGGGATTGAACTCGTATTTATCAGGCGCACCTTCCGGTGTTTCTGATTCGCTAGTTTCACTCTCAACATTGGACTCATCCGAGCCTTGTTGATCCTGCACAGCTTCAGCCTGCTGCTCGGTTTCAGTAGTCGCTCCAGTTGATTGCTCAGCTGTTGCGTCTACTGGTTGCTGCGTGTCGCCTTCATTTGTTTGGTTGGCTTCCGTCATCAGCGTTTCTGACATTTTTTTGTTCCTTAATCATTGTCGGGTATAACTCAGGGCAGAGAGTGTGAATCAAGTTGAGGAGCTGCAAACCATAGTTCCTGTTACCTTCGCCAAATGACATTGCCATTGCGTTGGTGTTGAACGATGATCGAAATACACCTGCTTGTTCCAGAAGTCTCCAGATAAATCTGCGACCCCTCTTGCTGCTCATGAGCCATTTGATGTCCGACTCTTCATTTTGGCGGTCAATTCTTTCCGCTGACTTTTTAGAGTCTTTGGATTTCTGTTGCGCCTTTAAGTCGTGAGGATTGTAATCACTCATGATCCAATATATCTAGCAAGAACGGTATTACGGTCACACCATGCGGATCTTCGAGAGAGTACCAAAGCAACTCTCTAAACCTGATGGACATGAACATGCTAATTAAACATTGATGGATAAAGTTTTCTAAGTTTCTCCAGCTCTTTCGCACCTCTAGGATCGAGCATGCCTGCCTCTTCCATCGTTTTATAGGTCTGAATCTTTTTTCTTACCATGTTAGTAATAAGACCTTTTTCAGACATAGTTAAACCTCTAGTGGTGATGGTGAGTTATAGCCACTGTATTGATTCAGCATGTCCAGCATGGATGATTCAGTACCCCTCTTACTGTTATTTAGCTTGGTGGCATTCTCTACTGCTTGTGCTTCTGCTTCCTGTTTTGCCATTTGCTGCTGCGCTTGTGCTCTCTGTTGACGTATCCTCGCTACTGTTTCACCTGAGACTACGAGCTTAGGATCTACACCCAACATATCGGCATATCCATCTGCCCATGCATCAGAATCGAACTTATCAAGGATGTCTGGTTTCATTTGTGCAATCATTCCCAAATTATTTACATACCTATCAACACTATTTGTCCCAATAGCACGTTGCGCTTGTGCCAACATAGATACAAATTCAACACTTAGCTCCATTCCTTGCAATTCGTCTGGTGCTGGTGGAATCAATCCCGCCTCAACCATTCTGTTAAACGTATTATCAATTAATGGATCTAGCAATTCATTATGTAATCGCTCCAAGACTGGCCCCAGCATTAACAATTTCTCCTCATGACGCTCTGCTACTTCGGTTGCAGTCATCCGTGTATCAGTAGCATTAGCCAACATCAGGAATAAATCAGCATAAAACGAACTATTTATCCTTCCCCTTACATCCTGTATATCCATTAACAAGTGCTGAAGGTTTAGATTCACATTGAATGCAGTCTCAATCTTGCCTTGCTGCCCATCAACATACGTAACTCCACCAGGAAGGCTATCTACATCTCTGTTTTTCATATAAGCAGGTACTTGCAATGGTGGTTTTGTCTGATAATCAATCCCCTGCGCCTTGCGTAGTTGCTCATGCTGCAATTGTTTGATGTCACCTAGTGATTCCATCCCTGGAGAATTACCATAAACATCACCACCAGAGATGCCCCACCTAGGTATAACGGCAGGAAAATCTTTATAGCCACTTTCTCTTAGTACCTGCTCACCATCTCCACCCAATTCAAAATAACAAGACTTGTATGCCATGTTCATATTGTCCTTCTTCTTGAAATCACGTTCCCTATCTTCACGAGGCTCTATCGCATGAATGACTGTTATCCATGCATCGAGGTTGCCTCTGTCGAACAGATTCTTAACGGACGTTGAACACTTCTTGTACCCGAATTCTCTCACCACCTCGCCTACTGTTTTCTGGAATTCTCTATACAGAGTATTGATTTTGCCTTGATAATCTTGCGCTATTGCGTACTCCCCAACAGTTACGGGGTAATGATGAATAGCTGTCCTTGGGTCGGGAAGAATGATAGAACCTGCTGTGCCAAATGCCCCTAGCTCCTCATATATTCCATGCAATGTGCGATATGTATTGGATTTCTGGAACACTAATTGCATCCGCTCCGTTACATCATTCAGCCACAACTTGACAGGAGCATATCTATTTAGTTCTGGATCAGCCGTTCCTAATCTGAACCAAGGTCTTGCAGGAGATGTAGCGCCAGCCATCATGCCAGCACCCAGTGTCCTTAATGCTCTGGTCCCTGTATTGTCGTATATCGAGTTATGCCTTCTAGTACCTTTATTTCTATCCTGCTCAAAATAACGTCCATTCCTTGGTAGCAAGTAAGTTGTCACTTCTTGCCAATGCGACCACCATGTTGCCCTTTCAGTTCTTAGGTGGCCCCATCTAGTTAGAAGGTCTGCACGTTTTGTTTTCATTGTTTAACCGCCTAATAAGGTATTGCCGCCCAGAGTTAAATCATCAGGATTTACACCTTGAACGCCAGTAAGCATGGTTCCTGCTGGTCCTGACAACGCTGCCTGTTCCTCTCTCGATCTCGACTGACTGACATCTGCTCTCCTTCTATTTGCTTTATTCGTTTCTATATCTGAACGCTCAACTGCTTCCTGCGCTCTCACTTTCGCTTCTTCATTAAATTTCTCTTGCTGTTTTAACGCCTTCTTCTGTTGCTTCTTCTGTTGCTGGGTTGTGTAGTATGCAGTACCAGCAGCAACAACTGTGCTTGCAACAATAGCGGTGACTGCCATGATTAGATCTCCTTGGAATAAATAATATCTTGCACTCCATATTTCAATCTTGGCAAGATCTCATTTAAAGGAGTGTCAGGTTTGCAATGCCACAACATGAGTTTGCACCCAAGGGATTTTGCATGGTTTTCGGTAGCTTTCATAAGACGTAAACCGATACGGCCACCTCTGAATTCCTTTTTGATGAACAAAACGTCATTCTGGCAGTACTTTAAATCGGCATAGTGCAAATGATGCTGCACAATGTTAATAGAATACCCAATGAAATTATCACCCTGCATAGCTGAGTGGATGAACAATGCTCCTGTTTCTTCAAGGGCATGATACATCGGCCTATTGGGCTTCAGTTTCATGATCTCTTTGTTGCGAGCAATCTCTTCGTAGTGCTCTTGGAATAAGGAGTCTGTTCTTCCATCGATGTCAGCTATTGTGCTGAGTTTGATTTCAGTTTTAGGTACTCTATCTTTAGTAAGGGTACACGCATCGCTGGCTGTTACGGTCACACTGGGCATAAAGGATATTCGGGAACACAATCGAATATTATATGTACTCTGTCAGTCATGCCAACATTGTCGGCTGTATGTAGCTTCTTATGGTTAAACCACCAGACCTCTCCCTCCTCAAACTTTTGCTCTTGATCACCACAAGTTTGTCTACACCATTGGTTGGATTTGAGTACTAAATGAAACCGAGAGTAGTGATCTGCATACGTTCCTTGGTCATTATGTTTAGTCACATGACCGCTCGGCTTTAAATTGACAATAAGAAGTCTGCCCATATCTTTGACCTCTAATTTCTCTAATATTGGACGCATCAATGGCACTAATGCTGGCTTTAAATATTCCATGCAGGGATAATCATAGGAACCTGTATCCCATAAGACGTAATAAAGACTCATCTTGAATGGGCCTCTCACATATATCGACTCAGTATCTTTATGAGGTGAGTTAGTACACTTTTGCCTTGCTTCAATCTCCTTCCACAACTCAGGTTTGGCATCTAACAATTCAAGCAATGGCTCTACATCCAGCCCTTCTGCTATACGAATAAAATTAGACTCTTGTGTATGGGTCATATTCCTCCCTTTTCGTTGCCTCGTTACGCCTTTTGATGTAGATGTCCTCTGGAATCTTCTTGGCTACTGGCAGCGCAAAGGTTAGTGCTAATGCATCAGCTAAGTCTGGCGATCCTGCACCCTGCAATCTCTTCTTGATCTGGTCTTTAGACTCCAATACCCTTCTGCCCACGTTGTCATACCAATAGATCGGTGTCGCTAGTTCTTGCTTGAGTGCGGTGTCATTTGGTATTGCGCCACCCATCTCTATCCACTCCTTCATTAACCACCACATCTCAGCTCTACGATTGGTGAATAACTCTGGCTTGGTGGCCTTCCCACCGAATGGGATCTCGATGATGTCGTAGCCCAATTGCCTGAGCCTATCGATCACGCCTGACCCTGCACCTGCATCACAAAAAACCGCATCTGGGTTATGCTCCTCGATCAAGTTTGCGACTCTGGATGCTAGTTCCATATTGTCTATACCTCGATAAACAATAGGCTTGAAGCCCTGCCT
>VTLG01003500.1_pt1 | contig 38422 bp, 30 predicted proteins | sample 4694571 | NCBI WGS metagenome assembly VTLG01 (sample SAMN12604809, study PRJNA352737) | marine metagenome | biome: ENVO:00000447; feature: ENVO:00000209|ENVO:00000569|ENVO:01000036; material: ENVO:00002151; isolation source: viral sequences binned using virsorter ... | reverse complement strand
GAATATCAAACGTGCTGTTAGAAACTTGATCTTGACTAATGTGTTTGAAAGACCCTTTCATCCAGAGTTAGGTTCTGGTGTGAGAGACATGTTGTTTGAAAATATGACGCCGTTTGTGGCCATAATGTTGACGAAAAGAGTTGAGGATATCATAGAAAATTTTGAACCAAGAGTTCGACTGATGAGTGTCAACGCAAGGCCAGATTTGGACCGAAACATTTATGAATTAACAATTACATTTTTTATTGTTAATGCACCCACAGAGCTTGTAGAGGTAGATGTGTTTTTAGAGAGATTACGATAATGGCAACAAATGATAAAAGATTAATTGTTTCAGAATTTGACTTTGATGATGTAAAGAGTAATCTTAAAACTTTTCTTGAGGCCCAAGATGAGTTTACAGATTATAATTTTGAAGGCTCTGGTCTAAGTATTCTTTTAGATATCCTAGCATACAATACTCACTATCTTGGCTTCAACATGAACATGCTTGCAAACGAGATGTTTCTTGACAGTTCCTCTCTTCGCTCCAGTGTGGTATCACATGCAAAAACTTTAGGATATGAGCCAGCATCTGCAAGGGCACCAAAAGCAGTTATCGACGTTACTTTATTTGATTCGACTAAAGCGACAGGTGCAATTCCAGCGGGAACTGTTTTTACAAGTTCAGTGAATGATGTTGATTATAATTTTGTCACAATAACGGAGCTAACTTCTTCAAATACGGGAAGCTCTATTCCATTTTTGGATGTTGAGATATATGAAGGCACATTTATCACAACTCAATATACTGTTGACTCAGGAGATGTTAATCAAAGATTTCTTTTGACAGACAGTAGGGCAGACACGAACACACTAACGGTGTCAGTTCAAAACTCCTCAACTGATACAACAAGCACAACTTACACCAAGACAACAGACATTTCACAAGTTACCTCAACAAGTAAGAATTATTTTTTACAAGAGGTTGAAGCTGGGCTGTTTGAAGTTTACTTTGGTGACGGTGTTTTAGGAACCGCACTGTCAGATGGTAATATTGTAATACTGACTTATGTTGTGACCAACAGAGAAGACGCAAACACGGCCACCACATTTACAAATGCGGCTGCCATTGATACAGTTGTGGACGTTCAAGTTTCTACTGTCGAGCCAGCTAGTGGTGGTGCGTTCCCAGAAAGTATCGACTCAATAAAATTTAATGCTCCATTAGATTATGCTTCACAAGGTCGTTGTGTCACCGCTGAAGATTACAAAACATTTGTAAAAAGATTTTACCCAAACACTCAAGCGATCTCTGTTTTTGGTGGAGAAAGTGGCTCTTTTGATTCATCATTGGGGGTTGTTTCAACTCAAGAGTTTGGAAAAGTTTTTATATCAGTTAAATCAACCACGGGCAATTTTATACCTCAAGCAGAGAAGGAACGCTTAGTTCAAGATTTATCCCCATTCACAGTTGCTTCAATCACACCTGTCATCGTTGACCCCGAAACAATATTTCTTATATTAGATGTTTCGGCAAGGTTTAACTCTAATCTTACGACATTAACATCAACCGCTTTGGCAAGTAAAATTAATGGCACTCTCGTAAATTTCAATAAAAATAGTTTGCAATCATTTAATAGTTCTTTCAGACACTCTCAAGTGACAAGGTTGATTGATGACACTGATACTGCGATTACCAGTAATATCACTAAAGTTGTTCTGGGAAAATTCTTTACCCCTACACTAAATGAAGAAGTAGGATATACGTTATTTTTTAATAATAGGATTTTTAATCCTCATGCTATGCACAATTCTGATCAAGGAGGAGTCACTGCATCCACAGGATTTAAGGTTTCGGGTGACACTACTAATGAACATTTTTTTGATGATGATGGGAATGGCAATGTGAGAAGATACTTTGTATTAGCAGGGGTCAAAAACTATATAGACAATACTGCTGGCACCGTTGATTATGCAAGTGGTACAATAAGTATAAATCCTATCAATATAGCTTCAATATCAAATGTGGACGGTTCTTCCTCTACTCAAATTAGAATGACTGCTATACCTGACTCATTTGATATTGTGCCAGTTAGAAATCAAATTCTTGAAATAGATTTAGAAAATACATCTATCACTGTCTCTATAGATTCAACAGAGATTGGTGATGTTAATGTTGCTAGTTCAACTCAACTAGCCACCTCGTCTACCACATCTACAACATCTGGTTATTAAAATGGCTCCATATGATAATCCACCATCAGCTACATTGACGACAAAAATATCTCCACTAATTGATGGCCAACTGCCAGATTTTGTCAAAGATGAAAATCCTCTGTTTTCTAAACTTCTTCAATACTATTATGAGTATTTGGAAGCTGCGGAATTGCTTGTGGATGCTCAAGTTGATAATATTTTACAAGAGACTGTTGATGTTAAATACATTTTAGATGAAGATGGCAATCAAATTGTATATGAGGATTCAGAGGGTAAATTTACCGTTGGAGAAACAATTACCGGCTCTAAATCTAAAGCGACTGCCACAATCTTAATTGATGACCAAAGGAACAATCGTTTATTCATAACCTCAACGCAACAGTTTATCACTGGTGAGACTATTGTTGGAGCCACCTCTACCTCTGAAGGGACCATCACACGTTACAGGGGCAATCCTGTTCAGAATATTCAGCAACTTTTAGACTATGCAGATGCAGACAGAACTATAGGTGACTTCTTAGATCAACTAAGCACCTCATTTATGACCGCAATCCCTAAAAGCACAGTTGGTTTTGACCCTCAAAATACAACTAGCCCAACTCTGGATAGAAGAAATCTAACAAAGAATATTCGTGAGCTTTATAGATTAAAAGGAACTAGTGAGAGTTTTGAGCTTTTTATCAGAATTTTATTAAACTTAGACGCTGAGATAGTCTATCCCAGAAAATTCATGATGCGGGCATCCGATGGTAATTTTAGTAGAGATTTAATAATTAGAACCACTGCAATATCTAATGCACAAGGTGATGAGATAGTAAGTCAAAAAATTACTGGAGTCACATCTGGTGCAACGGCCATAGTTGCTCAATCTGCTACCCTCACACAAGGTGGTGTTGACGTAACTGAATTTACAATTTCTTTTAAGGAAGGTGATTTTATAGTTGGAGAAAAAGTAACGAGTATTTCTTCGACTAGAAATGTCATTCAAGAATTTACAATTTTAAATATTGTAGATCAGGTTACGGTTGATAATGACGGTATCTTATATTCACCAACTGAAGATATAAACATTAATGATGACTTTGGTAACGCTTCATCAACCGCTGAAGTTTCAGCCATTAAAACAGGTTCAGTTAGTGATGTTATCATTGACAATGTTGGTGCTGGTTATAAGATTGGTGATCCTCTAGTTTTTGCAAGCACACAGGATAATATATCACTTCCAACTGGATTTGTTTCTGTTGTTGATGGTGCAATAGCGTTAGATGGAACTGATAATAGTTCTACTGATGCTGACGATTACCTTGTGTATGAGGACGGCACCACTGAACATTTAGAAACTTTTGAGTTTGCATTAGAGTCAGGATTAAATGATGAAGCGACTGCAATAACAAACGGCGCTGTAGAAAATAGCACCACTGTTATATTAGACAATAATGTTGGAACGATTACTAAAAATATGATTGTTTTTGGTGCTAATCTTCCAAGCGGTGTTACGGTTACGGCAGTTACATCTCAAACTAATATTACGGTTAGTTCTAAATTAAATCTCTCTAACAACACCTCTCTAAGATTTGTTGACATTGCCGGTGTATTGAGATTAGAAACTGGCAATGCAACTGCCACCGATTTAGGTCATAGTCTTATAAGTGAATTTTTACCGGACCCTGTGTCTGATGAATACACAACTGGTGCAGACCAAATGATTCTTGAGGACGCAACTGTTGATGTTGGTGAAATTAAAAGAGTTCATCTCACAAACAAAGGAAACGGATTTACTAGTCTTCCGACTGTCACCATCGACCAAGCAATAGGCACAAAGTTTTTAGACACAAATGGTAGTTACGATGATCCAGTAACGGCTGTTTTATTTTCAACAACAACTGACATTGGTGCAATAGATGAAATAATAGTAAAAGATGGCGGTGCAAATTATTCTACAACTGAATTGCCAGACGTTATAGCAAGAGCTAATTTTATTGTCAAGGACGTTTCTGGAACATTTGTTACTGGAGAGGCATTAACAACTCATACTGGTGTTGTGCAAAGTTTCGATACCAACACACAGGTTCTCCAAACTACTATTGAAGACGTAGTGAGAATTCCACTTGAAACTACGGATGCTCTTCCAATAGGTTTAGAGGATGCATCTGGTTCTATAGAGAGTTACTTTACGCTTTCTGGTGGTGGAACTGATGATGGTTTTTATGATGAGGGGTTTCCACACACAGGCATTGTTGATGAGACAGATGGTGAACCTATTGTTCTAAATGCGGATGAACTAACTGGCGATGCGTTTATTGCTCTTGAAGATGACACTGGTGATATTCTTCGCACAGAGCCAAATTCATTTATTGAAAAAACATTTTTTCTCCTTGAAGATAATAGCGGTGTCTTAGTTAGAGAAGATGCAGAGGAGACAACTAAAAAATTCATAAGAGAGTTTCCAAGAGGCAGACAACCAGCGAGAACTTGGTTGGATACTGTTCAATTTACGGCAGGAAGAAAAATATCTGCGACCGAATTTGAGCCACCAAGAATTACTCCAACAAGTGCTTACTTGACTGATCAATCATGGAAAGATACTTTTGGTGTTCATATTCCTACGCTCACACACAAAGCAACCGCAACGGCTTTAGTTAATGGTAAAACTGCCACTCAAAGTGTTACGCTTGATAATAACTCTGGAACAATAGATGAAGCGATGTTTGTCTCTGGGACGATTGCAACGGCAACCGTTGGTGTTGATGTAGTTAATAGTTTTGAAGTAACAGTTGTGATTTCTACTGGCACGATTCAAGCCGGTTTGGTGGTTGAAGGGACTGGTATTCCTGTTGGCACCATTGTTCAAAGTGTTCCAACCACGGAAACATTTACTCTAAACACTAGAGTTACTTTAAGTGAGGAGACGGCCCTTACATTTAAACTTCCATCTAGCACGGTTGTTCAAGATGTTACATCACAAACAAGCATAACATTAAGCACACTTCCTAATGGTCTCGCAATCACTCTTGCAGATAACACATCTTTATCATTTGAAAGTCCATCAACAAATGGTCCATTTGCGAATGATGAAGAGATAACTGGTGGGACATCTGGTGCAACCGCACTTATATTAGACGCTGCCGCTGATATGAAATTTATCTCAAGCAATGGCATAGATTTTGTTGTAGGAGAAACAATCACTGGTGAGTCAAAAGTTGATGTTGATGGAAATGTTGTTAACGCTCAAGCAGTTATTCAAACTCTTAGTCAAACTTTTGTTGTGTCTCCAGAGTCAATATGGACAGAATTTAGAATTGAAACAATAACAGAAAAGAATGCTCCTTTACTTGAAGATGCATCTTCTGATGTTGTTTTCAGTAAAGAATCTGAAGAGATAGTTTTAGAGAGTGCTGGTCCGTTTAGGGACTTTACTCTCTCTGAGGACCACCTAGTATTAGATGGAACAGATGAGGTCATCAATGCATCTGGATCAGGGTTCTCCTCTGGTAGAACAAATGCTGGTGGTCGTATTGTTGAAGAGGCGTCTGGTGATACAATAATTCTTGAAATAAATGAAGCTGAAGCTGTTACAATAGGATTTAGCAAACAAAGCACTTTTGATTTTTATGATGGGCAAAACTTTGGAATAATACTAGATGGTGACTTTGATGATACAGGAAAAATTCTTTTAGATGGCACAGATACCAATGGCTCCAACGCTGGCTCTGAGGTAATAGATGAAAGTAGCAATGCTGGTGGGACTGGTTCTATTGGCGTTATTGAATTAGAAGAGGGTGGCATTCTTCTGGGTGAGATTGAACCAGAGACAGGTGTGCTTGCTCTTGACGGTTTCAATTCCTCTGCAAAACACGCTGGCAGTAGTGTTATTCATGAAGTGGATGGAATAGATTTTTCTGCTGGGACGACTACTATCACGGCTTCTGGTGGATTTTCTGCAACTATTGTCACCGCTGACATTGCAAAAGCAACAGCTTCTGTTGATACTTTTAGAACTGATACTAGTGGTTACGGTAGTGATATTTCTAGCATACTTGGCGAAGATTTGAACAGGTTACAAGATTCTCTTTTCTATCAACAATTCTCGTATGAGGTTCAAACTGGTGTTGGTGCGAATGCTTATCTTGATGAGTTGAAAAAAGCTGTTCACCCATCAGGCTTTGCTGTTTTTGGTAAGGTTAAGATTGCACAACAACTTGAAGATATTAATCCAGTCCTCAATAGTAAGTTGATGACAATAAGTTCCTTTGTTGGCGATCAACCCATAGCTGTTAGAAGGGCACTTGCTGCGTTTGAAATGACGCCTGGTAGTCTACAAGATGTTATCGTTCAAGAGGACTCTCTAAGCACTGGGATAGTTGAGTTTCTAGCACTTGATGGCACGGACGGCTCTGGAAAAGATGCGGGTGATAATATTCTTGAAGAGTCTGCCACATCTGGGACAACAACTAATAATCTGATTTTGAATGCAACTGATTTCAACGAAGGTGATAATAGAGGTGATATACTCTTAGATGGAACTGACTCTGATGGAACAGATGCCGGAAGTTCACTAGAGTTAGAGGATGAGTTGCATGAGCCTAAAAACAAGATTGTTTTTGAGCGCATTGATAATCCAAATGGCATAAATCATAACGCAATCATAAATGAAGATGGTGGATTTATAGTTCCAGAAACATCACCAATATCTGGTAGTGGCCCACTACGTTTTGGTGAAACCACAGATGTTTCTGTAATCAACACTACAACACTTCAAGTGGCCACAAAAGCATCATCTGGTCCATCTACCGCATCCCTTGGTATCATAGGTTTGGCAACACCGTTTGGTGGGGCTGATGCGTTAGAAACAGAACTAGGGACAATCAAAAGTAAAGAGCCACAAGAAGCTCATCACAAAAGAAGGATTGGTATTATTCCAACATTCTTCCCAGTTGATATTAGACAGGAGGGACAACTTCTTTCAGAAGATGCCGGTCAAGGTCCAGAGCTTGCAGACATATCCACGTTCCCTCTGGCAGACTTTGTAAGAACTGGTATCATTGATATAGGAGAAGATGCAACAAATACTAATGTAACTTCTGAAACTGTTGGTGTATTATTAGAACAAACTGAAGCAGGCTCTTTCAAACAAGAGGATGGAACTACAGTTGCCAGCACTCACGGGGATGATATATTACTAGAAACTGCAACTGGACCTAATCTAAATGAAAAATTATTACTAGAAAGTCTCCGTATTGAATTAGAGGATAACACCTCAAAAAATGGTGTTGTGCCTTTCCAAAACTTTGGAGAGAACACATTTGATAGTCTTGCTATAAGTTCTGATATTTTGTCTGAAGAAGGCTTGAGTGTTGCGTTAGAGGATAGTAGTGGGCCTGACCATATCTTATTAGATGGAACAAACGAGAACGCAGAAAATGCTGGTTTCTTCCTAATTGATGAGTCGGAGACTGGCTTTCAGATATTATTTGAGTCTGTGGAAACAGGACACTCTGACAACACGGGAGTTATTATTTTTGATGGAACAGATAGCAGTTCTTCTGATGCTGGTGACAAAGCTTTGTTTGAGCTTCAGACAAGAAGTGATATACTAAACAATTCATCGTATAGCGTGCCTGGCATCCCAAGTTTTGATTCGGTTTCAATTACCATAGACTCTTCTCTTGATATGTCGATAGTATAAATAAGTTAGAGGAAAACAAAAATGGCAATTCAAACAATAGGAATAGGCACAGTAGCCGATGATGGAACAGGTGATAGCTTACGGGCTGCCGGTGATAAAATTAATGATAATTTTAATGAGATTTACACTGCACTCGGAGACGGTTCAACATTATCAAGCACTGCTATAACTGCGCTCAATAGTGCAGACGAGAATCGATTAGTTACAGTTGGCGCAACCACCACAGAACTTGATGGTGAAGCGAACCTAACATTTAATGGTAGCACTCTTACAGTTACTGGCAATATTACAGTTCCTAATGATGGTGATATTGGCTCTGTGGGAGCAACTGATGCGATACAAATATCTTCTGCCGGTATTGTTACTTTCAAAGATGATATTCTTATTAAGGACGGTGGGACTATTGGTGTCGCTTCATCAACTTCTGCCATCACTATCGCATCAACTGGTATTGTAACATTTGTTGATGATATAATAATTAAAGATGCTGGCACTATTGGCTCGGTTAGTGATGTGGATGCAATGTCTATTTCTTCGACGGGTATAGTGACCTTTAGTCAAATCCCATCTGTTCCAATCAACACAATTGAGATTAGCACTCAAACGAGGGGTGCGTTTCTTGTGATCGAATCTGGTGGAACAGATGGTGCGGGTGCAAATGCGGGAGATAATATTATTGATGAAACCGACTCAGATGATATCATTCATGAATCAGCGACAGACTTAGTGGGCTCCGTATTTAATATTATAGACTCCGCTGGGATGGTTGTTAGAACAATCAATAGTGTGTAAATTATGACTGTTAGAAAACCACTGTTTATCAATAGTGATGGTGACCTACAAGAAATGACTGACGCTCAAGTTGTGTTACACCAACAAAAAGCGATATATCAATATTCTTTAGACCCGTCTGCGTTGCTCACCGTTGTGTCAAATGGTGGCATAAATATGGCTTCAATAACTGATACTAGATTGTCAACTGGTGAAGCAGCAGTTAGTCCGGGCAATAGCTCGACAGGAGTCTCTGCGGCAGATTTCCCTACTGGTTCTGCCGGTGCGTTGGGCAATACTGTTGATGTGGTATTTGATAAAATTAATTTTGATTATCAAACCACTTTTTCGGGCATTTTAGGTGTGGGGCCAGGTGGTAGCGATGCCCGAGATGATAGAGATCGAACAGGATTTCCAGTTTTCCGTAATAGCAATGGTGACATTCAAGCAATGACACTAGCTGATTTTCAAGATACAATTTTACATCCAGCAATAGACCTAATGGTTGTTGCGGATAGTAGTGCAGATGACTCTAATGTTGCGGGCACTTATAGAATACATACGGCATCATCACTCACTAATTTTACTGAAGTTTCTGGCTCTGCTACTCCAATATTTACAGATACAACCTCCACAGGGTTTGCTGCCTCAAGCATACCTGATAATCCTGGCAGACAAACGGGTTCAGCAAGCACAGTGCAAGATTTCTTTTTAATGAGAAGAAATGGGACAGATGTTGATACTAGCTCGTTTGGACTTGTAGGAATAAATTCAAATGGTGATATTCAAGAGTATGCTGATCATGGTGCCACCTTGTTAGGAGGCTGGCTCAAACGCACCGCTTCACGTTCAGATAGAGGATTTAAAATAACATATGCGATTGGAGCAAGTGTTAGTGGAACACAAAGAGGGAGTGCTATTACCAATAACCAATTAAGCGGTAGTGTCACTAGCACAACTAGTGTCACAGGCACTGATAATTACAGCACGTATCGGGCACAAATATTTCCATCTGGCGGGGTGACGGTTACTAACACATTTTTATTCAAAATAAATAAAGCTTAAAGGAATGTATTATGGCTATTTTTTCTAATAAAATTGTTGATGTTTATTACACAGATCAAAGTCTATCTAATGTAACCATATTATATAATTACGAAAAAGATGGTGAGACTTTAGTGGGTCAATATCGTCTGTTAGTTGATGAAACAGAAGAACAATTTCAAGATTTAATGAGAGAAGTAACATATCAAGACATAGAGATTAACACGATTGAATTACATAGAAAATATAATGACGAAATGAAAAGTATTATTACTGATGAAACTAGAAGACTTGCAAAGGAAGATGTTAGGTCAGAGTTTGCGGGGATGGGTGTTGACATAGATGAGGAAACTTTTAAAATATTTTTTGAGTATGATTCAGAGAAACACGGAGATCAGCTTTTTAGATGTAAGATATATTTATTCAATTTAGACATAGTAAAAAATGGCTCGAAAGCATTGAAATCGAAAATTAGAAAAGCAGAGGACCTACTAGAACTATGTAGATTATTATCAGCAGAAAAAAGAAGAATAGAAAGAAAAGAGTCAAAGTAATGAAAAACTTCAAGGAATATGCTTTTGGTGCCTCAATGGGGCAATACCAACCCGTGGCTAACCTTGGAGATTTTGCGGGAAAAAGTTACTATGGTGGCCTCCATGCTAACGCAGAGAAAAAGATTACACAGTCTGATCTTGACCAAGTAGAAAAGTATGCAGATAGACTTTTTGCTGCGTTAGGTATTGACGTTGAGTTTACCAGACATTTTATGGATAGAGTAAATGACGCTCGTAATATAAAACAGATTACAGTCGCAGAACTCATTCGTCTTTTTAAACAAGCACATCGTAGGCATGGCAAAAAGATTGCCAAAATGTCTGACCAAGCAAACGCTGTTATCAACGATATGAAAACAGATATCAACATGCCATTTGTGATTGATGTTGATAGAAAAGGTGATATGGAACTTATCGCAAAAACTGTGATGAGAAAGAAAAACTTCACCACTTCTGCATCAAGTCCAAAGTTGTCGTTTGAAAGTTTTCAGAGCAAACTTGATGAAGTTGCGAACGCTGATTTTGCACCCATAGCACACCAACAAAGTTTGTCAAAAATTATTTTTAGTCCCGCTGGTTATGGTACAGATATGTCTGCCACTTCAACGATAAAGGGTGGGCCCGGTTCTGTTGCAAACTCAATGTGGTTGCCTCTTAGTGGTTCTATTTTCAAAAGAGTGTATCCGAAACAGGTTAGAACAACAACCTTTCATGTTACAAACTTTAGATATTTTGACCAGTTATATGCAATTCAAAACTCAAGACGCTCCATATCTACATTTGCAAATATGGATAGAAGATCAATTTACCAAGGCATACAATCTGGTAGTGGTCTTGTGGTTGAGGTTGAAGGAAATGTTCTAGCGGCAGCAAGAGAAGATGTAATGTCTATTCCAGAACTTTCTGGTAGAAGAATGATGGCTTTCAATTTCTTCAGAGGGCCGTGGGGTGACAAAGATGTTACGAAAATGCAGAGAGGTCTTGAAAAATTATTGAAGACCTTGGTGAACAAATATTACACGGCATTTGGTGATGACTATGGTAACATGGTGCCATCACCAAGAGATGACGATTTTAAAAAATGGAGACATATACGGGCAGCATATGACCAAATGAGAATACCGAAAACCCCTCGCTTGAGAGTTCGTCAGGCAAAATCAAAGGGTGAGTTTCTAAAAGCAAAAGAAGAATCGCAAGTTGATAGAAGAAAAGCTGGTAGAACAATGCAAAAGATTGTCAAAGAATATATGGATGGCGTAGAAAAAGTCTTTATGCAAAATGCGAAGCAAGTTCAAGATACATTGACTCGTTATATTGAACGTAAAAAGACTGATGAACAATGGGACGAGATTGTAGTTGATGATTTCAATATCAAAAAAGTTTACATAATCGAAGACTCTGATGAACTTATGCCGGGTGAGGCTGAAGAATTTATAAATCAAATTTCACTGACAAAATTACCAGTTGCCCGTGTATATTCTCACAATATGGAAGAGTATGCTAGAGATATTGCTCAAGGTAAGGACGTGACATTGGATACAACAGTTAGAGATGCATATCTAGATTTAGTAAAAGACACACCTAATTATGGTAATGGACTTCGCAAGGAACAATTCAATGAAGCACCGAGAATACCTCGCAAGAAAGGCCAACCCGCAAAGAGTGACAAACACTCTGACCTATACACAGATGAAGACCCAAGAGGAACAATACATGGTTTAGGTTTCAAGGATGTAAAGACTGCAAAGGCAAGTGTCAAAAAGATAGAGGGTTCAGATAGAACTCACGCACATAAAATACAAGCGGCGATTGCTATGGAGCAACGTGCTAGGGTGATGGGCAAGACGGCAGAGGCAGCGGTCTATCGTAAGTATATCGAAAAGATGAAAAAGAAAACTAAGAGGATGGACGAGAACAAACATGGTTTCGAGTGTCCTCCAGGCTATAAGTTTGATTCAGAGATTATGCAGTGTGTTCCTGTAAAATCCAGATTTAAGACATTACGACATTACCCATACTTTTTATCTAGAAAGGATGTTTCATCTGATCAACAAACAGATCAATCTCAAGATAGTCAAGATTCAAATGGCAACGAGAATGGGAATGGACAAGGTTCAAATGGGACAGGAAATGGCAATGGTGGTAATGGTGGAACAAGTGAAGTTTTTCTAGCCGCAGATGTTAGAAAGATGCCCGGTGGTGGATTTGGTGTTTATGCAGATAAGTTTGTCAAAGGTAAAAGAGTGATGACTCCTGGCGGCAAACATCAAAAGGAACTGAAGAAAGTTTATAAGAATGAGAAAGATGCAAATGATTATATGGCTGCAATCATGATTGCTAAAGGTGGTGGATGATGAAAACATTCAAACAACTCTACACAGAAAAAGCACCAGACACTGCCGATGCCATGAAAAGGTTTAAAGCTGGTAAAGCAGGGTTTACAGACAAAGCACATCTTAAAGCAAAGGGCCTAATACCACGGGCAGATGGAACTAAAAGAAAGTCTGATAAATATAAATGAGGTGACAAATGCAAAACACTATATTATGTGTCAAGTGGGGCGACAAATATGGAAATGAATATGTTGAGAAGTTAAAAGAACAGGTAGAAAATAACTGTTCAGTGCCATTCAATTTTTACTGTCTTACAGATAAACCAACACAATCTTATGATATTCAACTTCCCACCATTTGGGATGCTTATGAAAATGGAAAGTTTTGGGCATATAGAAAACTTTATATGTTTAATGAAAGAGTTGCTAATATTAAAGGTGACCAATTTTTATATCTTGATTTAGATGTGATTATTCAAAAAGACTTAAAATATTTTTTTGAGATTAATATAGAAAGACCTTATATTGTTAAGGGCTGGTGGAATGATGTAGAAGTTTGTAAAAAGAACTATGCAAAGTTCCAATCACCAATGGTCAACTCCTCCGTCATACGATGGAATAGGGCTCAGTTGCAAAAAGTATATAAACATATCAATGACAATTTAGATGTTATATTTTTTACCTATCCTACCATTGACAATTACCTAAATCATTTTTGGTATAATATGCATGAAGAAACACAAAGTGATGATAAATCATTTCTAAATGTTTTTCCAGAGGGCAATATTTACTCTTGGTATAAAGGAAATATTTTTCCACATGATATGGAGCCAAAGAAAAAGAGACAGGAATGTAAAATTTGTTTGTTTAATAATAGTGGTGAAGATAACGACACTGAGGAATTGAAATCATTATGGAATACTTAAAATATACACCAGAGATGGCAAGAGATTGGAAGAATGCAATAAATTATTCAGAGGGATATTTGAGAAAAAGAGTTTTAGATTCTATGAATGAATCACAACTCGTCAGCAAGTTATGGTTGATTGAGGAGTTGTCAAATCTAAATGTGAGACCTGTAAATATATCTTTACTGGCAGGATGGTTCTCTCAATACATTATCCCCCTACTCTTTGATAATTTTAAAACTATTGAATGGATAGAAAATTTTGAGATGGATGGAGATATAAAAAAAATTTCTTACAAATTCAACAAAAGATATAAGGATGATAAAAAATACAAAATGACAATAGGAAATATTATGTTTGAAAATGTCGCATCACTTTCATCTCATAATTTTGATACAGTCATTAATTGTTCTTGTGAACATATGTATCCAATGTCTAAGTTTAAAGAACTATCTAACACTACTGTAAATAGTGACGCACTATATGTTCTTCAGTCATCAGATGACACTCAATATGATGATCATATTAATTGTGTCAAAGACGCTGATGAGTTGGCAGAGCAAGCAAATTTAATAGATGTAATGTATGCGGGAAAGAAACTCTTACCGAATAGTATGACACGATTCATGGTGATAGGGAGATAATAAATAATAGAATAACTGGAGAGTAAAATGTCTGAATTTAAAGAAGAGCAAGAGTATTTAAATATGACCTCTGGACATGGTATTTGGAAAGATCATGGTATGTCAAGACGCTTTAATCACCGTGTTTTTAAGAAAGATAAAATACCTTCAAAAGAATTGATTAACAAAATATTACAAGACTCCATTAACTTTGTGCCGGTTAAAAATGAAGCATATAATTTTAAACTAGAGGCATGGGGCCCAGAACATGAAGATGAAAAAAAAGAGTTAGCAATAGCAACGATTGCAAAAAGGGATTTTATGTTCCTGCCTGGAATGCACAGTGAAGAATCGTGGTATAAAAAAGCAAAAGAATTATATGATTATGAAGAGGAACATGATGGCCGACCAATATGTGGAAGGCGAAATTCTTATTTCAATAATCAAGTGAGAGCGCCATATGTGATATCAGTTGTTATGCAACCTAATATGTGGAATCCTAAAAATGAGCCAAATGCATGGCCCCTACTAGATTCATTTATGGCTGGTATGTTTACTTATGGTGTTTCCATAGTTGCAAACGAATATGGCATTGATTGTTCATTTTGTTCTTGTTTCCAAAAAGGTTTGAGAAAGTATTCTAACCTTATAACCACACCTCATGAAGAAGGGTTTCGTTCTCACCGGCAGCGTTGGCAAATAAGTAACTGCTTAACTTTAATTTGTTTGGGATACTATGATATGTATAAAAGACCTAAAACAGTAAAGCATGCAAATGGTGATTTAGAACAGTATAAAATTATCCAAGACGGTGGTAGTTGGTATGATGTGAAAAATAAAGTAAAACTTAAACACAAACAAACTAAACCTAAAGTAGAAAATATTTGTGAGTGGAAATGAAAAAATTTAAATATAAAATATTTTTCTTTTTATTTTATATTAAATCTATCTTTATAAAAAAGAAGGAAGTGAAGGAGGAGGATTATATATATCCTACTTAATAATGAAAAAAATATTGATAGCCTCTGGTTGTAGTTTTACCGAAAAAAACTTCATATCTACATTTCACCCAGAAATGGACTGCACATGGGATAAGTGGCCTGAGTTGCTTGCACAAAAATTAAATATGGACTGCATTAATTTAGGTAGTAGGGGTGCAGGAAATGAATACATTTATAACTCTATAGTGCAAAGACTTTTAAAAATTAAAAAAAATAGAGTTGGTTTAGTTATGGCTGGATGGAGTTCGGCTAAAAGATTTGATTTTAGGGTTACAAAAAACAGTATGGGTAAACATGTGCATGGGTGCGTAACAGGTCCATATCTTAACATTGATGATTTTCCAAACAGAGATTACAGTATGTCTAAACTTTATCCCTCAGTCATAAAGTCTTATCCAAGTGTTGATAAATTAGATCACTATGAATATATCACAAACAGAAGTATTGGTTTATTTTTTGACTTACAAATGTTATGCGAAAATTTTGAAATACCATTAAAACAGTTTCAGATGATAGATTTATTTGTTGACATGGAACTTGGAGCAAATATTGCCTCTGGGAATGAAGGGGATAACGATAACGAAAAAGCAAAAATGATGTTGAGAAGCCCATATTTAGAGCATATTAACGAAGAATCTTTCATAGGGTGGCCCATATCATTCAGATTAGGCGGGTATAATTTGTGGGGTCACATTTTGAATCAAGAGTTTGAAAATGTAAAATCAAAGCATCCCCGCCGACCTAGTAGACTTAAACTAAGTGATGATTTGATTGCGCTCTTTTATAGTGAGGTAAAGCAAAATTTACAAATATCTAGCGATGATGGGCATCCGAATGCTATTACACAACAACAAATGACAGATTTTTTGTATGAAAAGATCAAAGATTAATGTTTTAATGGTGAGATAACAATGTTAGGAAATGATACATCTGCGGTATTACACAAAAAGTATAATACTTATAGTCACTATAATAAAAAAATAAATGAACAGTTCTTGGAGTTTAGCCTTGAGGAGTTAGGATTCCCAAGTGCTGATTTTTTATTAAATAAAACATTCAATATCGTAGATGAAATTGGTGGGATTCAAGGTTGGTCAAGACATGATGGAGTTTCAACTAAGTATAAAGGATTTAGTTTATGTTATAATCCAGATGGAGATGAACATATAAAGAGTCCATATGCAAGTTTAGGGCATCCAGAGCTTAATTGGTCACATTCAAGAAGCACTAATCCAAATCCTCCTTGGAAGGAGTCTAAAAATACATATTATGATACTTATGGTTTTAACACTATTCACCCTATTGTCAAAAAACATTATGCTAAATTTTTTGAATGTGTAAACCTAATGCCAACAAGGTCAAGAGTTATGTGGGCATACCCTAATCACACACAAAGGTGGCATGTGGATGAGGTGCTTTTATCTGCGATTCGTTTTAACATCCCTTTAGTTACAGAACCATCTTATGTTTTGGAGATTGACGGAGAAGATGATCACGGCAACTCTCTAACACTAACAAAACATTTGGAGGTGGGTAAAGTTTATATGTGGAATACTAAAATAAAACACAGAATTACAGAGTTGGGGGGAGCAAAAAAACCAAGAATCCACATCGTCGCTGCTTTTATACCTTGGTTTGAAAAGAGCGGTGATGACTGGAAACCCAACAAATGGTTTGGAGTGCAACCTTTAGATATGATAAAATCAAAAATGATTTTTCCTTATGCGCCATGAAAATAGTAACGGTTAGAATAGGTGACAAATACGGACCAGAATATGAAAAGTATTTGGAGAAAAAACTGCCCAACCATGAATTCATTTGGGTGAGAGAACCATATGATGATGGCGTTGTTTTGCAATGGAATAAAATGTGGGGAATGCAAATGGATATTGATGAGCCCATTTGTGTGATGGATATTGATGTTTTGTTAGTGAATGACTATGAAAAAGTATTTGATTATCCCATAAAACGTGGACAGTTTGTTGCAATGCCAGGATGGTGGCGAGACACAGACAAAAGTGGATATGTTATAAATGGTGGCTTTTTCAAATATTATCCTAGAGATTGTAAGTATATATTTGATAAGTTTATGAGTGATCTTCATCATTGGCAACATCACTATATTAATAATGGAACAACCAAAGGACCAGTAAATGGTGAACAATATTTTGTAGAGGACTCCGTAAAAGAAAAGCTTGAATTAGTAACACTTCCAGAAGCATGGTTTACAAGATGGGTCACAGATGAGAGTATCAACTATGGGAAAAGTATGTTAAGGTGGCAGGTTCAGTTGACTAATAAATATAATAAAATAACAGGTAATGATTATATCTATCTTGGTGGTGAATTTCATGAAGACATAAAATTTGTGCATTTTACTCACTCACTTAATAAACCACATTTATGGGAAGACTATATGAAACATGCTTGATTTTGTCGAGGAAATAAGTTTCGAGGAAATAAAAGAAATTTGGGAGAGAGAACTTTGGCCAAATAAAAAGAATGGCGTAGCAAAAGCAAATGAGTGGACTTGGTATTGGTTGCAAACAGAACTTGGTAAAGATAAACAGATGGCAAAGGTCGCAGAGCCTACATTTGCTGGGATTAAATCAAATAAAGAGTTAGTCGCTGTTAACAGTTGTTATCATAGCAATTCAAAAGGAGTATTTGATTATTGGAGATCAAGAGGATTGTGGGTTCATCCAGATTTTAGACGGCAGAAATATTCAACAGTCATATTAACTTGGTGTTTAGAACATGCAAAACTTAAAGGTGGTCACTGGATATGGACAGTCCCTAGACAAAGTGCGATGCCTGCATATCAAAGTGTAGGATTTGTACAGCAATCTGATTGGTTTGATGACGGACAGTTTGGACCTAATTGTATTGCGTCTAAATACTTATAAATATGAAGAAACTTCTTATAAATAAATAAAAGGTATGGGAACCGAAAATGGTAGCAATCATCACAGAAAAATTTAAACTACATAATGCTTCACAGTTTGTTGAGTCTTTCACTGAAGCGGCAGCTTCCACCTATTATCTCTTCATTGGGAAAGCCACAGCGTTTACCGCTGCAAATGATGGAACAGGAGCCAGCGATACCTCTCCCCCTACTCCTCCAGATAGTGTATCAGATGAGTTCTATTTTTGGGATCAGATGATCGGTGCGAAGAAAATTGGTTCCACTGATGTGACTCAAGTTATTTCAAGAAGAGACTGGTCAAACGGAACTACATTTGACATGTATAAAGATGATTATAGTTCTCTTAGCACCAGTGACTCAGGTGCATCCTCTCTTTATAGTTCAACATTTTATTTTAGAACATCTGCAAATAGAGTTTATAAGGTGATCAGTAACATACCACCTGGCGAATTTACCGCTGCCGCAGCGTTCAGTGGGTCAGAGCCCACCTCGGAAAGCACTTCGTTGTTCACCACTGGTGGATATGTCTTAAAATATATGTATACTATTTCGGCTTCAAATGCAACTAAATTTTTAACCACAGACTTTATGCCCGTAGTGACTGATAGCACTGTCAGCGCAGCCGCAACGGATGGTGCAGTGGAATCTTTCCAAGTCACAAACCTTGGTGCTGGTTGCACTGATGGGACTTATTTTACTGCCATTCAAGGTGATGGTGCTAATGCTGGAACATCCAGTGGTGCAATCGCTAGAATTGTAATATCCAGTGGTAAAGTTCAATCTTTTGGAACCAATACTTCCACAACCTCTGGAATTAACCAAGCTGGCTCTGGTTACACTTATGGAAAAATTAATATAGCATCTGGTCAAACATTTTCTGATGCAGGCTTAACGACTGCATCTGCCATAGGTGGGACCACAGACCCTGTTTTTGATGTTATCATATCTCCCAAAGGTGGACACGGTTCAAATGCAATAGAAGAGTTAGGTGCCCATTTTGTAATGACAAATACTACACTGACGGGTGCCGAGGGTGATGACATTTCGTCTGAAAATGACTTTAGAAATGTTGGTATAGTTGTTGACCCGACAAACTTTGGCACATCAACTGTTGCAACGGCAGACACAGCCCGACAAACATTTGCCATAAAATTTCCCACAAGTGGATCAGGTTCAGTATCTGGGACATTCAGTGCTGATGAGAAAATAACACAAGCATCTACCGCTGCGATTGGTAAAGTTGTTGAGTATGATGCTAGTTTAGGTATTCTTTATTATCAACAAGAAAGACATGAAGACTTTGGAACTAACTCTTTGGGCGCTTATGTTGCTTTTAGTGGAGCCAACGCTGTGACTGGTGCAACCTCTGGTGCGTCAGGAACGCCAGATGCCACTGCCGATAGTGCCGTAACTTTAGCTAATGCAAATACTATCACGTTTACAGATGGATATGCAAATCCAGAACTTGCGGCTGACAGTGGAGATATTATTTACAAAGAGAATAGAAGACCGATATCAAGAGCCACAGATCAAACAGAAGATATTAAAATTATAGTGGAATTCTAACATGCCAGAAATTAAAAATTTAAATGTTGCCCCATACTTTGACGATTTCAACGAAAATAATAATTTTGTTCGGACGTTGTTTAGGCCAGGCTTTGCGATACAAGCAAGAGAACTGTCTCAATTACAATCTGTTTTACAAAATCAAATAGAGCGTCACGGTAATCATATATTCAAAGACGGTGCAATGGTCATTCCTGGCCAAATTTCTTTAGTTCCTGTCGCAACTCTCAAACTGGAAAATACTTTTTCTGGTGAAACTATTGACCCCTCTCAATACGTCAACGATGACAATCCCGTCACAATCACTGGTGCGACTAGTGGTGTTACTGCGAAAGTTGTTGGATTTACAGCCGGAACATCAGATGAGCAGCCACTACTTCACATTGCTTACCAAGCATCAGGCTCTGACTTTGAAACTGCTAGTTTTGTTGATGGAGAGAACATTTTGGCTAACGCTGGTATTACACACACAACAGCTTATGCTAATGATGTGGCTTCTGCAACAACTTTTTCATCTCCTTTCACTGCTTCTTCAGCGTCTGAATCAGAGTTATCATCCGCAACAGGTCCTGCTGCTAGAAAGGGTAAAGCCGTAAAAATTGAATCTGGTGTATATTATGTCAGGGGCCATTTTATTAGTAACTCAGAAGAGGCGTTGATACTTGATCCTTATTCTGAAACACCTAGCTTTTTAGTTGGGTTTAGTGTAACTGAGGAGTTAGTCACTCCAGAGGAAGATACGTCTCTATTAGACAACTCAACTGGTTCATCAAACTTTGCGGCAAAAGGTGCCCACCGTCTCAAACTTTCTTTGTCTCTTATCAAAAAACCTAGAAGCACTGTGGATGATGAAAGCTTCATTCAACTAATGGATGTTAAAGATGGTATTGTTCGTGGTATCATGGATAAAACACCTTATTCAGAGTTAGAGAAAACATTCGCAAGAAGAACTTTTGATGAATCTGGTGATTATACCGTAAAACCATTTGAGTTTGATGTATTTGAAAGTGTTACGATAAATGAGAATGTTGGAAGATTTGCCCTTGGTACTAAAACCGATGATGATAATACGGCAGCGACAGATTTACTGGCACTAAAAGTTTCGACTGGTAAAGCCTACATCAAAGGTTTTGAGGTTTCAAGAGCCGCACCTACAATTAAAGATGTTACAAAAGCTAGAGATTTTAATACGATCAATGCTGGAATCACAACGGCTGGTTTAGGTAACTTTGTTAACATAACAAACATTTATGGAAGTCCAGATGTTAGTCAGATTAGCAGTGAGTCCACTCAATTCAAACAGATTGATTTGTTTGATACTGCAACCTCATCTAGAGGAAGTGCGAGTGGAACTAAAATTGGTGTGGCTCGGGGCAGAGGTTTAGAATATAGCACAGGAACAGTTGGAGCATCCTCAACAAATGTCGAGTCAGTTTATAAGTTATTCTTATTTGATGTGAAAATGTTTGTTGAACTTACTTTGAGCGGAACGCCAAGTCCAACTCTTTTATCAGTTCATAGTAACGGTGGCACTCAAGTTAAAGGTGTAACATCTGGAGCCACTGGCTTTATCTTCTCATCTGGCACAAGTGGGACAACTGTTCTTCTAACTTCAGTTGCAGGGACTTTTCAAGAAGGAGAGAAGATAACTACATCTGATTCTGCCGAAACAGATGATGTTGTAGAGGATAGCGATAATGTTGATTTAACAATATCGAAAGTAAATGTGAGGTCTTTTTCTAATGTTAAACAAGTGTTTATGGAAGACGCAGACTCTGGTCAAGATTTTTCGGCAGATATACTCACTGAAACAGATCAAGCGGTAGAGCGTGTGCTTTTGGAAGAGAGCGCATCAAGATTAGATGGTGTGGTATTAACAGAAGATGAAGATGAAGTTTCTATAGAAAGAAAGTTTAACGCAAAACTTAAACAACCAGAAAAAAATCTTCTAGTTTATAAGGCACCAAAAAAAGTTATCAAAACTCATTTGACTGGAACGAATGCCGGATTGTCTGATACACAATATACTATTCGTAAACAGTTTATTGGAACGACTGTGGGTAACGCTGTTACATTCAACGCTGGTGCCGGTGAAACATTTGCTGCATTTGCTGAACGAGACTATACACTTTCTGTGCTTACTTCGGGCGGCGGCGCTGCACAAGGTGACCTTGTATCTGTCTCTTCAAGCATTTCTGGTGCTGGCACATCTGCGATTACTATTACGGATGCAACTAATTTACCAACAGGGACAAAAGTTAAACTAATCGCAACAATTTTAAGAACCAGTGCGACTCAGAAAAATAAGACTGTTCAACTTATGAAAAAGTTGAAAGTTAATCCTGGCGATACGGACGCATTTGGAACTCGACCTACCGACAGAACAATATCTTTAGGTAGAGCCGATGCTTTCAAACTTGTTGCTGTTTTAGATTCTGAAGAAGCAAGCACTGATGCTATCGTGCCATCATTAACACTTGGAACGATCACTGGAACATTTACTAGGGGTGAGAGGATAATCGGTTCTTCAAGTAAAGCGGAAGGCAGAATTATTGACATATCAAGTCCTATGGAACACATTCTAACAAGTGTAAATAATTTTACTACCTCCGATACCATAACAGGCCAATCCTCTGGTGCAACTGCAACAATTACAGCGGTTACAGAAGGAAGTGAAAATATAACCAGCAACTTCTCTTTTGATACTGGTCAGAGAGATAACTTTTACGATATCGCAAGAATAGTAAGGAAGCAAGGTATCCCTGCCCCAACTGGTAGATTAATGGTCATATATGATTATTTTGAGCATGAAAGTGGTGATGTGTTCACTGTTGACTCTTATACCGATATTGCAGATCAAATGACATTTGAAGATATTCCTATTTACAGTGCGACAAAGGTTGATCCAGATGCACCACAGCCAACAGGGGAGTTCCCTCTGACAGATTGTTATGACTTTAGACCTAGAGTAGAGGATATTGCTGGAACATCAGCAACGCTTGGAACCACAGATGAGGTCACTGGACACTCGTTTGATTTCTTCTCAAGACAGTATGATGGAACAGGTGCCTCAATCTCAAATGTGCCAAAGCCAGATTCTTTTGTTCAAAGTGACTTTGAGTTCTTTTTACCTAAATTTGTCACAGTTGAGTTAACAACAACGGGTAGATTAATAGTTAAAGAAGGAATCGGTTCAGAGTTTCCTGTCCCGCCGCAAGTTAGTGACCAAAATATGCTTTTGGCAACTTTATTCTTGCCTGCATTTACATTTGAACCAAAAGATGTTGAGATTAAAAGAGAGCGACATCAAAGATTTACCATGAAGGATATTGGTAGTATTGAAAGAAGGTTGCAACATGTGGAGTATTATACTTCTCTTAATTTGTTGGAACGATCAGCCAAAGACCTAGAAATCACTGATGCTGCTGGATTAAATCGTTTCAAGTCAGGGTTTGTCGTAGACAATTTTTCTGGTCATAAAACTGGTGATGTTGCGAACCTTGATTATAAGTGTTCTATTGATCCAGAAAATAATGAATTAAGACCAAAACACAAGATGCAAAATATTGGATTGTCAGAACAAAATACAACTGATTCCCAAAGAACATCATCTCACTATCGAAGAACTGGTGACATTGTTACCTTACCTTATACCGAAGAGGTATTAACTGAACAGTTAGTCGCAACGAGAGTTGAAAGAATTACTCCTCTTCTACTTTCATCCTGGCAAGGAACTATTGAGCTTGACCCATTTGGTGACGATTGGTTTGAAACCGAAGTGCGGCCAAAAATCGTGATCAGTGTTGCACATGATTTTGATTTTGCATCTGCGATACCAGATAATGTTTTGGGTTCAATGTGGAACTCATGGCAGTCTCAGTGGTCTGGAGTTGTAGAGGTTGATCAAGTTCCATCAGCTACGTTAGACCAAGGAAACCAAAATAGATTTTCTCGTTCAATCGAAGTTGCTAGAAATCAAGGTGAAGCGCCAACAACTCTTGCAATTGCTAATATGGAAAGAATTAGTAATGGCGCTAGAGTGATTACTAGGGGTGTTCGGCCCTTTATTAGGGCACAACAGATTAAGTTTACTGGCGATGGATTTAGACCTAACACAAGATTGTATACATTCTTTGATAAAACAGATGCGAGTAACTTAGTTACAATGACAAATGAGTTTACAAGTGAAGCTGCCGGTGAAGGACAAACCACTGCACCGCCTGGAAGTTCACTTATCACAACTGCCGCTGGTCATGTTGAGGGTTTCTTAGATATCCCTGACCCAACTATTGCAGGCAATCCACAGTTTGCAACTGGTGAGGTTGAATTTAGATTAACCTCTAGCTCAACAGATGTTAGGACAACTGATCCAGAGACGTTTGGTAATGCATATTTCCAAGCTAAAGGATTATTTGAGCAGCAACAAGAAATTGAACTAAGATTGCGTCCTCCTCCACCGCCTCCACCTCAAAACAGAAGACCGCCACAAAGAGCGGCAGCGGTTGCTTTCGCTGATGACGGCGACGATGGCGATGGTGATCCATTAGCGATGACATTCACTGTTACTCCATCAGAAAGCGGATCAACCACTGGCGCAGGAGCCGCAGAAGATGTTTCTGGTGGTTGTTTTTTAACATCAGTGGACATTTTCTTCTCAGCAAAAGATGAAAATATTCCTGTGACTTTGGAGATCAGAGCCACTGTGAATGGATATCCAAGCAATAGAGTTTTACCTTTTGGAAGAGTAGTTAAGCAAGCGGCTGATATCATACCAGATACTACAGCCGAAACTCCAACTACGTTTACATTTCCAGCCCCTGTGTATGTCAAACAAGATGGAGAATATGCGATTGCATTACTGACAAACACACCAGAACATAAAGTTTGGATATCACTTATGGGTGAAACACCTGTGGGTGGTGGACCTACACTTTCTACGCAACCACATAAAGGTTCTTTGTTTAAATCTCATAATAATAGTGCTTGGGCAATATCACCCCAAGAGGACATGAAATTTAGATTAAAAAGAGCAGCTTTTGATAATAATATTTCTGGAACCGTTACGTTAGAAAATAACACTTTGCCAAGTAAGAGGTTGAAACTCAATCCCTTTACATTCACTCATGGTGACACTGCATTGAAGATCACACACAAAGATCATGGTATGTATAATACAGCAAATAATGTCATAATCTCTGGAGCGACCTCTGGATTGTCAACAACTTTGAGTGCTGCAATAACATCAACTGCAACGAGTTTGACATTGACAAGTGGAACAAGCTTTAATAATACCACTGGTAAATTTGCTGCAACAACAGATTCCACGCCTCGTTACTACATTAAAATTGATGATGAGATTATGTATTATGAAGCAATATCTACAACCTCTGTGTCTAGTTTGGTTAGGGCACAAGAAGGAACAACAGCCGCTGCTCACGCTGCTGGAGCAACAGTAGAGTTCTATCAGTTACATAAAGTTCCATTGTCACAGGTGAACAAAACGCACACATCAATTGGTAATATAGATTTAGACTCATATAGTATAACTCTCACAAGCAGTCCAGCGTTTGATGGTGGCTCTGGGTCTAGTGCGGAGAACGGTGGTGCAAACGTCACGGCAACAGAGAACCATATTATCAATACTGGATTTACACAGATAAGCACGTTAGAGGTAGAGGGTACTTCAGTAACTGGAACAATAAGGCCAACAACCGCTACTAGTATATCTGGTGCTGAAACTTCATTTACTAAAACTAGTGCCACAAATGCGATTGGCATTGCGTTAAATGATAATACTGAATTTGATGATTGTTTCATGATTGCATCAGAGATAAATGAAACTAATGAGATGGGTGGCACTAAGTCATATACAACTGATTTAACTTTAACAAGTGATAAACCTAACTTATCACCTGTCATTGATTTGAAGAGAATGTCTTGGGTGTCAGTTGCTAACAGAATCAATAATATTGACTCAGCGTCTGATCTTGCATCAAATCTAACATTTGTAGCATCGACAGAGCCAGAGGGGGATAGTAACGCTGCGATTTATGTCACTAAAAAAGTCATACTAGAAAATCCAGCCTCTGCGATCAAGGTTCTTTTGACCGCTCATAGACCACCAACGTCTGACATAAAAGTTCTATTTAAAACATTGGGCGCTCAAGACTCAGTTGATTTTGATGATTTAGATTATCAGTTCTTTAACACCGATGGTAGTCCAGACTCATTCGTAAACCCGTCTCTTGACCAAGATGATTTCCAAGAATATGTGTTTAGTGCTGGTGTCACAGATGATGGTATCGGTGAGCCACTAGAGGAGTTTATCTCTTTCTCCATCAAGATTGTGATGCAAGGAACTAATATGTCTCAACCGCCAAGAATTAAAGATTTAAGAGCAATCGCATTGGCAACATAATGAGTGATAATTATAAAAAGGTTGAAGGTGAGACAGATTTGGTGAGAGATGTAAATTCTACTGCCATAATTAATCGTAATAGAACTGCTTATGATATGGCAAAGAAAAGGTCAGAGCAAGCGAAAAGAAAACTTATAGAAGAAGAAGAACAAAGAGACGAAATTAGAAACGCAACTAGAGAGATAAATACTTTGAAATGTGAGATGCATGAAATCAAAAATCTCTTACAAAAATTAGTAGACAAATAATGGCCATACCAACAACAAAAGCAACATTTAAATCATATTGTCTAAGAAATCTTGGATTTGGTGTTATTGATATTAATGTTTCTGATGACCAAGTAGATGACCGTATAGATGAGGCATTGCAATATTTCGCTCAATATCACTATGACGGTGTTGAGAGAATGTATTTGAAGCATTTGATTACTTCTGCCGATGTAACAAGAGCAAGGTCAAATGATACCGTAACTGCCACTGATAAACTTGATAGCACATTAACCGCTGATTGGTTAGAGGGAAAGAACTGGATTCCTGTGCCAGATACAGTGGTGTCTGTTATTCAAGTGTTTCCATTTTCTGATACAATCGGAAACTCTAATATGTTTGATGTTCGTTACCAGTTACGACTAAATGACCTATATGATTTTTCTTCACAGTCTGTCATTCACTATGACATGACCATGAAACATTTAGATTTTTTAGAGCATGTTCTAGTTGGTGAAACACCGATTAGATTTAATCAACATCAAAATCGTTTATACATAGACGCTGATTGGGAAAATGACTTTGTGGCTGATGAGGACCATATTATCATTGAATGTTATAGAAAACTTGACCCAACATCATACACAGACATATTTGATGATATCTATCTGAAAAGATATGCCACCGCATTAATCAAGAGACAGTGGGGGGCAAACCTTAGTAAGTTTTCTGGTGTTACTATGTTGGGTGGTGTTACCATGAATGGGACAGAAATATTTTCACAAGCTCAAGAAGAAATCCTTAGACTAGAGGAACAGATTCAGTTGGCTTATGAGTTACCACTTGATTACATGATGGGATAACTCATGGCAGTCAATTCTATTTTTCACACCAGTAATGTCGCAGCCCTATCAACAGAGCAAAATCTATATAGAGATTTAGTCGTTGAGTCAATTCAAATATATGGGCATGATGTTTTTTACCTAGATCGAACACTCGTAAGTGAGGACACGATTCTTGGGGTGGACAATCTTGCAAAATTTAATACTCAAGCAAAGATTGAAATGTATATGGAAAACAGTGACGCTGGTTTTGGCGGTGAGAAAGAACTCATAAGTCAGTTTGGCTTACAAAACTTGAGTGACGCCACGTTTGTAGTAGCGAAGAAAAGATTTCAAGACCTGACCAAACAGATTACGATAGAGTCTGGAACTGACACTCTCGGCGGTTCTATATTACTAGAAGATGGAACTTTAGACAGTGCTACAGTGGAAGCTTCTGCATCGTTTGAAAGTGGATATATTATTTCAGAGGCAACATCTACTGATGCTGATAGACCCTTAGAGGGTGATTTGATTTATCATCCTATCCTATCAAAGATATTTCAGATAAACTTTGTAGACCATGATGAGCCTTATTTCCAACTAGACAACAACCCAGTTTATAAGTTGCGGTGTCGTCTATTTGAGTATAGCTCTGAAATCTTGGATACAGATGTTTCTGATGTTGATGCAATTGAAGATAGTTTATCAGTTGACACTCTTGCGTTGCAGTTTACAATGGAACAAGACTCTGCCTCAATTGATGCACTATTCTTAGAGGATGAGATTGGCAGAATCGTTCATGAAAATGTTAATGATACAGACGGTGATGAAATAGTTGCTTTAGAAACCAGTGATATGACAACATCTGCCGGTGTTCTGTTAGCAGAGACGGGAGAGTTCTTGCTACAGGAAGACTATATAGTGGGTGATGGAAGCACATCTGATGATGGTAATAAAGATACTTCAGCGCAGAATGAATTGTTTGAGGCTGCTGATGATTCTGTGTTAGACTTCTCAGAGTTAAATCCATTTGGAGATGTAGGGGGTAGTTCATAATGTTAGGTCAACAGTTTTATCACGAAACAATACGAAAGATAATCGTTGCTTTTGGAACGACATTTAACAATGTCCAATTGGTTCGTAAGGACAACTCTGGTAATATTACTCAATCTATGAAGGTGCCTCTTGCTTATGGTCCAAAAGAAAAGTTTTTGGTTCGTCTTAGGGCTGATCCTGACTTGTCAAGTAAAGTGGCCATAACACTACCACGAATAGGTTTTGAGATTCAAAATCTTGCTTATGATGGCACTAGAAAATTGAGTAGAGTTCAAAAGTTTAAGAAAGTTAACACGGGAAACAATACAAGAACACTTGATACTCAATTTATGCCCGTGCCATATAATTTAGATATTGTCTTATACGTTTTGGCAAAACAATCAGATGACGCACTACAGATTGTAGAGCAAATTCTTCCATACTTTCAACCAGATTACACAATCACGGTTAATGATATGGCAGATATGGGTATCAAACGAGATGTTCCTATCATATTGAATAGTATTAGTTATGAGGACAATTATCAGGGAGATTTTGAGCAAAGAAGAGCGTTAATATATACGATGAATTTCACGTGCAAGTTCTATCTGTATGGTCCTGTTACTTCTAGTAACATCATTAGAACTGTTCAAGCGGACCAATACACAGACATGCCAGACCAATCACCGAAGAGAGAACAGAGATACACTGTTACTCCAAGTCCAGTCAATGCTGACGCTGATGATGATTTTGGATTTAATGAGACAACTTCATTCTTCACAGATGCTAAAAACTTCAACCCAGTGACAGGTAAAGATGAGTAAAGAAATAGATAAAGCACTTGGTGTAGTGGAAAACTTTCCATTTAAAACACCAGCACAAGATTTAGTCAACTCTGGCCAGTGTCCAGTAGAAACTCCTGTGGGTGAAATTGTGAGTCAACAAGATTTTGGCGACCTAAATGATGCGGAGAAAGATTATGAATACCAGCGACAAAACTTCTACAATTTGGTCGAAAGAGGAACGGATGCAGTGGAGGGCATTCTGGAACTCGCCAAAGAATCGGACCATCCACGAGCGTATGAGGTTGCCGGAAACCTCATTAAACAAGTGGCTGAAGTTACTGAAAAACTTGGTGACCTTCAAGAGAAAATGAGAAAGCTAAAAGAGGTGCCAAGCAACGCACCTAAAAATGTGACAAATGCATTATTCGTAGGCAGCACCGCTGAATTACAGAAAATGTTAAAAGAAAAGTGATTGGTATATATATTGATATGAAAGTTAAATATTTTTGTCCTGATATCTTTGAGATAGATAATCTAAGATCAACCCCCCCTATAAGATCAGCAGGTCAATTAGTTCAAGCATACATGTCTGTTGACAGAACTGATAAATTCAACCCGTTTCATATGTTATATGACCCTATTCCAAAGTTCAAAAATTTTAACAAGTCTTGGGAAGAGTGTTGTATGCATGCGGCGAGAGACTTGTGGAAATTGGGAAAACCCATAGAACTATTTTGGAGTGGGGGTATTGATAGCAGTGGGGCTCTAATCGCTTTACTAGAAACTAAGTCTAATTCAGATGTGTTGAATATTCGATATACCCAAGATTCTATTGATGAGTTTCCCTTGATGTGGGAAAAAATGGTAAAGGATAAAAATGGCCCCATACCACATAAAAAAATGTTAGATAGTTCATTATTTGAAAATCATGACATTATAAAAGTTACCGGAGAGTGTGGTGATCAGTGTTTTGGTAGTGATGCTCTACATGCTAATTTAGATAAACATGCAGATGATTGGGAGAGCGTTTTCACTTGGCCCAACGGAAAGTTATTTAGTGTCAAATCTGATGTTCCTAAAGATACACAAGAAAATTATAAGCAAAAGAAGTCAGAATTAGCGAGAATTTTATTTGAACATGTGGATTGTTGTCCAGTTGAAATAAAAACAATATTTGATTTATTTTGGTGGTGCAATTTTTGTTTTAAATGGCAGGATGTTGATAGTCGAATGATTTTTACATTTAGTGAAACATCACAATGGGGGTCCACAATAAGTTTTTTCAACACAGATGATTTTCAAAAATGGTCAATAGTTAACCATGATGTTAAACATGGTGGCACTTGGAAAACTTATAAACAGCCAGCTAAAGATTATATAAACAAATATATTAAAGATGAAACTTATAGGAAGAATAAAACAAAAGAGCCATCTTTGATCAAGATTTTGGCTGGAGCAACTGACGATAAATATAATTATGAATATAGAAAAAAAAGAAGAGATAATCCACAAGCAATTAAGTTAGTTTTGAATGATGGTAGATTTTGGAGAAGAGAGGAAAAAGTTCCAGACGATGTTTATAAGGAGTGTTTAGTTTAATGTCTGATAAAAATCAGTATCTAGGCAACCCAAATCTAAAAAAGACAAATACTGTTGTAGAGTTCACAAAAGATGATATCAAAGAATATCATAAGTGTGCCCAAGACCCTGTTTATTTTATTGAGAACTATGTGCAGATTGTTTCACTAGATGAGGGCCTTGTGCCATTTGAAATGTATGACTTTCAGAGAGGCATGGTTTCGACCATGCACGATAATAGGTTTTCTATTTTTAAATTACCAAGACAGTCTGGTAAATCCACCACCATTATAAGTTATCTTTTGCATTATGCATTGTTCAATCCAAGCGTAAATATCGCTGTTCTTGCAAACAAATCAACAACCGCAAGAGATATTCTGAGTCGTTTACAACTTGCATATGAAAACCTTCCAAAGTGGATGCAACAGGGCATCATAGCATGGAATAAAGGCAATATAGAGTTAGAGAATGGTAGTAAAATTATAGCGGCTGCCACATCATCAAGCGCAGTTAGAGGTGGATCGTATAATGTTATTTTTTTAGATGAGTTTGCATTTGTTCCTTCTAATGTTGCAGAACAGTTTTTTGCTTCTGTTTACCCAACAATCACTTCTGGACAGAACACAAAGGTTGTTATTGTCTCCACACCACACGGTATGAACATGTTCTACAGATTGTGGGTTGATGCTATAGAAAAGAGGAGTCAGTTTGTTGCTACAGATGTTCATTGGAGTGAAGTTCCCGGCAGAGATGAAAAATGGAAAGAAGAAACTATACGAAATACATCTGCGGCTCAATTTAATTCAGAGTTTGAATGTGAGTTTTTAGGGTCTATTGATACTTTAATTAGCTCAACTAAACTCAAGACTTTGGCATACAGAACTCCGTTGCAATCACATTCTAAATTAGATATTTACGAAAAACCAGAAGAAGGTCACACATATGTGCTAACTGCTGATGTTTCAAGAGGAACAACAAATGATTATTCTGCATTTATAGTGTTTGATGTTACAGAAGTTCCATATAAAATTGTTGCAAAGTTTAGAGACAATGAAATTAAACCACTAATATTTCCCGGCAAAATTTATGATGTTGCAAGAGCTTATAATCAATCGTATGTATTGATTGAGGTGAATGACATAGGAGAACAGGTTGCAACTACTCTACAGTTTGATTTGGAGTATGACAACCTAATCATGGGCTCCATGCGTGGCAGAGCGGGCCAGATACTTGGAGCGGGCTTCTCAGGGGGTCGAGCGCAGTTGGGAGTAAGAACGACTAAAGCTGTGAAGAAGATTGGGTGTTCAAACCTCAAACAATTGATTGAGGATAATAAACTTATTGTCGAAGATTATGATTGTATCAACGAATTATCTACATTTATTGTTAAAGGGGCATCACATACAGCCGATGATGGATGCAATGATGATTTGGTCGCATGTATGTTTTTATTTGCATGGGCAACAGATCAAACATATTTTAAAGAACTGACAGATAGCGATGTTAGAAATATTATGATGAGAGAACAACAAGAAGCACTAGAACAAGATATGGCACCATTTGGATTTATTGTAACTGGATTAGAGGATGAAAATATAGGTCAGATGGTAGATGAATATGGAACTAAGTGGTCGCCGATTGTTCGTCAAGACTTTAATACAGATTGGTAACTATATAAATTCAATTAAATCGTTATCTACTTTTATAAAACAGTTTGAACAAAGGATTGTTGACTCATCTATCAAGTGAAATATTTCTTTTCTACTCTCATTATTAGTGCCCATCCTCTTAGTCAATTTACGGATTTCAGAGTCGTGTGGATGAAATTTTAAACATATGGTTTCACTTTCACCACAGTGGACGCAAGATTTGTCTGCAAGAAAATCATTTAGCAGAACAATCCTTTTGCGATAGTTTCTACGAGCAACCTTTTTGATTGTCTCTTTATATTTTTCATAGTGTTCGTTCATGATATTATTTATAAGTTATAACATTTATAAATACAGTGTTTTAGAAAACTCATTATTATAAATATTCTCAAATAACATAGACTTTAGTTTTTCTATTTTGAAGTCTAATATAGGAGTAAAGACATGAGTTTCCTTGTATCTCCCGGCGTTCATGTAAGAGAAATTGATCTTACAGGTATCGTTCCAGCGGTCCCGACAACAATTGGTGCTATTGCTGGTGCATTTGAAAAAGGTCCAGTTGGCTCTATTGTTAGAGTGGGCAGTGAGGAAGAACTAGTAAAGATTTTTGGGCAACCCCAAAACAGTGGTAATCAGTTTGAAACATTTTTTACCGCCGTCAACTTTCTTCAATATTCAGATCAGTTAAGTGTTGTTCGTTGTGAATCTGGTATTACAAATGCGATTGCATCTGGAACAGCTTTCATTATCAGAGATGATGACCACTACCAAGATTCTTTCCAAGACGGTCAAGCTTCAGTTGGTGAATGGGCTGCTAGAACAGCGGGAGAGCATGGAAATAGCATTGGTGTTTCTATCTGTGCTTCAGCGACAGCTTACGAGGAAGTAAATAAAACTACAACAAGTGCTACAGAAGCAAAAGGCCAAACGGTAATTAGTCTCACAGACGCTTCCGGTTTCAATATTCATGATATCGTTAACTTTGGTGAAACACTAGGATTTGAGTATCAAGTCACAGCGGTTTCTGCTGATGAGGGCACAATCACGATTAAGTTAAAAGATGATCCTGTTGCTGCTGGACTTCAAAATGAAATCACATCTGGCACCCAAGTTCGTCGTCGTTGGAGATTTTATGATTTGTTCGCTGCGGCTCCAGGCACATCAGAGTATGCAACTGAAAATCAGAGAGGCATCAATGATGAAATGCATATTGTTGTATTTGATTTTCTTGGAGAGATAAGTGGTTTCTCTGTAACTTCAAATGGAAACAGAACAAATGCTGTTTTAGAAACTTATGCAAATCTATCTAAAAATCCAAGTGCAAAATCACCACAAGGTGATAGCATTTACTACGCAGATAAAATCTTTAGGTCTTCAAGTTTTGTATATTGGATGGACCACAATAGTGCTGGTGAAAACTGGGGCACGGATTTTGATGGTCAGGACACATTCATTGTAATGGAAGATGGTGGTTCAGATGGCGCTGGAACAGACGCTGGTGATAACATTATATTGGATGCCACAGATACAGCGTTAAGTAATGCTGGCGGTAAAGTTCAAGGTGAGGATGGAGCAACTGCATATGTTGCACTAGATACACCAACAAATACAGTTTTGAAAAACGGCACAGATGATTACGCTTTAACAGCCGGTGAACTTCAAATTGCTTATGATGAATTCTCAGATGTGGAAACAATTGACGTAAACCTTATTCTTGGTGGAAAGGGTGGCGGTGCTGGTAATACTGCTTCGTCACAAGATACACATGTTACTATGCTGACAGCGTTGGTTGAGGAGAGAAAAGATTGTGTTGCGTTTGTTTCTCCATATCGGGCAGCGACTGTCGGTGTTGCAAGTTCAAATACAGCCACAGAAAATGTTGTTGAAGCGTTTGATCTTTGTCCATCATCTTCATACGTTGTATTCGATAGTGGATACAAATACATGTATGACAAATACAACGATGTGTTCCGTTTCGTTCCTTTGAACGGTGATACGGCAGGACTTTGTGCTTACACAGACAATGTTGCTGATCCTTGGTTCTCACCGGCTGGTCTAAATCGAGGCCTTGTTCGAGGTGCGATTAAAATATCATATTCGCCAAAGAAATCTGAAAGAGATCAACTTTATAGAGCAAGAATTAACCCTGTTGTTGATTTCCCAGGCCAAGGTGTTACTTTGTTTGGTGATAAAACAGCACTCGCAAAACCAAGTGCGTTCGATAGAATTAACGTAAGACGATTGTTCTTGGTTCTAGAGAAAGCGATTGCAACCGCTGCTAAGTTCCAACTCTTTGAGTTCAACGATGAATTTACAAGAGCGCAGTTTAGAAACTTGGTTGAGCCTTTCTTGAGAGATGTTCAAGGTCGTAGAGGTATCTTTGATTTCAAAGTAGTCTGTGACGATACGAACAACACTGGTGAGGTTATAGATAGGAATGAGTTTATTGGTGATATCTTTATTAAACCAGCAAGGTCAATTAACTTTATCACACTCAATTTCGTAGCAGTTCGCACTGGTGTGGAATTCTCAGAAGTAGTTGGAAGCTTTTAATTTTTAGGGAGTAACTTCACATGGCACAAATAGACGACTTCAAAGCACAACTTATCGGTGGTGGTGCAAGAGCAAACCAGTTTAGGGTCACAATTACACCACCGTCTGGTATTGCTACAGGACTAGATGTTCGTAGAGCATCATTCTTGTGTAGAGCATCAAATTTGCCAGCTTTCACCCTTCCGGCAATCGCAGTTCCGTTTCGTGGTAGAAACATTTACGTTGCTGGTGACCGTACTTTTGAGGAAGAGTGGTCAACGACATTTTTGAATGACACTGATTTTGCTCTTAGAACCTCATTAGAATTATGGTCAAACGGTATTAATGACCTTGCAGAAGCAACTGGTGTGGTGGCTGCCGCTGATTATCAGACAGATTTAACGGTTGATCAACTGGACAGAGATGATACAATTTTGAAAACATATATTTTCAGAAGTGCATGGCCAACTTCTATCTCATCAATCGCATTGGACGCAGGGTCTGCTGATGCAATTGAAGAATTCGTATGCACATGGAGATATCAACAGTTTGAAGCTTCCGCTGTGAACTTCTAATATTAAACCTACTAAATATAAGAATTAGTAGGAGTTATCATGGCTGAACTTTTTGGATATAAGATAACCAAATCTAAAGAGGAGGGCGGTATATCCTTTACCGCCCCAACCTCTGATGATGGTGCGATAGATATTGCCGGTGGTGGGTTTTTCAGTTCTTATCTAAACACTGATGGAAAAGAGAGAACTGACTTAGATTTAATTCGTCGGTATAGAGATATCGCTCAACAATCAGAGTGTGATACTGCCATAGAGGATATCATAAACGAAGGTATTGTTGCAAACGAGAGAGATATTTCTGTCCAAATCGTTTTGGACAACATACCGTATTCAAACAAAATCAAAAGAGCAATCACTGATGAATTTAATGAGGTATTACGACTTCTCAAGTTTGAACAAAAAGGTCATGATATTTTTCGTAGGTGGTATGTTGATGGACGTATCTACTATCACAAAATTATTGACCAAAAAAATCCGAAAAAAGGAATAACTGAACTTAGATACATTGATGCCACTAAGATTAAAAAAGTAAGAAAGATTGAAAAAGAAAAAGATGTAAGGACTGGCGTTGATAAAATTAAAAAGATTAATGAGTTTTTTCTTTACAACGAAAAAGGTCTAGGTTCTACAGGGGCTAATCAAGGCATTCAGATTCATCCAGACGCTATTTCCTATGTCACATCTGGTGTGATTGATGGTAATAGCGGTAGAGTGTTATCATATCTTCATAAAGCGATCAAACCTGTCAACCAACTAAGGATGATGGAAGACTCTTTGGTGATTTATCGTTTATCACGGGCACCAGAGAGAAGAATATTCTATATTGATGTTGGTAATCTACCAAAAGTAAAAGCAGAACAATATCTCAAGGATGTGATGAATCGTTATCGTAACAAGTTGGTATATGATGCATCTACTGGTGAGATTCGAGACGATAGAAATCATATGAGTATGTTGGAAGATTTCTGGCTTCCACGGCGAGAAGGTGGTAGAGGCACAGAGATTACAACTCTGCCAGGTGGACAAAATCTTGGTGAGATTGAGGATATCATTTACTTCCAAAGAAAGTTGTTTAGGTCACTCAATGTTCCCATCTCAAGACTAGAAGCAGAATCACAGTTTACTCTGGGTCGTTCGACAGAGATTACCCGTGATGAACTCAAGTTCACAAAGTTTGTTCAGAGAATACGAAAGAAGTTTGTCCCGTTATTTACAGACATTTTGAAGACACAACTTTTATTGAAAGCGGTTATATCACCTGATGACTGGCCTAGCATACAGGAGCATGTTCAATACGATTTTCTAGCAGATGGTCATTTTGCAGAGTTAAAGGAAGCAGAACTTCTCAACGATAGAATTAATAGTTTAAACAATATAGAAGCATATGTTGGGACATTCTTTAGTAAACAATGGGTTCAAAAGAATGTTTTACGTCTGACTGATCTTGAAATTGAAGAAATGCAGAAACAGATAAATAAAGAGTCAAATATGGACCCAGAAGATGGTGGTATAAATCTACCTGATGCACATGGTGGTATCAGAAGAGATGACACAGCGGCAGGCAAAGTTGGAGAGCCTGGATCACCAGAAGATAGCACAGTATATAACCCACAAGAGGTTCCTCCAGAAGAAGAGCAACCAGAGGAGTAAAAAAATGAGTAGAGATTTCATAGACGCAATCGAAAATGGTGATAATATAGAAGCAGAATCTGAATTTTCAAATGTCATGATGAGTAAAGTTGGTAATGAATTGGAGGCGCACAGACAAGAACTAGCAAATGAGTTTGTTAATGAAAAACTAGTAACAGAACTTACACCGGATCAAAAAAAGGCAAGAGAAATGTCAAGAGGGCCGGGCGGTAGAATGCACGGTGGTACGTCCGGCGTTACGGGCAAATCAAGCGACCGGCTATCCACCAAAGAGGGTGAAAAGGCCCATAGAGCAAAGAGAGGTATGCTTCCAGTGGGATCAGCAAGGCGACGAGTAGCTGTACAACGGGCCAGAGGGCACCATTTCGATCTTAGATCACAATAAAAAAATAAATATGTCGGGGTAATGTAGTGTTAAAGAAACTTGATGAAATCTATAAAGCCACAGTTGTGGAAAAAGATGAGCATAAATTAACAAAGGAATACAAGAAATTGTCTCCTAAAATGCGGAAAGCAGTGGATTCTATCTTCAAAATCATGGATGCTAAACCTTCAGATTTCCTAAATACTTTTGAGAAAACTATAAAAGAAGTGTCAAAAAAGTTTGGTGTTACTGAAAGAGAACTTATGAGATACTTTGAAAAAGAAATGTTGTCAACATAGGAGTAGGATATGTCATTTAGACCTTTAAGAGTTGCGGGAACGGTCACTGCAACACAGACAGCCGATGATGCAGCACATGAAGCAAATCTTGGCAAGTTGTCACCGGCTGCTCAGTTTAGAGTGACAGAGTTTGCTGGTCAAGATGCTCTCTTTCTTATTTCAGATGACCAGACAACCGCAACTTCATCAAATGCATTTTACTTGAAAGCAAGTAGTTCGACAACAGTAGTCCCTAACGTAGACAGGTCTTTACGATTTGCTTCTGGGGTTCCTATCGCACAAGATAATGAAAGTGATACGGGTGCTAACGCAATAGTGCTGGAAGAGGGAACGGAGGACTTAACAGGGCCAGGACTTCTCCTATATGACCGGGCTGAAACAGAATTTCGTATTTCAGTGATAAATGAAAGCTCTGGAAGCGATTGTGCTGTTTTAGTGGAAGAGGTTGTTGTAGGAAATACAGGAGTGTAGTTGCCATGAAACTTATTTCAGAAGCAATTCAAGATGTAGAGTACATCTGTGAAGAAAAAGAAAACGGTAAGAAAGACTACACAATTCGTGGCATCTTCATGCAGGGAGATATAAAGAACCGTAATGGTCGTATCTATCCTAAAGATGTGTTGATGAAAGAAGTAGGAAACTACAATAGAAAATTCGTTGATGAGAATAGGGCATTTGGTGAGTTAGGTCATCCAGACGGCCCTACAGTCAATCTTGAAAGAGTTTCACACCTAGTTACATCACTAAAGCCAGATGGCAGTAATGTTCTCGGTGAAGCTCGTATTTTAGAAACACCTATGGGTAAAATCGTCAAGACTTTGATGGACGAGGGAACAAAGTTAGGTGTTTCATCTAGAGGCATGGGAAGCTTGGACGAGAGGAATGGTGCCAAGTATG
>VTLG01016317.1_pt1 | contig 38437 bp, 40 predicted proteins | sample 4694571 | NCBI WGS metagenome assembly VTLG01 (sample SAMN12604809, study PRJNA352737) | marine metagenome | biome: ENVO:00000447; feature: ENVO:00000209|ENVO:00000569|ENVO:01000036; material: ENVO:00002151; isolation source: viral sequences binned using virsorter ... | reverse complement strand
TGTTATTGAAGATCCAAGGGGGATTGTTAAGGCATGAGCGAACAAGAGATAGATGCAGGGCAAATGTCCGATGAGGACAAGTTCTTTGGTGTACGCACCAAGATAGGCGGTGAGCAGGAAGAATTTACGGAAGAGGCCGAAGCCGTTGAAGCTGAACCGGAAGGTGAACTGACTGATGATGAACTATCTGGCTACAGCAAACGAGTCCAGAAAAGGATTAACAAGCTTAAATACGACTCCCATGAGGAGAGGCGTAAACGAGAATCTGCCCTTGCAGAGCGGGACGAAGCTTATCGTGTCGCCCAGCAGATAGCAGAAAAGAACAGGGAGTATGAGTCCCTGATAGGTCGGGGTGAGCAGGCTTTAATCGGACAGATTAAGGAACGCAGTGCCTTGGCAGTTGAGCAGGCTAAAGAGCAGTACCGTCAGGCTTACGAGGAAGGAAACACAGATAATGTGGTTTCCGCCCAAGAGGCTTTGACAAAAGCAACAGCAGAACTAACTGAAGCTGAACGCTATGCCCAGAATGCTGAAAGGCAACAATCTCAACAGATACAACAGGAGGAAGCTTGGGCGGCGCAACAACAGCAGTTGGCGCAACAACAGCAGTACCAGCAAGCCCAGCAGACTCCACCCCAACCTGATCCAGAGACTCAGGAATGGGCGGCTGAAAACCCTTGGTTCATGTCACCGGGGCATGAGGCAATGACCTCACTTGCTTACGGCAAACATGCAGAGTTAGTGAATCAGGGTGTAAAACCTAATTCTTCGGAATACTTTAAACAGATTGATGAAACGGTCAGAAGAGCGTTTCCAGATTATGGTTGGCAGGACGGAACACCGCAAGCCCGTACTTCACCTGCTGCCCAGCCCTCGACGGTGGTGGCACCAACGACTAGAAACAATGGAGCCAAACCGCGCACAGTGAAGTTAACGGCAACCCAACGCTCCCTCGCTAAGAGGTTGGGTTTAACAGATGAGCAATATGCCAAATATGTTTAATTGGAGTAACCAATGACTGAAGAGCGCACCCCCAGAGATGTACAAGAAAGAGATAGTGATGAGAGGCCAAGTGATTCTTGGGTTCCTGCTTCTGTTATCCCCGATCCCGAGCCGCAAGACGGCTGGGTTTTTCGTTGGGTCAGGACAAGTATTCTAGGCCAATCAGATTCAACTCATACTTCCAGAATGTTTCGGGAAGGTTGGGAGCCTGTTAGGGCTGAAGACCATCCAGAGCTTATGCTGGAGTCTGATTTGAATTCTAAATTCAAAGGCAACATTGAAGTTGGCGGCTTGCTTTTATGCAAGGCACCAGAAGAAAAGATGAGATCAAGGTCTCAGCATTTTCAGAATATGGCCGACAACCAGATGCAGTCTGTGGATAACAACTATCTCCGAGAAAATGACCCTCGTATGCCTATGCTCGATCCAGAGCGGAGTACGAGGACAACATTCGGTAGAAGCTAACCCTTGGGTGGGGGTAGCTTCTTAACATAGGAGGTCATATTTATGGCTACTACCGCTACCCCAAATGGTGCGGAACCTGTTAACACGCTAAGTGCAAGCGGTTCGTACACCGGAAAAGTTAGGCACATGAAGATTGCCAGTGCTTATAACACTGCTATTTTCTACGGCGATTTCGTCAAGCTAGTTGCGGCTGGCACAGTTGAAAAAGCCGCAGTAACAACTGCTGTTGTTGCTGGCACAGTTGGTATCTTTGTGGGATGTTCCTACACTGATCCATCGACAAGTCAAATGACATTCAACCAGCAATTCCCTGCCGACACAGCGGCTTCGGACATTATGGCGTATGTTGTTGACGATCCTAAGCTAGTGTTTAAGATGCAAGCTGATGAAGCTGTTGCCCAGACTGGTCTTGGCAATAACATCTCGGCAGTTAGCACAGCGGGATCAACTTCAATCGGACGTAGCAAGAACGCCTTGGATGGCGGCTCTATTGCTACGACAAATTCACTTCCACTTCGCGTCCTTGAGTTTGTAGAAGGCCCAAGCAGCACGGTAGGCGATGCCTACACTGACTGTCTTGTGACCTATCTGCCTTTAAGTCATGCGTATGAAACCAAGCTAGGAGTGTAATCAATGGCTATTTCACGAGCGCAAATGCTGAAGGAACTCCTGCCGGGGCTTAACGCCTTGTTTGGTTTGGAGTATGAAAAGTACGAAGATGAGCATACCCTCATTTATGAGACAGAAAGCTCTGATCGTTCTTTTGAAGAGGAAGTAAAGCTTTCTGGCTTTGCTGCCGCACCTGTGAAGAATGAAGGTTCTGCAATCTCTTATGATTCAGCGCAAGAGTCCTTCACGGCACGATACAACCATGAAACGATTGCTATGGGCTTTGCAATCACCGAGGAGGCAATGGAGGACAATCTATACGATTCCCTTTCTGCCCGGTATACAAAAGCTCTGGCACGGGCAATGGCCTACACTAAGCAGGTTAAAGCTGTTAACCCGCTGAACAACGGTTTCACCAACTCCTATCAATCAGGTGATGGTGTTAACTTGTTTACAGCAAGTGGTGACGGTGTAACAGGCGGTGATGGTCACCCTCTTGTTTCAGGTGGCAAAAACAGCAACCGTCCTTCAACGGCGGCTGACCTCAACGAGACATCCTTGGAAAATGCAATTATTGACATTGCAGGCTTCACTGATGAAAGAAGTTTGTTGATCGCTGCTAGGCCAAGACGTTTGGTTGTTCCACCCGCATTGATGTTTACAGCAGATCGTCTGCTTGAAACAACTCAGCGAGTGGCAACGGCAGATAATGACATCAACGCTATCCGCAACATGGGAGCAATCCCTGAAGGATATGCGGTCAATCACTATCTGACTGACACCAACGCCTTCTATATCATCACTGATATACCTAACGGCATGAAGCATTTCGAGCGGACTTCGCTTGAAACTTCAATGGACGGTGACTTCGACACTGGTAATGTTCGCTACAAAGCTAGAGAGCGTTACAGCTTCGGTGTATCCGACCCACTGGGAATCTACGGATCTCCCGGTTCAAGCTAAACAACTGGGGGCCTTTTGGCCCCCTTTTGTTTTTATCCTGACTGATGTTCCATGTGGAGCATCCGACACTAGCCAAGACAGGAGAACCTAATGGCTAATACTACTTTTAGCGGGGCAGTACGCTCCGAAAATGGATTCAAGTCCATTACGAAAAACTCCACCACAGGTGCAATTACTGTAGAGGCTGTTTACGACACCCGACCCAATTTCCGAATTACGGTAGACAACTCCACCCTGAATACAGGTAGCGCGGTAACGACTACGTTAACGACTTCCCAGTCAGGTACGTTGTTTAATATTGATGGCACCGGAGACATTATTGTCAACATGCCAGCCCTTTCTACCGCTAACGTAGGTGCTACCTACGAGTTCTTGGTAACAACAGCGGTTGGAGGCAGCACAACGGTAACTTTTGTCCTGCCGGGATCTGGGGTTTCTAATTTCTATGGCGCACTTTCTTTGATGGGTGGCACCGCTGCTAACCCTGCAAGTGATGTCGCTGGAGACACTTTGACGCTTGTTAACTCTACAGTTGTTAACTCTAGGGTTACTTTGACTTGTGTTGCAGATGACGGAACCAACTCAACTTGGAAGGCAGAGGCACTTGCTTCCCCGATAGCAACGATTGCTTAAACCGTAAATTGAATGGCTGGTTGCGGGGGTTCTCGCAGCCGCTGTTCTGTTGCAGATAAACCTATGGAAGCGAGGTATACACATGGCTGACGCAGTAGCCACACAAACAATTCAAGATGGCGGTAAGACCGCTATATTTCGCTTTACCAATGTCAGTGATGGTACTGGTGAAAGCGCAGTGACCAAGATAGATGTGTCCGGGTTGTCAAGTAATCCAGTAACAAACCAAGCTTGTTCGTCTGTTGTTATTGAAAAAATTTATTACCAAACCATTGGTATGGGCGTAAAGATACTTTTTGATGCGACAACGGATGTTTTGGCGTGGCAGTTAGCTGCTGATTGGACAGACACATTAGACTTTTCAGATTTTGGCATACCAGACACAGAAGCCTCTGGGACAACAGGTGATGTTAAATTTACAACTGTTGGTCATTCCAGTGGTGACGTATATGTAATTGTTATGCAAGTTAGAAAGCGGTATGGCTAATGAAGGCTAAAGTCTCCAAGGTAATGAAGGAGTTCAAGTCTGGCAAACTGAAGTCAGGCAAGTCTGGAAAGAAAGTCACCAAGAGAAAGCAGGCTATAGCTATAGCTATGTCTGAAGCTCGCAAGAAAAAGAGGAAGGGCTAAATGGCAACGAGTGGCACATATACATTTACCCTAGATCTTGCTGATGCAATGGAAGAGGCTTTTGAAAGGGCAGGCAGAGAGTTAAGGAGCGGATACGACTACAGGACAGCAAGGAGAAGCTTAAACCTTCTTATGCTTGAGTGGCAGAACCGTGGCCTTAATTTGTGGACAGTAAGAAATACAACGCAAGCGTTAACCGCTGGTACAACCTCTTACACCCTAAGCTCTGATGTTTTGGACATTGTAGAGGCATCCGTCAGGACAGACGCTGGTAGCGTGACCAGCCAATTTGATCAGGCAATGACCAGAATTTCTGTTAGCGATTATTCCCAGCTTTCTAACAAGCTTACAAAAAGTAAACCACTTCAGTATTACGTTGAAAAGACGCCAACAGGTATAACAATTCATCTTTGGCCGTCCCCGGATGACCAAGAAACCTACACCTTTGCTTACTATTACATGCAAAGAATAGAAGACACAGGTAGTCCGGCATCTAACAACATGGATGTTCCTGCAAGATTTTTACCCTCCCTTGTTTCAGGTTTAGCCTACCAGATCAGCATGAAGTACCCAGAAGCTGCTGGTAGATCTCAGGCTCTTAAAGCAGATTATGAGGAGCAGTTTACTATTGCTGCCGACAGCGATAGAACCAAGGCTTCCCTCTTTATATCGCCCGGAGGTTATCAGTTTTGAGTAGGTTTTCTAAGGGAGAATATGCTTACGGCATTTGCGATATGACCGGGTTCAGGTACAAGTTAAAAGATCTTGTGCCGGAAATTGTTAATCAACGCCCTACTGGGTTTAGGGTGGGGAAGGATGTTGTTGACCCAGACCAGCCTCAACTTCAGTTAGGCAAAGTCAAAGTTGACGATCCAAGATCGTTAAGAGACCCAAGACCGGATAGGGCGAGGGAAGAAAGCAGAAAGTTTTTTGCATGGAACCCTGTAGGCGGCGGAATTACTGAGCTTGGCAGCAGGACAGTAGGTCTCGACATTGAGGCTCAGTCAGGCAAGGTGACTGTCACAACGAGTTAAGGAGAATAAGAGTCATGGCAAAGTTAGAGGTTTTTCAAAACGGGAATTTTTCTTCGGGGGAACCTGTTTACCAAATCGGCATTAAACATAAAGATGGCGAGTATGGTGAATATGGCGAGTATGACATTGTTGTTTTTGACTTAATGACTAAGCAGCAAGCAGAAAAAAGATTGTCTGAAATGCAACCCGCCGAAAAGAAAAAAGCTGCTCCAAAAGAGAAGGCACCACCAAAGAAAGTTTTAGCGATACCCTCCAGAGAAGAGCTTAAAGCTATGACTAAATTAGATCTTGAAAAAACAATGCGTAAGCATGGCTTGGAGTTAGACCGAAGAAAAACCAAAGATGCCCTTATCAGGCAGTCTGTAGCTTTTCTTAAAGGAAAGTAAATTATGGCTTGGACTTTCACAACGCTGAAGTCGGCTCTTCAGGATTATTTGGAGACCACAGAAACAACTTTTGTTGATAACTTGCCAACAATCATTAAGCAGGCAGAAGACAGAATACTTAAATCTGTGCAGTTGCCAGACTTTAGAAAGAACTCGGTAGGTACAACGACAAGCGGAAATAAGTATTTGACCTGCCCAACAGATTTTTTAGCACCTTACTCATTAGCTGTTGACAATAGCGGCTATGAGTTTTTGCTTTTTAAAGATGTAAATTTTGTCAGGGAAGCTTACCCGTCTGGTTCTACCACCGGGATTCCAAAATATTATGCGATGTTTGATGCGGATAATTTTATTATGGCTCCAACCCCTAACGCCAACCTGACGGCAGAGCTTCATTATTTTTACAAGCCTGAGTCAATTACGGCAGCTTCATCTGGCACAAGCTGGCTTGGCGATAATGCGGAAAGTACATTGCTGTATGGTTGCTTGGTTGAGGCATACACATTTTTAAAAGGTGAGCCTGACTTAATGCAACTTTATGCTACAAGATATGAAGATGCCCTTGCCAAACTTAAAGGTTTGGGGGAGGGCTACGATACAACTGACAGTTACAGGTCTGGATCTATAAGACAAGCGAGGGTTTAATGATTGAATTTTCTGAGTCCCAAGCCGGAAGTGTTAGCGTAATGACTACTAAGGATTCCGGGCTTTCAGTAGACCATTGGGCCGAGAGGGCAACAAACACTATCATTAGTGTCGGCACTCAAAGCCATCCACTTATTGCGGAACAAGCAAAAGCCTTCAAGGAAGATGTGTTCCGTACCATAAAATATTATATGGAAGAGGCGATTAAAAGCGACAAGACCAGCAGGATTGCAGAGCTTGAGCAAGCTGATCATCTCGATATGGCAGAAATTTTGAGGAAAATGTAATGGCTATTACCCAAGCAGTTTGCACCAGCTTTAAACAGGAACTGTTGCAAGGAATACACAATTTTACCAGCGGTAGTGGTGGCGGGACGACTACGACTACCGGAAGCGGCAACGCCTTTAAAATGGCTTTGTATACCAGCAGTGCTACTCTTGCCGCGTCAACAACAGCTTATAGTTCAACCAACGAAGCTTCAGGAAGCGGTTATACTGCGGGTGGAGCGGCATTAACAAATGTAACGCCTACCACTTCAAGCACTACCGCTCTGACAGATTTTGCAGATTTAACGTGGAGCAGTTCAACAATTACGGCTAGAGGCGGTTTAATTTACAACTCTTCGACAGCCGCTGGATCTGCTAACAGGGCTGTGTTAGTTCTTGATTTTGGCGCAGACAAGTCGTCATCTTCTGGCGACTTTACTATCCAATTCCCTACCGCTGACGCAAGTAACGCCATTATTCGTATCGCCTGATGGCTGATGTAACAGTATATTTCGAGGGTTATGACAGCATAACCCAAGGATACAATGAGGGCGGATATAACCAGAACGTAGCCTTTACCGGGCTAACCGGAAGCACAAACAGTGTTACCGTTGTGCAGGGTGTGGGTGTTACCGTTTCTGTTACGGGTGCTGCCTCAACAGCTTCGGTTGGAAGCGTTACCGTTGTCCAAGGAGCAGGCGTTACCGTTACCGTTACCGGAGAAGATACCACCGCATCTGTTGGTGGCGTAACGATAATAGCGGGTGGCGGCATTAGCTTCCCTGTTACAGGTGAATCAATTACTGCGTCTGGTGGCACGGTTAATGTTTGGGGGCCAATTACCCCCTCACAAACTCCAAGCTGGTCAGCGGTAGGAACATCACAAACACCTAGCTGGTCAGAAGTAAGTACATCACAAACACCTAATTGGGAAGAAATAGCGGCATAAGTTATGGCATCGACATATGTAAATAATTTAAGGGTAGCTGAACCCGCAGACGGTGATTCTGGATGGGGAACATCTACCAATACATCTTTAGAGTTGATAGGTGAGGCACTTGGTATTGGCACAGAAGCCATTACCACTAACGCAGATACGCACACCTCAACGGTAGCAGACGGCACCTCTGATCAGGCAAGAGCTTTCCATTTAAAGTACACAGGTACTTTGGATTCAAACTGCACAATTACGATTGGCCCGAATACTATGAAACGGGTTCAAATCATAGAGAACGCTACTAGCGGAGGCTACTCTATAATTATCAGCCAAGGTAGTGGCGATAACGTCACAATTTTGGCAGGAACTAAAAAGATTGTTTATCTTGATGGTGCCGGAGGAGGCGCAGCAGTAGTGGATATTACTACAGCTTCTTTTGGTTCTCAGGCTTTTTATGTACCTGCTGGATCTACAGGTAATAGACCGACAGGTGTTGCCGGGGCATTTCGATATAACTCAACAACAAGCGAATTTGAAGGATACACTGATTCTTGGGGATCTATTGGTGGCTCTGGCGCAACCAATGTTTCTCTTAATGAGTTTAGCGGCAATGGCAGTACAACAGCATTTACCCTGTCAGCAGACCCATCGAGCGAGAACAATACCCAAGCGTATATTGACGGGGTGTATCAGGAGAAGGGAACTTACGCAGTTTCAGGCACTACTTTGACGTTCAGCACTGCGCCACCTAATGGCAGCAGTATTGAGGTTATGGCTTTCACCGCCAGTTCAGTAGGCACTCCAAGCGATGATACGGTTTCAACCGCAAAGATACAAAATGATGCAGTTACTCAGGCCAAGATTGATGATGACGCTGTTGGCTCAGACCAACTAGCTGGAAGTCTTACAGTAGACATTAATGGAGGCACCGTCGATGGTGCTGTTATTGGAGGAAGTTCTGCTGCCGCTGGGTCTTTTACCACCTTAACAGCTTCCAGTACGTTTACATTGGGAGGCACCGCTGTTACTTCTACAGCGGCAGAAATTAACTATCTTGACATTACCACGCTCGGTACAACCCAAGCTTCAAAAGCTGTAACGGCAGATGCCAATGGTGTCGTTAAGTTTGATAACGGGATTCAGGAAGAATCAACGGCACTAACTTCAGGTACTACCGTTGCGTTAGACCTAAATGCTGGAACGGTTTTTACAATAACGCTTGCTCACAATATTGGTACATTTAACTGGACTAACCCTGCTTCGTCTGGATATGCCTCTATGTTTCTTCTTCAGGTAACACAAGACGGCACCGGGGGGAGGACTATCTCATGGCCTGCCGCTGTAGATTGGGCTTCTGCAACTGCGCCTACGCTTTCAAGCGGGGCAAATGATGTTGATACCTTTGTTTTCTACACTGTAGATGGTGGAACTACTTATTTTGGATTCACTGCTGGACAGGATCTCAGCTAATGAGTCGCGTTGCCCTTAAAGCTTTAGCTGGAAGCGGGGCTAAAGATTACGAGATAGACCAGTCCCTGATGTTTGCGCCTAATGCTCATTTGTCAAGAAATGTTGGTTCTGCCAGTAACAGAAAAACATGGACGTGGAGCGCGTGGGTTAAAAGAGGAACCATGGGCACTAGTGCTTTCCAGTCACTGTTTATGGCCTACGACAATTCAAGCGCAAGCGATTCTACTTGGCTTTCTATAGATTTCAGAGGTTCAAGTCCGGGCGATGGCGATGTTGATAAGTTAGGAATTGGGCTTTGGGGCAGCAGTTTAAGAATAACAAACCGACTCTTTCGTGATCCGTCAGCTTGGTATCATCTGGTAGTAGCTCTCGATACTACGATTGCTGATGGGAGTGCAGATAACCGTGTTCGCGTTTATATCAACGGTGTAGAAGAGACATCATTTTCATCAGAAAATAATCCTAGTCAGAATGCTGATTTAGGGGTCAATGCCGCGCAGTACCATATGGTTGGTGCTTGGAACTATAGCGGAAGCGGTTCTTATTTCAATGGTTATCAAGCTGAAGTTAATTTTGTTGATGGTTCTCAATTAACGCCTAGTAGTTTTGGTAAAACAAATTCGGCTACAGGGCAGTGGGTTCCTAAAGAATATACAGGCAGTTATGGGACTAACGGGTTCTACTTAAAATTTGTATCGGGAGCAATAGGCACTGATAGTTCTGGTGAAGGGAATAATTACACAACAGCTAACATTGATAACGATGATATTTTTTTAGACTCACCAACCAATAATTTTGCAACAGCAAACCCTCTGTCAGCCGGTACGGGGATTGATTGGTATCAAGGCAACACAGTTCCTTATCAGCCAACTGTTTCTGTTTTTGGAGTAACGGTTTCTACAATAGCGGTTGAGTCTGGGAAATATTACGCTGAGTTTCGTTTGCGCGGAACCGATAGCAACGCTCAATATATTGGTGCTGGCACTTATGTTCCTATAGTGGACAACAGTAATCAAAACGGTAACGGTTCAGGCAATGTTGTTTTGTTCCCCCTAAACAGCACTGCTGAATATAGAGCTATTGTTGTGGATGGTACGCCAATAACCACTGATTTAGCCGCTGGTTCGCAAGGGGATAAATACGGCGTTGCAATGGATATCGATAATAAAAAAGTTTATTTTTATCGAAACGGTTCTGCAATAGGCTCTACGAGTGGCTATTCCATTACTGATGTCGGTACTGGAAAGTATCATTTTATCATCGGGGTTAGAGGCAGCAGCGGGTATACAGGTTACTGGGAAGCAAATTTTGGTGCAAACTCTTCATTTGCTGGCAATGAAACAAAACAAAACAATGGGGGAGAAGGCGAAGATTTTTATTACACGCCTCCTACGGGATACAAAGCATTAAGCACCGCAAACCTCCCAATCCCAACGATTAAGAAACCCACAGATCATTTTAATACGGTGCTTTGGGCGGGAGCGGATACATCAGCGGCTAAAAGCGTTACGGGAGTAGGTTTTCAGCCTGATTTTGTTTGGAGCAAGTCAAGGAGTGATGCTTATCACTGGAATGTGTATGACATTGTTAGAGGAGTTGGTAAAAGGCTAAATAGTGATAGCACAAATGTAGAGTCGTCTAATAACGCTTACGGATATTTAAGTGCTTTTGATTCTGATGGCTTTACAACAGCAGCAGGATCAACAAATAACGAAAACTGGAATAAAACTAGCTCAAACTATGTCGCTTATAATTGGAAGGCTGGAGGATCAGGCTCAACTAATGAGGATGGAGCTACAGACAGCACTGTTAGTGTAAACACAACAGCGGGATTTAGCATTGTTGGTTTCACAATGCCCGGAAGCGGGTCAACAACATATGGACATGGTTTGGGCGCAGTACCTGATTTTATTATGGCTAAACCTAGGGCTGGTACAGGAAACTGGTCAGTCTGGGTAAAACCACCTATGGACTCAACTGACGACTACATGCAGTTAAATTCTACAGTAGCACAAGGCAGTTATTCAACAGTTTGGGGGGCGGCAGTTCCAACGTCTTCAGTCTTTGGGGCTACATGCGGAGGTCTTGTCCCCGCTGATGCAACTGGAATTGCTTATTGTTTCGCAGAAGTAGATGGGTATTCAAAATTTGGATCGTATGAAGCGAATAATTCTACGACCGGTACTTTTATTTATACAAATTTCACCCCTGCGTGGTTAATGATTAAGTATGTCGATGGTGCTGGTGAAAGTTGGTGGATCTACGATAACAAAAGAAATGTGGCTTTTAATCTAAATGATGATGTTATGTACGCCAACTTAACTGCCGCTGAAGGATCTTCCGGTGGTGTAGATTTTGTTTCAAACGGCTTTAAGCTACGGGCCACTAGCGGCGGTTTAAACAGTGCAAACACCTATAGTTATATGGCTTTTGCATCCAGCCCATTTAAATATTCAAACGCGAGGTAAACAATGTTCGCAATAGTCGAAGACGGAAAAATAACCAAGGTTGGGCCATCTGTCCAACAGATGTTTCCTAACACATCTTTTGCAGGTGCTCCAAACGCTGATTTTCTTAGAGACAACAATGTGATGGATGTTGTTAACGGGGAGAGAAAAAATGAGCAATATTATTTTGTAACTGCTGGAGACATTACTTTAGTTGATGGTGTCCCAACTCAAGCGTATACCAACACAGCTAAAAGGCTGGTTGATGAAGATGCTAAAGATTCTGACGGCAACCAGATTTATGTTCAGGTCTGGGATGCTGATGCCAATGATGGTGATGGTGGTTATGTCAACAGCAGTGAGAAGGTGGTTAACCAAGGTCTTAAAACTTCAATGACTGAACAAGTTAAAAGAACTGCTAATAGTTTACTCGCCAACACAGATTGGATGGTTATCAGAAAAGCTGAAAGAGATGTTGCTATCCCTAGCGCAACAGTTACTTATCGCGCAGCGGTATTGACTGAATGTACAAGGCTTGAGACGGCGATAGGAAACGCTGCTGACGTAGACGCTCTAGCAGCGGTCATGGCTGCTCAGAACTGGCCCAAGGAGTAAATTATGGCATTAACAAAAGTTACCAAAGAATTGGTTGATGCTGATCTTGCTATATCAGGTGGAACGGTTGATAACTCTGTCATTGGCGGGTCAACAGCAGCGGCAGGATCTTTTACCACTTTAACGGCCTCCAGCACGTTTACGCTGGGCGGCACTGCTGTTACCGCTACAGCAGCGGAGATTAATTATTTAGACATCACTACTCTTGGCACAACCGCAGCCAGCAAAGCGGTTACTGCGGATGCTAACGGGGTAATCAAATTTGATAACGGGCTACAAGAAGAATCAACAGCTTTGACTTCTGGAACCACCGTTGCTTTGGATTTAAATGCCGGGACAGTATTTACTATTACTCTGGCTCACAACATAGGCACATTCAACTGGACCAACCCCGCAGGTTCTGGGTATGCATCAACATTTACACTGATAGTTACGCAAGATGGTACGGGAAGTAGAACTATTTCATGGCCCGCTGCCGTAGATTGGGGCAGCGCGACCGCTCCTACCTTGACCACTACAGCGGCTGGGGTAGACGTATTTGTTTTTACCACGGTTGATGGTGGGACTACTTATTATGGCTTTACAGCGGGACAGGCAATGGGCTAATGAGTTTTTCGGGTAGAAAAATAGAATTAGCCAGCGGAGCTAAAGACTATGAGATAGATCAGTCTGCAATGTTTGATCTTGGAAATACTGTATATCTTCATAGAACTCCCGGCAGTGCAGGAAATAGGGATAGGTGGACATTTTCTTGCTGGATAAAGCGAAGTGAAATATCAGTCTCTGCCGAGACAGCTTTATTTGGTTCCTATACCGATGCTAATAATCGTGATGTTTTAAGATTTAAAAGTAGTGATGAACTAGAGTTTCAGAATGTATCTGGAGGGACAACCTACAGCAAAAAAAGCGATGCAAAATACCGAGATCAGGGGGCATGGTATCATGTGGTTGCAGTCTATGACTCTGCAAACTCAACAGCAGACTATAGAATCCGGTTGTATATTAATGGTTCAGAAATAACCGACTCGACAGGGACTGATCCGGCCTCTGGAACGGATTCAAGTATTAACAATAACGTAGCACATTATATTGGTGCGAGAAGTTCTGACGGAAACCCTTCCTTGTATTGGGTGGGTTACATGGCTGAAGTTCATTTCGTTGATGGAAGTGCTTTAACACCTAGCTCTTTTGGTGAAACACATGCGGATACTGGTGAGTGGGTTCCTAAACAAGCAAGTGTAACTTATGGTACTAATGGCTTTTACCTTAAATTTGTTAGTGGTGCGACAGGAACTGATAGCTCTGGCGAAGGGAATAATTTTACGACAGTCGATTTAGATGCTTATGACATTATGCCCGACACGCCTACTAATAATTTTGCTACATTAAATTTCCTAGACACTGGCCCCAGTAACTTTCACCAAGGTGCTTTAAGACTTCAAACTACAAACCATAACGATACTGCGTCAACATTTAAGTTCCCCTCAACGGGTAAGTGGTACTTTGAAATCTATCTGATAACGGCGGGGACGTTTTATCAGGGTATAGCCCCCATTAGATACACAGGTAATGTTGGTAGCTGGGATACCTCTAATCTTGCGTTACGAGGAGATGGCGGTCAAAAATACTCTTATCATAGCGGCGGCTGGCAATCCGATAGTTATGGTAGTGCCTTCGGTAACGGCGACATAGTACAGTGCGCTGTTGATATGGATAACGGAAAAATATGGTGGGGTGATAGCGGGACTTGGATTGCTTCAGGTAATCCCGGTGCGGGTAGCAATGAGGCGTTTACCTTTACAGCTTCGTTGGGTTGGAAGCCTTTTATTTATGGGCCGGGATCTACTAACGCTATTGATGTGATTTTTAATTTTGGGCAGACCGGAACTTTTGTTGGCTATGTGACCGCAGGAGGTAATACAGACGGTAACGGCTATGGAAACTTTAAGTATTCAGTTCCTTCAGGGTTCTTAGCTTTATGTTCAGCTAATATTCCAACCCCAACAATTAAAAAAGGTACTGATTATTTTAATACGGTTCTTTACACAGGAGATGGCAGCGCAGACTCAATTACAGGCGTTGGGTTTCAGCCAGACGCTATTTGGGTAAAAGCCAGAAATGCGGCTATCAATCACAAAATATGGGATGCGACAAGAGGAGTAAGTAAAAGTCTTCGTCCCAACAATGATGCCGCCGAAGCGGATGATTCAAGTGAAAATTTAACATCGTTTGATTCTGATGGGTTCACTATTAAAGACCCTGATTATATTGTGAGCAGCAGAACAGTTGCGGCGTGGAACTGGAAAGCCAACGGGTCGGGATCTAGCGATACAGAAGGCTCAATAAACACTACAACAACAAGCGCAAATACTACGGCAGGGTTCAGCATATCTACTTATACTGGAACGGGAGAGTCTAGTAACAAAACTGTTGGTCATGGTTTAGGTGCTACTCCATCTATGGTCATTGTTAAAAAGCGCGGTGCAACAGGGGATTGGTATGTTTACCACATAGGGTTAGGTACAAATTATAATCTTTTGCTAAACACTAATGATGAGCCTTTTCAGCCAGCGACTACAGGATGGGTGTCTAGTCCAACTTCTACTACGTTTCAACTCAGTACAGGTTCTTCTAGCAATGCCAATGTTAACTCATCAACTACTTATGTCGCATATTCTTTTGCACCGATTGAAGGGTATTCGGCCTTTGGCAGCTTTAAAGGAAATGGAAGCGCAAATGGCCCTATGATCAACGTAGGTTTTCGCCCTGCTTATATAGTACATCAAAAAGCAGAAGTTGGCGGTGGTACAGCAAACTGGGCTGTTAACGATGATAAAAGAGGGTATAACGGGGCTATTGGGCATCTTGCTCCAAACGATACTCTTGTAGAGACTACAGGTGACTTTATAGATATTGTTTCTAACGGTTTTAAAATAAGGCATTCGGGTTATTCAAATACCAATAACTACAACTATATATACATGGCTTTTGCTGAATCACCCTTTAAATATGCCAATGCGAGGTAACGGAAATGGCAACGTATGTAAATGACTTACGATTAAAAGAAATAACCACTGGAGATGAATCAGGAACGTGGGGAACAAGTACCAATACTAACCTAGAGTTAATTGGTGAAGCTTTGGGCTATGCCACGGAAGCAGTGTTTGATAGTGATGGAAATAAAACAACAACTGTAGCTGATGGATCTACTGATCCTGCACGGGCGATGTATTATAAGGTTACTGGCAGCGCAACATTAAGCGCGACAAGGACTTTAACAATAGCCCCAGACACCGTTTCACGGGTTATGTGGGTTGAAAATGCAACCACCGGATCTCAAAGTATTACTGTTAGCCAAGGCAGCGGAGCAAGCGTCACTATAGCTAACGGAAAAACAAAGATACTTTATCTAGACGGCGCGGGTAGCGGAGCGGCTGTAGTTGACGCTTTAGGGGCAATAGAAGACTTAATCAAGACAGGAACAAATGCTTCTCTCACCCAATTAAATATTACGGCACAGGGAGATCTGAGATTAGAGGATAGCTCTGGTGGAGAATATGTTGCTCTCCAAGCCCCATCAACGGTTGGCTCTAACGTAACTTTTACCTTGCCAGCGGCAGATGGTTCTGCCTCTCAAGTTCTAAAGACAGATGGCTCTGGAAACCTTGGCTTTATGACTGTTGCTGGTACGGGGACAGGTGCCTCGTTTACCCAAGTAGATATTACAGCGCAGGGAGATTTGAGGCTTCAGGATAGCACGGGTGGAGAATATATTGGTTTTGATGCCCCTGCTACAGTTAGCTCTAGTGTCACTTACACATTACCGGAAGACGGAAGTTCTGGTCAGGTTCTTAAAACAAACGGATCAGGAACCTTGTCTTGGGTTGCTATTAACACGCCCGGAGCAGCGGCAGAATTTACCCAAGTAGATATAACCGCTCAAGGTGATCTTAGATTGCAAGACACATCTGGAGGGCAATATGTTGCTTTGCAGGCACCGGGGACTGTTGCTTCAAGCTTTACGCTTACTCTCCCAACAACGGATGGCAGTGCTAGTGAGTATCTCCAAACCGATGGGTCTGGAAATTTAAGTTGGGATTCAGGCACTGGACAATATAGCGCATGGTCTGTCATCACAACTGCAACGTCTTTAGTGGCTAAAGGTCAGTATGTCTCTAATAGTGGCAGCGGATTAACCCATACCCTTCCAGCAGGCACAGCGGGAGATACAATAACCCTTTCTAATGCAGGCTCAGGCACCGTTACTGTAGGTAGGACAAGCAGCCAGAAGATAGACTCTGCGGCAGAAGACGGAACTTTATATTCCGGTTCCTCTGTCCAACTAGTCTATGTTGATGACACCATCGGCTGGCACAGTTTATAGGAGTAATTTATGGCAGTTTTAGGTAATAGAGTTATTAAGAGCATACAACGGGGTAGCACCACTGTTAGCGCATCGGCTGTGGGTAGTGACTCACAAACTGCAACAGCGTCTATAACTGCTGTTGATACGTCTAAGTCTTTTATTAGCGCAAGCTGTAAAAATGGCTATGGGTCTGCAAATGCGGGGAGTAGCAGCGGTGAAGAGGCTGTATCTAGTGCTGTTACAGCAGGGGCGACTCTAACGAATAGCACAACTATAACCTGTACTTGTGGCGGGTATAGATATTATAACGACAGTCATGGGTCACAAAGTCCTATTGTTTACTGGGAGGTTATTGAATATGTCTGACACCATATATGCTTCTATGGATAGCGAGTCTATATGTAATTCAATTACTATTTATCATACCCCGTTTGATTCGCCGCCTTCCCATTATGTGAAATTAGATAGCTATGACGAGTCTATCCTTGGAAAAAAATGGAACGGCTCTAGTTTTGAAACGGTAGAAGAGTAAAGAGGTAATTATGGATCAGTTAATTGATTTGCTAAATGTTGCAACCGCCGTAGTCGCTGCCTGTAGTGCGATTGCTGCCATGACACCTACGCCCACCGACGATTCGATGGTGGCAAAGGCGTACAAGGTTGTTGACATGCTGGCGATTAATATCGGTAAAGCTAAAGACTAATGGAAGAGTCGAAAGCTTTGGCGGAAATTCTTGCCCATGAGCGAGAATGCAAAGTGCGTTGGGAACAAATAGAAGCTCGCCTAGAGCGTGGCTCCCAGCGCATGGATCGTCTAGAGATTTCGATTTGGGGAGTCTATCCATTCATTTTGGCGTCCGTATTTTTAGCCAAATACCTTTGAGGCCAGACAATGATTGGAGAGGTCGCAGCGGTCTTAACGGCGTTAAAGACGCTGAACGATGGGTTAAGCACTCTTAAAGAGTCGGCAGGACATGCTGGTTCTCTTCAGTCTTTAGTAGGTAAATGGGGTGAAGCCTCTGAAAAATACAGGGATGTAGAGCGTTCCAAAGCTGGCGCAATGAGCTACAAAGAAGCTCTTGCTATGGAGTCTGCAAAGCGGCAATTAGAGAATTTTGATAGGCAATTCAAGGACATATGCCTGATACAGGGACAGGGAGATCTGTACACCAGCGTTAAAAACCGCATGGAAGAGAGCAGATTAGCCCATGAAAAAGAAGTTGCGAGGATAAAGAAGCGCAGAAAAGAGATCAGTCAGTGGATTAAGATGGGCAGTACGGTCGCTTTTGGCTGGGTAGCGTTCATGTCATTTATTTATTTTTTTATTTGGATGTGGGAGAACAGGCTAATTGAGTGATAATGGCATTTCTTTTAGTTGTTGTTGTGAACGGGGAAATAGTAACGGATGACCGTATGCTTTTTAAAAACGTCTACCGTTGCAATGAGTTTGCTTTGGCTATAGAAGAGGGAAGAATGGGGCCGAGAAACAGAAGATATTCAAGAAACAAAAACGTCACAGCATACTGTATCCCAAGAATGATTAATGAGAACACCCAGACAGTTGAGTAGTTAAATGAGAATAATAATTTTTGCGTCAGTCCTTTTGCTTTCATCCTGTTCTTCGGTTCCCCTTTGCGGAGAGCGTCAATACAGCGTAACGCTGCCTTCTGGCATACCTTTTGTCGATGGGGCATTTACCATTACGAAAAGTTCAGACCATGTAGATTGCGAGAGAGATCCAGAGGAAAGGGCTTTGCCAAATGGCTAGTCACCAAGAGTTAAGTGAGATTTGCCAAGAATCTTACAAGACCTCTGACTTTGAAGAAGCAAACATTGAGTGCATTGTCCGTGGTTCAGTCTTTGCTTTCCGTGGCACCGATGAGCCAAAAGACGCAATAAGGGATGTCAGGATACTCCCACTTTGGACAAGGGAATTAGGCTGGTGTCCAGCAGGATTTTTAAAAGCTGGCAAGCGGTTAGTCAACAAGGTTACGTCTGTATGCCTTGAAAAAGACGTTGATCCTAAAAGCCTAGAACTGACCGGCCATTCACTTGGCGGGGCAGTAGCCCTTATTGTTGGAGCGTTAATGGTAAGGGATGAGATCATCCCAAAACAAATTGTGACCTTTGGTGCGCCTAAGTGCGGGAGGTTAAAGATTTTAGACGGAGTGCCAGTGACGATGTATCGACACGGCAAGGACATTGTTCCACTGGTTCCTCCGTTTATGAGAAGACATTGCAAGATGCTTGAATTTAGAAAGCCGGGAAACAGTTATATTAAGGACCACTATATGGTCAATTATGTAGAAATGGGAAAGTCTCTGGATTACTGATATGAGTGGAAAAGGTAAAAGGCTGGAAGACAATAGCGAATACGCTATGTACGATGTGGATGGTGACGGCACTGTAAGCGATGAAGAGCTTGCTATGTCTGAGCGTATGCAGAACCTCTCTGTAATGCACGAAAAGGCGGATGCCCAGCGAAACATGTGCTGGCTGGCTCTTCTTGGAATGCTTTTATACCCAAGCCTTGTGGTGTTTTGCGACATGCTTGGGTTAGAGAAAGCTTCTACAGTGCTTGGCGATATGTCATCGATATACTTCGTCAGTGTTGGCGGTTTGATCTCCGTATGGTTTGGCAGCGTTGCTTATACTAATACCAAAAACGGAGGCGGCAAATGAGCGTCGATGTGACTCAGCTTTATGAGGAAATATCCTCAGACGAAGGAAAAATTTTGCATAAGTATTTATGCTCGGAATCCCACCCCACCGTGGGCATTGGGCATAAAGTTCTTAACACAGACCCAGAAGCTAATTTACCGATACACGATCCTTATGGTGATGTTCCAGAGGAGCAATGTATTACAGAAGATCGTTGCTATGAGTTGTTTCAGCAGGATGTTCAGATTGCTATTGACGGGTGTATAGCAATATATGACAACTGGGAAGATCTTCCCGCAGAGATACAGCACATTTTAATTAACATGTGCTTTCAGCTTGGGCAAGGTGGCCTAAGCAAATTCAAGAACATGAATTCAGCCGTTCAGGAACAAGCATTCTCTAGGATGGCAGAAGAAATGATGGATAGCCGTTGGGCGCGTCAAACGCCTAATCGCGCTGAACGGTTACGAGATAGAGCGTTAGCTGTAGCTGACGCATAGGAGATAAATATGAGTATGTTTCCCGGCGATATGAGTTCCCAATTCAGAGCATATGAAACTGGGGTTGGGCCAAGACCGCAAATTTTAGATCGGTTTCATAATACGCAATACCCCGGCCCCGGCGGCGGTCAGGTATATGATCGTGGAAGATGGGGCGGCAGAAGTCCAATAATGCCAATGCCAAGCCCTCCTTGGATGTCCCCAAGACCGCCAATGTTTCCGCCAAGGCGACAACCAATGCCGCCAATGTATAGAAACCCGTATGCCCCTTCTCCTTTTTACCAGAGAAGAGGCTTTGACCCGTATGCTCCTATGATGCCGCAAGGCCGAGGACGCCTTGGCCCTGTGTGGGGCGGTGGAATGGGTCAGGTAAACCCAACCAATATTCCCTTTAGAGACCCCGGATATGGTTCTCCTATGATGAGCCAGAATCTGATTCAGTCCCTTTCTGGGCCAAATAACCTGATGAATCCTTATCGGCGTGACACTACGCTGGGAATGATGGATAGATTCAGGGGTCATGGTGGTGGTTGGGGCGGTATGCCAAATGACCCATACTATGGGGGCGGTTTCGGTGGTGGTTATGGTCAGCCCCCCGGAGGCGGATTCCCCGGAGGCGGAATGCCTCCCGGTAGACCCGGAGGGAAAGGTGGCAGATCACAACCGGGAATGGATCAAGGCTATGACCCTGACGGGTGGATTGATCGATGGAGGGAATTAAACACCACTGACGACGGAACTAAGCCACCAGATGACACAATCTCGACCACTACTCCCACCACTACAACGCAACCCGTTGACGGATTTACTAACCGAGAAGATTGGGCAGCGTCACTAGGCGAAGGACAAGGAGGCTATAGAACTTCATTTGTGAATCCTGAACTCTTCATAGCCAGAAACCCTGACGGAACCTTGAAAAGGTTTGAATCAGAGGCAGAGGCTCAGAATTGGGCTGGTTCTTCCTTCGAAACTGAAGTTGATCCCGCTGTGCTAACTGCCGACGGAATGCAAACTGGAACAGGAACAGGAAGCGGTACTGACCCCAACACTACAACTACTTCCGATGACCCGTATCAAAATTGGTTAAACAACTTAACTGACCAGCAACGAAGAAACCTTCAGTTTCAGGCCCAACGAAGCACTATGGGAGGCTTAGAGGGCGGGATAGCTGGCTTGGCTAATGTTAGCCCTATGGCTAGGCAATACATGCAGGCAGAAGCTGACAGGGCAAATGCTTTAATGAACTATAGTTCTTCTCTTTCTCCTGAACAAAGGTTTGCCAGAAGCACTGCATTAGACAATATGGCTAGACGCTATGCCCGTGGGCAAGAAGGTTTAATGCCGCTAGAGAATAGACGCCTTGAAGACTCCCAAAGACAAAGGCTGAATGAGTTAATAGAGTTTTATCAGGGTAGAGGTGGTTAATTAATGCCGCTGCAAAAGATCCAGTTTGCTCCCGGCGTAGACAAGGAGGGAACTGAATACACTGCTGACGCAGGATGGTTTGACTCTGACAAGATCAGGTTCAGAAAAGGCAGACCGGAAAAGATAGGCGGCTGGACGAAATATAATACAACCGCATTTCTTGGGATTTGTCGTTCTCTTTTCGCTTGGGCATCTCTTGCGGCTATTAAGTATATAGGGCTAGGCACCCACCTAAAATTTTATGTTGTCGAGGGTATTAACCCAAATGACATAACTCCTATTAGGTCAACAACCGGATCTGGCGATGTAACTTTTTCAGCGACAAATGGTTCGTCCACTGTCACCGTTAACGATACAGCGCATGGCGCGGTGCAAAACGACTTTGTTACTTTTTCTGGAGCAGCCAGCTTGGGCGGTAATGTTACTGCCACAGTTTTAAACCAAGAGTATCAGGTTCTTAGCGTTACCAGCGCAAATGCCTTTACGATAACCGCAAAAGACACTTCTGGTGCCACTGTAACTGCAAACTCAAGTGACAGCGGCAACGGTGGCTCTTCAACGGTAGGGGCTTATCAGATTAATACAGGTCTTCCTGACTATGTATCAGCCGCTGGCTGGGGTTCAAACCCTTGGGGTGATGGCACTTGGGGAAGCGGTTCTGCCCTTAGTGTTTCTGGTCAGTTAAGACTTTATAGTCAAGACAATTTTGGTGAAGATTTAACCTTTAATGTAAGAAACGGTGGCATTTATTACTGGGATCAGTCTTCTGGCTTATCGACAAGAGGCGTTAATATTACCTCGTTAGCAGGAGCGTCTGATTGCCCCACAATAGCCGCTCAAGTTCTTGTCAGTGACAATGACCAGCACGTTATTGCTTTTGGCTCAAATACGATTGGGTCAGCAGACCAAGATCCTTTGCTAGTCAGGTGGTCAGACCAAGAAAGCATTATTAACTGGACTCCGACAGCAACAAATACTTCTGGCGGTGTCAGGATAAACTCAGGAAGCACCATTGTTGGTGCCGTGCAGACCAGACAGGAGATATTAGTTTGGACAGATGTTTCTGTGCATTCAATGAGATTTGTCGGTGCGCCTTTTATCTTCCAGTTCACAACCATTAGCTCTGATGTTTCTATGATCTCGCCCAATGCAGCGGTCAACGCCAGAGGTAATGTTTACTTCATGGATAAGACTGGGTTTTACATGTACAACGGTGCTGTTCAGCAGATACCTTGCTCAGTCCAAGATTACGTTTTATCCAATATAGATATGTCGCAGTCTTTTAAAGTTTTTGCCGCAGAAAATAATGCTTTCTCTGAGATCATATGGTTTTACGCAGCGACAGGTTCTAACAGCGAAGTTTCCAACTATGTAAGCTTTAACTATAACGAGAACCTTTGGGCGGTCGGCACCCTAGCAAGGGGTGCTTGGCTAGACAGTGGCGTTCTTGATGGGCCGATAGCTTCCAGCGTAATTACAAGCTCAGACAATAATTATGTTTACAACCATGAAGATGGTTACGATGCCGATGGATCTGCAATGACTGCCTACATAGAGTCTGGCGACCTTGAGATTGGTGACGGCAACAACTTTATGATGATTGACAGGGTGCTTCCAGACTTTTCTTTTTCCGGTAGCAGCCCAAGCGTTACGATGACAATTAAAGGAAGCGACTTCCCCTTAGAGAGTGCTTCATCATTGGCAACGGCAACAATTACTGATAGCACCAAGCAATCAAACGTCAGGGCTAGGGCAAGACATGCCATTCTTAGGCTAGAGTCTTCTGGCACTGGGTATGGATGGAGGCTTGGCGGCTTTAGATTTGGCATGAGGCAGGACGGGAGAAGATAATGGCAGAAGTAAGAAGAAACCCTTTGCCTGTTCCCTTAGAGGAATACGATAACCAGAACGAAGCGGTGACAAGAAGGACTATTGAATTTGCTTTTGATCAGATTGAAACGGATATAGACGCTGCCAAGAAAAGGGATGACAAGACAACCTCTCTTTCTCTTAGGCGTTTTCAGTTTCTTTTGATGGGAGCGTCTTAGTGCCAGACGTCATTAAAGTTTTGGGGCAGCTAGACCCTAGCGCGACAACAGTCACAACTCTTTATACGGTGCCTGATTTAACCCAGACAACTGTAAGCTCTTTGGTCATATGTAACCGGGGCGGATCTGGGGCATCCTTCAGGATTAGCGTCCATGTTGGAGGTGCCGGAGCAGATGACAAACAGTATATTTTTTATGATGAAGCCATAGCGGCAACAACGACAAGAACCGTAGTAATCGGAATGTGTTTAAATCAAACCGATGTGGTTAAGGTTTATGCGAGTGCGGCAAATGTAAGCTTTAACCTATTCGGAGTGGAGACAACCTAATGCAGCAGCAACCACAACTTCAAGGCGTAGCAGACCTATTAGCGAATCAAGGCAGGTATGGTGATTCGATGCTAGTCCACATGAATCCTGTAGAGGTTCAGGGGCTTGCATCCATGTCTCCTACAGGGTCGCTTACCATTAACCCGGAAACAGGACAGCCAGAGGCGTTTCTGCCATTCCTAGCTCCATTGCTTGGATCAATGCTAGGCACCAGTGCTTTAGCTGGAACAGCTATTGGTGGCCTTACTTTAAGCCCTGCTCTGGCAGGAGCCATAGGATCTGGAATAGCAACGGCGGCAACAACGGGAGATATCAAGAAAGGTTTAATCTCAGGGTTGGGCGGCTTTGGCATAGGTTCCGTTCTTGGTGGTCTTGGTGGGGCGGCAACAGAAGCCGCGACAAGTGCGACTGGTAGTCTTGGTGGTGGGGCACCTTTAAAATCATTAGTAGAAAATAGTCTTGGTGGTGGACCGCCGCTTAAAGATTTAGGGCTTGAAGCTGCGGCTGGTCTTACTTCGGAAGGATTGGAGCAAGCTATGCAGCAGACTTTATCACAACCGAGCCTTCCATCTGCAAAAGAAATATTTTCAAAAGAAGGTCTTATGTCTCTGACAGATCCAAAAGCTATGATTCCTTTTGCTGTGGCAGAAGGTATCAATGCTGATCTGGCACAAAGAGAGGCAATGGAAGATTTTGAAGAAGATGAGGGCGGCACTACATACGAAGAAGCTCAAGCAGCTTTGTATGACAACATTTATGATCCATCAATAGAGCCAGCGATACCCTACAAGTCTCCCCGTGTAGACAACTACGGCGATAGTTATACGCAGATTGCAAACGCTGGAGGCATTGTTTCTCTAGACCCTAATGATTTCAGGAAAAGATTTAACGGTTTAGTTGAAATGGGTGCGCCTGTCGTAGGTATGCAGGCTGGGGGATTATTCCCCGGCAACTTTATGAATTATGCAGGCTCTGGGTATGCGGGTGCAGGAGGTATAAATAATCCTGCTCCCCGCCAGCTTCAAGCTTCATTAAGACCCCCTGAAGTGATAACTCCTTGGCAGTTACAAGACACCTATGCACAGCAAGGTCTGCCGGGATTTGGGCCTGAGATTCAATATTTTACTACTGAAGATGGCCCTAACCCGAACCCTTGGTGGAGGGAAAGGCCGCAGCCAAAGCTGCCCGGAGAAGAGGAAGAGGTTACAGATGATGTTTCCGAAGATACAAAGAAAGAAGATGGCAAAGCAGATCCAAAGGCAATGCAGGATTTGTGGCGGCAGTTTCAGTCTGGGGCAATTACCTACCAGCAATGGCTAGATGCAATTAAAAAGAACATCAAAATCCCAAAGACAGAAACAAAAGTTGAAGAAAAAGTTACTGAAACAGTAAAAGAAACTGGAACTCCCTCAACGGGATTATCAAAAGATGATTATGCTGATCTTTATGACAGGTATATGAACTATGGTTCCGGCCCTTTTAATTTAAAGATCCCTAATATAGGGGCTAACATTGGGATGCAAGAAGGCGGTGAAACCCAAGTAAATGCTGAAGCGGATCGGTTAATTGATTTAGCTTCGATGGCTATCTTGGGAAGATTGCCCGAAGAAGAATCTGATGTTGTCATTCAGATGTTTATAGATCAGTTTGGCGAAGAAGCTTTTCAGGCTTTAAGAGAAGCTACGCTTGATCAAGTGGCTCCCGGCTCTCAGAAAGAAGGAGAGATAGTTGGTATGGGCGGGGGCATGGATGACATGATCCCCGGAATGATAGGTGACCAGCAGCCTGTTGCTGTTTCTCCGGGCGAATATATTGTCCCCGCCGATGTTGTTTCCGGCATTGGTGACGGGTCAACAGATGCAGGCGTTCAGGAGCTAGATGGGATGCTTGACCGAGTAAGGATGGACAGAACTGGAACAATGCAACAGCCAGCCCCTTTGCGTAAGGGAGGAGTTTTGCCGAGATGAAAGCCAACTTAAAACCAATAGATGATTTTTCTTTAAACGATTTTTCGCCAGAAGAAAATGATCTTCCGCAGTACACAGTAACGCTTGTCCCAAGCAACTATATTAATACTGTCTGGAAAGATGCTGAACCTCTGCTCAATGGTGGTGTTGACAAGTCAAAGGAAAGGTGGAGCATCGATGCTTTGTACTATGCCTTGGCTAATGGTCAGCAACAACTATGGGTTGCCTTTGACGGGGATAACGAAATTGTTTCGGTAGTTACTACAGAATTTATTCAGTATCCAACAAAAAATTCCTTGGCTGTCCAGTTTGCTGGAGGCTTGGAAGGCCAGACAAAAACCAACATATTTTCCTGTGTGCTAGACAAGTTGGAAAAATATGCAGCAGATTCTGGCTGCAACTGCGTAGAGTTCTGGGGAAGAAAAGGTTTCAGCAGTTGGATGAAAAAAGCTGGCTACGAAGAAACGGCAGTATTTTATGAGAAGGATATAAATTATGGGCGGTAGATCAGGCGGCGGTAGCGGCGTTCAAAAAAGCGAAGTAACGCAAGTTTCGTCAAACCTTCCAGAATATGCTCGACCTTATTTCGAGAACCTTCTTGGGAGAACAATGTATGAAACGACCAGACCGTATACCCCATATCCGGGGCAGCGGATGGCGTACTTTGACCCTTATGAGTCAATGGCGCAGGAGGGTACAGCGCAAATGGCTATGCAGGGGGCACCGACACAAATAGGTTCTGCTACAGATATTGCAACGCAGGTTGGTTATCAGCCAACAGGTCAGGGCATAGACATTGCAAGGGGGTTTCAGCCTCCAGAGCAACGGACAGATTACTTCGGCGGAAGCGTTGCCAACCCGTACACAGTTGGCTCCTACATGAATCCGTATCAGCAGTACGTTACGGACATCCAAAAACGGGAAGCTGTCAGGCAGTCCGACATTCAAGGTGATCAGATTGCTGGACAGGCTGCTCAAGCTGGCGGCTTGGGAGGTTATCGAGAAGCCATTATGCAGGCTGAAAGACAAAGAAATCTGAACCAACAGCTTGGAGATATACAAGCTCAAGGCGGATTGGCTGGATATCAGCAGGCGATGCAGGGCATAGAGGCTGACAGAAGAGCCAGAATGGAAGAGGATGCCCGAAGGATGCAGGCAAGGCAGCAGAATGCCGCATTGATGGAGCAAAGAGCTAGGCTTGGTCTTGCAGGTTTGGGGCAGGACATGGGCATGAGAGGCCAATCATTGCAGGCGGCAGGCATGTTGGGCGACCTCGGCAAAGCAGATCAGGCAATGGCACTCGAAAGGCTGGGAGCCTTGGGCGGCGTTGGAGAAATCAGAAGGGGAATGTTGCAAAGATCCCTCGACACAGGATACGAAGATTACCTGCGCCAGAGAACGTATCCGTATCAGCAGCTTAATATCTTTAGCCAGATGTTGCAGGGGCTTCCTGTTACACCTGAACAAACAAGGACATTGTACGGTGGCCCGTCAGCATCACAGCAGGCATTGGGTGCTGGAATTGGAGGCTTGGGTCTGTACAGAGCATTAAGAGGTTAGTATGAATATTCTTGAACAAGAAGACGTTGTAAAAGGGTTGCCCGATCAGGTACTGATCCAGTATGCACAAGACCCGACAGGTGAAATACCTCAGTTCTTGGCTGTCTCTGAGATCCAAAGACGGGAAAAGATGAGGAAGAGCTTTAATGAGCGTGTTCCAGAAGAAACTGTCACAGAACAGGTAATTTCCCAAGGGATCGCGGCAATGAACCCTAACCCTGACCCGTTAATGGCAACAGCAATGGGTGCACAGCCCCCTCAAGACCCAATGATAGGTCAACAAATGCCACCGCAAGATCCTATGATGCAGCCTCCAATGGGTCAGCAAATGATGCCTCCGCAAGATCCTATGATGATGGCGGCTGGCGGCGGCATGATGCCTTATCGTATGAATAGTGGAGAGCGGGTTCCTTCTCTTTATGATTTTCGCCCCGGTACAGTTGAAGCAGGAATTTTAAGAGATCTGATAGCTTCGGGTAAGTATACAGAAGAACAAGCTAAAAGAGCTTTGCAACAATTTTCTCCTGAAGGAGAAACCGAAGAACAAATTCTTTCTTCGCTTTATGATTATAGCCCCAGTATTCAGGACGCTCTAGCTGCGGCGAAGGAAGGAGAGGCATTGCCTATTGAGTCGAGAGAAAGTGCTATGAAGCGTCTTCTTGGTGATGATGTCCCTAGCTGGGCTTATTCTTCTTGGCAAGATCCAGACCGAAATTTTAGGAAAAATATAAAAGACAAATATATGGGATTTGCCAAAGGCCAACTTGACCCAAGCTTGGTTGGAGGTGCGGAAACATTTGATGCTAATGACCCCGCTTTGCAGGCGAACCTTAATTTTGACCCTAATGCCCAGAGCAATTCAGCTTTGAGAAGTGATGTCTCAAGAATAGAAGGCAATCCAAGATCACTTAGGGATGTTGCTGGTGGTGCCGGACTAATACTTGGAGGCAGTACGGCTGATCAACGTCTAGGAAGTTCTTTTCTTACCCCGCTCTCTGATAAACCTTTCTCATTAGATCAGGAAGATCCTGTTGGAAAACTTCAAAGTCAAGAGCGTTTGTTAAGTATGCTTGAAGATCGAATGGCTGATAATCCTCCAAAAGCCCGCGCCTCAGAGGAACTGGAGCCGCAAAATTGGCAAAGTTTGGTACAAGATATAAGAAATGTTGACCTTAATATAAATCCTCTTGATCTGTCTGAGGCTAGGAGAGGTGTTAATGAGCTAAAAGATTTGGAGGCAAATTTAAGCGGCGACAAGTCTGACTATATGGGTCTTGCCAAGCAATTTGAATTTGATAAAGATTTTTCAGGTCTTGCCCCTAAGTATGCAGAGTTAATTTCTAAGGCAGAAACTAGAGCCGCTGACATTAGGAAGGAGGCCAAGAAAAATGCTGGCGCACAAGCTTTAATAGCTCTTGGTGCGGGAATTGCAGAAGGAAAAATTGGTGCTGGTTTTCGGGAAGCTGGAAAAGCAAGCACCGAAATTATGCGTCAAGGCAGAGAGGAAGCTAGTGCGGAAAATATGTTAGCTCGTCGCATGGAGTTGGCAGAGAAGCAGGCAGAAATGGATCTTGGTATAAGGGGCAAAGAAGCTGCTAACCAAGAGTTGCAAAGAAGGTTTAACGCGGCTATGGGCGATTATGCAGATAGAAGAGCCGTTGAAATGAAGCAATATGGTATGAAGGCTGATGCTATTAGAGAGACCATAGGTCTTGAAGTGGAGCTTCAAAAAGCCGAGTACGCTGTCAGCAAAGATGAAAGAGAAGCAAGAATTGAATCAATAGTTAAGCAGGCTGCTATTCTCAGGTATCGGGATCTGGAGAAACAAAGCAAAAGGTCTTTAGATAAGTCTATTATTAATTTGGTTTCAGCCCCATTACAGGTTGCCTTTACTGAATGGTTAGCCGAGAACCCCCAAGCTGACGCAGAAGCTAAAGTGACGCATCTTGAAAACTTATTAAAGAAATTTCTAACAATGGAAGCTTTTAGTGATTCACCGAAAGCAGATGTTCCTGATCTGTCAAAAGCTGTAGATAAGAACAACGCTAGTGATAATGAAAACAAAAATCCTACCGCCACATGGGCACTTTGGGGACAATGAAAAAATACGATGTAACCCTTCCTAACGGATTCATCGTTCGGGACGTTCCAGAATCTGCTACTAAAGATCAAATAATGCAGAGAGCCATCGACGAAGGATGGGCAACTGCAAATGTTTTTGGTGTTGAAGAGCCTGATCTGGATGTCTTGGAGCTTGGCGGCGAGATGGGCAAAGGCTTTGCCAGAGGATTTGGCGGTGGCCTATTGTCAGCGGGTGCGGGTCTTGCAGAGCTTGCTGACGTAGCCACAGATACTATAGGTCTGGAAAACCTCATAGACAGCGGCGATGAAAATGAAATTATCAGGCTGGCTAACGAAGGAAAGGAAAACCTTAACGAAGCTTTCGGAGTTGGCAACCAATACAAAGATAACTATCTTGTAAAATTAAGCGAGGGTTTAGGGTCTATAGGTTCTTTCTTTGTTCCGGGCGGCGTAGCAGGGTTAGCTGGGAAAGCCGCTTCTGGTGCAAGGGCAGCAAAAATAGCAGCAACTACAGCAACTACAACGGCTGGTATAGGATTTGGAGCATCAGAACAGGCAGACAGGGTCGCAGCGGCACGGGAAAGAGGAGAAACTGTCTCTGAAGGGCAGGAAGATATAGCGATTGCTCTTGGCGGCCTTGTGGGATGGACAGAAGCTTTTACCCCCTTAGCAATTCTAAAGAAAATAAAAAGATTCAAAGACCCTGTAAAAAACCAGCAAGCTTTTAACGCTGTGACGAGTGCAATTAAAACGGGATTGGGCGAAGGCTTGCAAGAAGTTCTTGCCAGCGTTCTTCAAGACGCTATTGAAGACGGCCTTTATTCTGATGAAGTTACTTACACAGACACGCTTTGGGATGACTTTACTGTAGGTGCTGGTGCTGGTGCTATTTTAGATGCCGTTACCACAGGTGTTTTTAACCGCAGATCTAAGGCTGTTCGTGATGCAGAAATAGAAAGAGAGCAGCAGTTCCGTGAGGAGGAAGAAGCTCAAGCCGAAGCTTTATATGATCTTGCAGAGTATGAGAAGGGAAGAGGTCTAGAGACTGAAGAAACTGAGTTTGACCCAACCCAGCCTTATCAGGGAAGCCAAGTAAACTTAAAGGATAGAGGTGCTGAGTACGCCAGCCAAATAGCCAGAAACGCAATCCAAAGAACCGGAGTTTTCCCTGATTCCGGCAGCTTTGAGGTCGTTGAGGAAAGGCTTCCAGAGGGATCGTCTTTTAAAGTTATCCACTCACAAACGGGTCAACAGTACGGTGAGGCATCACCATACATGGAGTCATCAATCCACCTGATGGCAAATCTGAATCAGGAAATTGTGAACAGGAATGTTAATAACTCAGTTATTGACTCTTTAGATTTATCCCCAGAATCTTATACGCCAGAACAGGCAGAAAGCCTTTACGTTATTGGTCAAAAGCTTAATAGACCAAAAAGGTTTACGGTTACATCAGCGGTTCTTAATGAAGCCGCAGGCACCACTCAATCCCCAAAATCTCCTTATCGAGAAAGCCAAACTATTGACCAACTTTATGTTAGCCAATACGGCGTCCCTCCCTATACCGACAGGGGAGAAAAGTTATACCAAGACCTGTCAGACCTCACCGCAGCACAACAAATTAATTTTGAACGCAGAAAGAAAGGTTTGCGAGAAATTGATGAGTTTACCCTGCAAGAAGCCAAACAAGTTCTAGGCGACAAATACCCCAAGGTATTTGATGTGCTTCTTGGCGTTAAGTCTCCTGACATTACCGAAATTAGAGAAGACTTCGGTTCTGTAGGTGCCAGATTAGCTAGGAGTAGGCAGGAATATCAAGACCAGAGGCAAACTCTGGAAGAAATTGGCACTGTTTTGCAGGAAAAAAACATTACTTCGTCTGTTGACTCCCCTGAAGTTAAATACGTTTTTGAAAAAATTGTTAACGAGTCAGATGTAAGCAAGATGACTCCCTCTCAGCGCATGTTCCTTGCCCAAGAAATAAGAAAATTACCTGTTGTCCCAGAGCCTGCGTCACTTCCAGATTTTCGTCCAAAACCTTACACCAAAGAGCAATACAACAATGCTATAGATTACGTTGCTCAGACAGGTGACGGCACAGTAGAGAATATAGAAAGGAATCTTGGGGACATTGGCTCTGTTAATCGCGTAAAGACTGTCGCGTCTGCGTTGCACAGGGATCTCAAAAAGGCTGGGTTAATCGGCAAGAGCGACGAAGTCTCTGTTAGGTCGGCTCTTCCTTCTCCAGAGGCTCTAGTTTCGGAGCCTATTCCAACGATGCAGGTTTCTGAAGAAGCCAAGCAGTTAGAGAAAGCATTGTCTGAAGACCTTCAAGGTATTGGTCTGGATGATATCAGGTTAAGGGTTCTGGATGAGCTAAAGGTTGGGCGTGTTACTAGAGAAGGAGAGCTTGTCCCAGAAGGCAAGGCAGCGGAAGACACAGAAGCTTACTTTAAACCTATGTCAAAGACGGTATTTCTTGCTCTTGACAAGGTAACAGATACGGCAAGGGATCAAACCCCAGAGGCACGAAGAGCAGCACTTACAGACCTGCTAAACCATGAGGTTGTCCACGGGGTTCGCGCTCTTGATTTATGGACTGGCAAAGAATGGAGCCTGCTTGAGAATCTAGCAAGAAAGAAAACAGTGCCGGGGAGAAAGGGGAATATTACTTTTTACAGGGACGCTCAAGAAGCATATAGAGACTTGGACGCTGTTGGCAGAATGGAAGAGGCTGTTGCTGAACTGATCCGTTATGGGCAGCGGGATAAAAGATTAATCACTGGCAAGCCAAAAAGCTTGGTTGAAAGAATGTACAGCTTCTTTGAGAAGACAGGAAACGCTTTAAGAGGCACTGGGTTCCAAAGCTTTGAAGATGTTATCAACAGGTTGGAAACAGGAGAGATAGGAGCTAGAGAAAGGGGGGAAATTAGAACCCTAAGAGCTACAGAAAAACGCATGGGTGCAGTTCCTGAAAGAGGAATTGGGCGGGAGCGTGATGTAAGAATAGCGCAGCCCAAGGTTATTGCGCCGCAGACTGAAGAAGATGAAGTTCAAGCTGCAAAAATAAAATCCATTGCAAAACAGCAAGGATTTGATACCGATAATGTTTACTACCATGCAACAGCCTCTTATCGGCCAATCAAAAAATTTAGAAGCGATCTAAGAGGAACTGAGGCTCTTGGCGATGTAATCGCTGGTCATTTTACGTTAGACCACAGGTTTGCGAATAGGTTTGTCCCAGCATATGGTGGGGCAACTTACTATGGTGCCGAAGTGTTTAGTCCGGCTATTTATCCGGTCTATTTAAGAGCTAAAAACCCCTTCGATGCTGGGAAGATATGGAGAGAAAAAGATGCTGGATACGAACTCCAATTGCTCGTGGATCAAATAGAGGATCTTGATCACCCCTACTATAAAAAGTGGGCTTTCGCTGGTGAGCGAACAGCAGAAGATGTAGAGAATAAACGTGACGATCTACTTAGTAAAGTTGACGCTATTGGCGATGACTTCTCAGATATTAGTTTTGAAGAGCTAGAAGCTCTCTCTCCGTTTATTCGCAGTGCTGGCTGGGATTCTTACATTGATTATGAGGATTCTATATCTGAAGAATCCACAGGCATTGCTATCTTTGACCCGTCAAATATAAAAGGTGTTTTCGCCAAGTACGATCCGTCTGGTGTGCCAGAAGGGTATAAGTATGAAGACGACATCATGTTTGCTAGGCAACGCCCTCCTGACGACCAACGCCTAAACTACCTTACTCAAAGATTAGCTTACCTAAAAGGTAGCTTGGAACAGGATACAGATATGTACCCAGCTACCCGCCGCAAACTGGTGCGCGAGGCAAGGCAAATATCTGATGAGTTGCGCGAAAACTTTGGCGGCGAAGATATTGTTTACGCCAGAAAGAAGGCTCCTGAAGGCATAGCGAATACAGAGCTTCTGCCAACGGCAGCAGAGTTGGCGCAGATGAGGGACGGCACCTATAAGCCAGAGAAAAAACGCAGTCTGGTTGAGGCTGCACAATTCTTGCAAGAACGCTGGGAAGCAGCTACGGGGCGCACAGAGCCTTTTGAATACACCCCTGAGAACATAGGCATCATATCCGACATCCTTGCCACAGAAGCTCTTGTTGCCCTAGAGAGCGATTCCAATGCCATTGGTTGGTACGATAGAAAGATCAAGGCAGCTAAGGACGTTATGAGGCTTGTTGAGCCAGCCATAATGTCTTCGCCTGAGTCAGAAGCAGCTTTTGATTTTGGGTTAGCTGTTACTTCTAATGGGCAGGCCGTTATTGATAACTTTGCAATGGCAACGGAAGTCTTCCGGTTTTATGAAAGAAAAGGAAGGTTCCCCGAAACCATCAAGGAGTTTGGCAAAGGTGGTGAGCGCAATGAGGCTATGTTGCAGGCTTTTAAATTTCATAATGCTTACAACAGAAGCGGTCAGAACCAACCTATTCGAGAGTTCTTCGATGAAAACTTTACGGTAAGAGAATTAAATCAATTTGCCGCTGAGTTTAATGCCAGAGTTGGGTTTGAGGCTATGAAGGTTCCTAGTGCTGAAGGCGCAGACGTTTCGGTTAAAGGAAGCTATGTTCTTGGCCCTAAAATAGGGCAGGGGTTTTATCAGAATATTCGAGGTAATTACAATCCTCTGACCACAGACATCTGGTGGATGCGGATGTGGAACCGCATTGTGGGTAGGCCGTTTGAGGCAGTTCTTAGCGATGAAAAAAGAAATGAACGCCGGAAGGAGCTAAAAACATTAATCAGGAAAACAGGTGGCTTGCCAAGAAAGCTTGTTAACGATGTCCTGAAAGGTAACGATCAGACGAGAACAGAGATTTACCAAGACCCTGATTTGTTTGATAGTTTTATCGTGGATCTTGAAAGACGCTATCAGAAGTTCTACAAAGAGTATAAAAAAGAAAAAGGCGTCAACCATGTTAAGCCGCTAATTTTTAAGAAGACTAATACTTATGTAGGCAACATGAAGCCCCAGCTTCAAGCACAGCCAAAAGACGTACCTGAAAGAGCATATATGAGGCAGGTTGTTGAAGAGGTAAGAAAGCGTTTAGCTGAATCTGGATACAACATAACAACTGCCGACTTTCAAGCTTTAATGTGGTATCCTGAAAAACAGTTGTTCAGGGCTTTGGGTGTTCAGCCTGCAAGAGGTTCTGATAACGACTATCTTGACGCAGCAGAAGCATTAGCCGAAAAAGAAGGAATAGCCCGTGGAAAAGTTGAAAAAGCACTCAGGGACGCAGACAGAGAGCGAACCGACGATGGTCAGCCAAGTCCCAGAAGGGGAGATGGACTTGTTCGTGGAGATGCTGGGAGAATTGATGGCGAAGAAAAAAGAGCAGCGTTTAATCCAAGACCTAGAGGATTAACCGACGAGGCTCTTGAGGCCAGAAAGAGAACAGCAGAAGATTCTGCGGCAGAGTTTGCCGAAAGAAACCCCCCCGACACCATTCTAGGTGCCGTAGACAGAAGCCCGCAAGTTCAAAAAGATCTTATTGACCAAGAGATATCTGGGGAACCTTTCTCTTTTCAAACAAAAGGTTACCGCTTTGGCAAGAAGTTTGTTTACTGGGCGGCTGACAAATATGTTGGCTTGAAAGATGCTGAAAGAGAGATCAACGATTATAGGAAGTCGCTTGGTCTTAACCCGTTAAAAGCAACAGAATCACCATACACAGGGGAAGAATCAATCGCAGGCATTCTTGGTGACAAGATGCGTGAGTTTGAAAACAACAGGAAGAAGCCTTTAGCAGATAAAATTGCTGATTCTGGGCTTTCTTTAGACGAGATTGATGAATTTCTTATTATGCGCCATGCCATTGAGCGCAACGAAATGATTGCTGCTAGGGATGAATCAAGAGATGTGGAGGAAGAGCCGGGATCTGGGAAATTAAAAGGCGAGGACGGGGAAAAGCTTTCTAACAGTTTTGTTAAAAGAACGATGAAAGAGCGTTATGACATGGACTGGGACTCTGCTACAGATACATGGTCTAAGGGTAACGCAAGAGCAGACAAGTTAAACGATATTGCAAAAGATCTAGACCTGATTATTAACGAAACTTTAGACACCACCATTGAAGGCGGTTTGCTTGATCGTGAAACCGGAGAAAATATTAGGGGCTTGTATAATTATTATTCTCCAATGCGGGGCCAAGATATTGAAGATGATTACGCAGAAATGGTAGTTATCGGCAGCAGCCTTAGCTCCAAAGGCAAAGAGTATTTTAGATCAATGGGCAGGAGAACAGCAGCCCAGTCTCCTTTGGGGCATATCCTTCTTAATGCTGAACGGGCAATGTCCAGAGCCACCAAGAATAAACAGTTTGGTCATAGACTTGTTAACGTGGTTAGGGCGTATCCAGATGAAAATTTCTGGAGGGTCATATCTCCTGAAGACCCCAGATACACCAGAGTTTTTGAAAAGAATTTCACTTATGTTGGCCCAGATAAAGACCTTCAGGGGCAGACCTTTACCGAAATACCAAAAGGTGCCAAAAAAAGGGATTATGTACAGAAGATAGTCCCTAGAAGGGACGCCCTTGGTTTGATACTGGACAACGACTTAATTGGCGTGAAGATTAACGGTCAGCAAGTCTATGTTGAAATTGCCGATAAAAGGTTAAGGAATGCTATTGCCAGCATGGATGGGGGGACAGCAGACAACCTTATTCAAAAGTTTGGCGTTGTCAACAGATGGCTGTCGATGATGAATACATCTTTAAACCCTGAGTTTGTTATTGGTAACTTTTCCCGCGATATACAGACCGCTATTATGAATATACTTGGCGAACAAGATATGTCTAATGGCAAGGCTAAAGATCAAAATCTTGTTGCAAAGGTTCTAAAGGATACCATCCCTTCGATGGGAGTCTTTTATAAAGCGATACGCAGATGGAACCCTAAAGACGGTACTTTCATTGGTAACATAGCAGGAATTGACCCCAGAGATCTTGCAGATGCTAGAGAGTATTTGGAGTCTGGTGCCAAGGCAGACTGGTTCCACTCAAGACCCCCAGACCAGCAAGTTGAAACTATCCAGTCTATGGTTAACATGTCAAACGGAACATTCACAGGCAGCGTTAACAAAAGATTCCAGCAGGTTATGCGTTTTGTTGAAGACACTAACTCTGCGGTAGAGAATGCCGTGAGGTTTGCTACCTTTAAAGAGTCAAGAGACCAAATGCTTGATGCTGGTGTGCCTAGAAACGAAGCAGTTGCCCAAGCTGCAACTCTCGCAAAGAACCTGACAATTAATTTTAACCGAAAGGGCATGGCTGGCGACCTTATTAACGCTATGTACCTGTTTTTTAATGCCAGTATTCAAGGAACAGCAAACTTTGCCAGAGGTCTATTTGGGCCGACAGGGAATCCGTTTAGCAAAGAAGCAAGTAGAGTTAAGCAGGGAATGGTAGGCGGGTTAATTGCCTTTGGTGCTTTGTCGGCACTCAGGGCTGAAGAAGAGAGTGAGGAAAATCCAGATACGGGAAGGTCTTTTTATTCAGAAATACCTGCTTTCGTTAAAGAACGAAACATTGTAATCATGGCTGACCCAACTGAGCCATTGGAGGAAGGGGCTAAGAATACATATATTGGAAAGGACGGAAAAGAGTATGCTGGCTCACAGTATTACTACACCATTCCATTGCCTTACGGATATAACGTCTTCCATGTGCTTGGTCAAAATCTGTTTGAAATGCAGAATGATCACATATCACCGCTGCAAGCTACGTCAAATATAACCAGTGCATTTTTAGGTTCATTCTCACCGATTGGGTTTTCTTCTCCTTTCCCGACAATAGTTCAGCCATTTTGGGAAATTGCTCAAAACGAAAACTTTTGGGGTGGCCCAATTTTTAGGGGAAATTTTCCCACTGGTACTCAGTTACCTGCCTCACAACTTGCAATGTCTGGCACAAGAACTCCGTTTAAATGGATGGCTAATACCCTTAACTCGTTAACAGGTGGCAACGAGCAAGAGCCGGGATCTATAGATATATCTCCCGATGTCCTTGAGCATTTGGCAGAGTTTACTTTCGGGGGTGCTGGTGCTTTTGGCATGAGAAACTTAAATGCTATTGAGAAGTGGCAAAAAGATGAAGAGCTAAAAGTTAGAGAGATACCTTTCCTGAGAAGGGTAAAGGGTGAGGCTGATGAGCGGGTTAGTGTGGCTGATTTTTATGACAGAAAAATTAAGATTGAACAAAAGGAAAGCAGGCTTGATGCCCTTCGAGGGCAGGAAAGAATAAAGTATAGGAGAGAAAACGCTGACTACATCAGGACTTTTGGAGACCTAAAGAGAGCAGAGAAGCGGCTTAGGGTTTTAAGGAACAGGAGGAATATTCTGAAAGAAAAAGCTACTAGGTCTCCAGAAAATGCTAATCTCTACGCTAAAGCCGAGCAAGAAATTTACGAGCAAATGAACTCTGTTTATAATAAGTTCAACAAAGCTTATGACATAAAGGTGGGTAGGACTAAGTAATGCCTTATAAGAACAAGCCCAGACCTTACAAGAAAGAATATCGCCAGCAGAAAGCCAGAGGTGAACATGCTGCGCGGATGGAAAGGCAACGAGCCAGACGCAAGATAGATAAAGAAGGTGTAGACAAGAACAAGAACGGCAAAGCCGACAAGAGGGAAGGTAAGGATGTCTCCCACAAGAAAGCCCTAAGCAAAGGTGGCTCCAATAAAGATGGAGTTAGGATAGAAAGCAAGTCAAAGAATAGAAGCAGGAACTACAAGAAAAAGAAAAAGGCTGTTGCAAAGAAAAAGAAGTAGTGTATTATTGTTTTTGCTAACGCGAATTTATCACTTCTGTGCTAAGTTCAATAAGAAGCCCCAGCATTAGCTGGGGTTTTTTTATGGGCGATACAAAATTATTTGTGACAATCCAAAAATTTTTGGATAGAAAAGTAAAAAACCTAAAAATAGGTAAAATCTATCCAGTTTCTTACTAATATTTACTTGTTAATAGTATGAGGATCTCCCCGGCTCGGCCCGGTAGAACCTCTAGTATTATTTACTAGTTAATATTTAGTTAGCCTCCCCGGCCAAACCCGCCAAACCCGCCAAACCCAGTAAATACGCGGCCTTTGGTCATACTAAAAGCAAAAGGGTGCTGCTCCAAAAACGTATGACCTAGTTGCAGGTTGCGGTTACTAGGGAAACGCAACCCGCAACTCCAAAAACACCGCAATTTCGGTGAAAAACACCGCAGTTTCGGTAATATCATGCAGGATGTCAGTACGACCGGACTGGTAATTTAAGTATTATTTGCTAGTTAATAATAAGGATTTTTAGTGGAGGTAAATAATAAAATTACTATTTAATTGGTAAATTTACTATTTTACTTGAGCCTTTGGTGTGCT
>VTLG01014586.1_pt1 | contig 38440 bp, 61 predicted proteins | sample 4694571 | NCBI WGS metagenome assembly VTLG01 (sample SAMN12604809, study PRJNA352737) | marine metagenome | biome: ENVO:00000447; feature: ENVO:00000209|ENVO:00000569|ENVO:01000036; material: ENVO:00002151; isolation source: viral sequences binned using virsorter ... | reverse complement strand
ATAAAACTGAAACCTCTCCATTTTTCTTCAACTTTTAATTTCCTTTGTTCTTTTTTAGACCATATTCTAACTTGACCATTTAATTGTAATTCACCAATACCAGTAATAACAGTATCTTGAGTTATAAAATAAGTGTTTGATACAACTGGCTCATCAATTTTACCTCTAGCATTAAAGTATTTAGCTAAAAGTGTAGAAAATTCTAACAAACCAAAATTATGAGGATCTTTTTCTTTTTTATTAATTAACCTTGACCATTTAACTTTCCAGTTAGCAAATAACTTTGCATTTTTACCTAATGTATCTCTTAAAACTTGATCCCTAGAAACATTATGTATTTTAAGTAATTCTTCTAATTTTTCTTTTTGAAACATTTCATATTCGCTGTTGTTAAATAACATAACACCTCCTTTGATTGCTGTCTATTATCATATTGTTATAGGTATATTATAATAAATATAAATTGCAACATAATATAATTTTATTTATAACAAATCTTAGTTATGATTCTGAAAGAGATAAAATATCGAAATTTTAAGGTAAAAATCGTTAAATTAGCTAGGAAAGACGCAAAAAAAGACAATATCTGGGGTTACTACGATACAGACAAATCAATCATAGCTATCCAGGAAGATATTAAAAATATCACTTTGCTAGACACTTTACTGCATGAAATAGCACATATGATAGCTCATAAGTCAGAGATTCGTTTAAAGAATCTTGGTGAGGAGGGTGTAGCAAGTTTTATAGGCTCTGAGTTCTCTAAAGTATTTTTACAAAATCCTAAATTAGTAACTTTAATAAAAAGGTGTACTGCTAAATGAAAGCCTTTCTAATTTTAGCATTACTTACAGCTCAAGGAATAAATTACGAAAAAATTTATATAAAAAATTTTACAGATTGTGATGCAGCATTTGAAAGTAAAGCAACTTGGTATGACAACCCAAAGTTTGAAGATGGCAATGGTGAAGTTTGGGGTTTTTATATTTACAAGAACAAACCAGTAGTAGCTTCGTACTGCAAAGACCAGGAGGGTAACTGGTTATTATGATTGAAGTAAAATTAGACTTATATGATTTGATGGCAGCTTCACAGACAGGCTTGCTTAGAGTTTTTGAGTCATTAAGATTAAAACAAAGTTGGGGTCATAACTATAAAGGCACAGTAAATGACCAGATAGCTAAATCAATAAGTGGTGCTTGTGCAGAGCTTGCAGTTTGCAGATACTTAGATACTGCATTTAACTTTCATGTAAATCATGGCTCTAAGCCTGACATAGTATTTCATGACATACATTTACAAGTAAGATCGCAGCTACCAAAGCAACATAACAGTTTAATTATTAGACCAAATAGTAGTAAGCAAAATGAAATTTATATTTTAGTTATTGATAAGACTCCAATATTTGAAATTCATGGCTTTGTTAATAGCACCCATGTTTTAGGTACTGACAGATTTTTAACTGACTTTGGCATTGCTGACCGACCAAAAGTTCATTCGTTAGGCATAGATAAATTAACCCCAATTAAATTTTTAAAGGATGGAGCATGGAATTAAGTGTACTTGATTTATTTAGTGGCATTGGTGGTTTTAGTCTTGGCTTGGAATCTACTGGTAAATTTAAAACAATTGGTTTTTGTGAAAAAGATAAATTTTGTCAAAAGGTTTTGCAAAAGCATTGGTCAGACACACCAATTTATGAGGATATTAAAAAATTAGATGGAACAAAAATTAAAGCAGATGTCATTACTGGAGGATTCCCATGCCAGTCAATATCAATCGCTGGGAAACAAAAAGGAAAAAATGATGACAGATTCTTATTCCCTGAAATGCTTAGAGTTATTAAAGAAACACAAGCAAGGTGGGTTATTGGAGAGAATGTGCAAAATCTTCTTAACATCTCAAATGGAGAAATCTTGCAAGGAATTCACAATGACTTGGAAACCATTGGTTACGAAGTCCAAACTTTTAATATTTCAGCTAGTTCGCAAGGAGCATGGCACAAAAGATCAAGAGTTTGGATCGTTGCTGCCAACTCCAACACAAGACTCAGCTTCAGAGAGAACAAAGAAGTACAAACAAGGGGGATTACCTCTAACAATGGCAGTACAAATACTGCCAACTCCAACAACATCAGAACACAAGTACAGACTAAAGGGAAACACACAAGCTTCAAAATGTTTGAAAGCCAGAGCAAGAAAAGCTGGTGGGAAACTTTCAGCGAATTTTACAGAATTCCTGATGGGCTACAATATGGATTGGACAAAGATAGAACCAACAGAATTAAAGCTCTTGGAAACGCAATCGTTCCACAAATCGCAACAGAAATCGGTAAAGCAATTATTAAAGCAGAGGAGGAAATAAATGGATGGAATTAGATATGTATGGTGATCCTGTAAAAGATTGTTGCGTTAAAGATTGCAAAGCAAGTGCAGTTATTATTGAAAAAGGAAAATCGTACTGCCCAGATCATTATGCAGAAAAAGTTTTAAAAATGTCATTAACAGCAGTTAGTAGATTTATTGCAGAAAAGGAAAACACAAATGAATTTGCCTAATAAAAAATACAATATTATTTATGCAGACCCAGCTTGGACTTTTAAAACCTGGTCAAGCAAGGGTGATGAGAAATCACCTAAATACGATTTAATGACAATTGAAGATATAAAAAATATGCCTGTAGATAATATTGCAGATAAAGATTGTATCTTGTTTATTTGGGTTACTTATCCGCTGCTTAAAGAGGGTTTAGATACAATTAAATCTTGGAATTTTAAGTACAAGACTTGTGCTTTTAGTTGGATCAAAAAAAACAAAAAAACTGACAGTTTATTTTGGGGTTTAGGTTATTACACAAGATCCAATAATGAGATTTGTTTGCTGGCTACAAAAGGTAAGCCAAAGAGAATATCGTCAGCTGTCCACCAGGTAGTAATTGACAAGATTAGAGAACACAGCAGAAAGCCTGATTGTGTAAGGGATAGAATCGTACAGCTTTGTGGTGATTTACCAAGAATTGAACTCTTTGCCAGACAAAGGGTTGATGGATGGGATTGTTGGGGTAACGAAGTATGAGTTGGACTTTTGAAAAGGTTGATATTGAGCTTTTGGACAACCTGGTACTGAATAGCCATGAGAAGCTTTTATATATTTTAATCAGTAGATTTAAGAACTGTAAAAATGGCGTAAATGTGTCTAACAAATACCTGATGAAAAGAACAGGCATCAAGTCAGAGATAACACTTAGAAAATATTTAGATAATTTAACTATGTTTGGTTTATTTGCCAGACACCAACCTAATCGCAACAGAGCCAACAACTACACATTTGAAAAAAATAAAATGCAAGAGATTATACGCATGAATAATGGCAAAAGAAATAGGATAAGTAAGTCTATTAAAGAAAAAATACATAACAAAAAGTTATCCCAAGAAATCCACAAGGGTACTGTTATCAACATAAATTCAAAAGTTCGGTAGTCAGTTTTTATAGGTCATGGGGGTCAATTTTTATAGGTCTTAAATAGAAAATACTTAATAGAAAATAATATATATGGATCAAAAAGATAAAATTAAAAAAGTAATAGGAAATATGGTTAAAAATACTAATTTTTATTACTCTAAAGCTAAAGAAAACAGAATTAATAATAGAAAACAATATGATCTTAATAAACAAATAAAAAATAAACAGAAAACACTAAGTAAGGATAGATTCAATCAATATCTGGAGGACATTTACAATAATGATAACAGCTAGATTAACTACAGAAGAATTAGATAGATTTTTAAGTATTGCAGCATTTGTAGATAGAATATCACCAGGAGTTAAGAAACCAGTTTGTACTACAAACTTTCAAATGTTAGATGTAGCTCCAGATAAGAATACTTACAAGGATTCGGTAGCATCCTTTGCTAGACCAAAGATAGTTCCAACATCTAAACAGCTTTCAATCTATGAATTCGTACTTCTCTTGTTGATTGATGTGAAAGAGGATCAAAGAGAATTGATGTATTTAAGACATTTTCCATACAGATCATTTAGGCAGCTTAAAAGATTTTATATTGGAGATAGTCATGAGAAAATTAGATACCAATATCACAGAGCATTAGTTGATGCCTGTGTACAAGCTAATAAAAACTTAACAAAATATTTGTAAAGTATTTGACAAATTATCAAATAAGTTAGAGAAAAAAATTATACTTGAATTAAGTGTTTTTTATAAAACCTTTTTTTTAGTTTGAATCATACTTGGGGTAGCTATCTTTTATCATTTTTCTTTCTCTCTCTATAACAGCTACCCCTGTATGAATTAATGTTCTACAGGCTTAAAGTCTTTTAATTTAAGCTTTTTTAACTCTTTCCTATTCTTTAATGCTGACTTGAACTTGTCTTTGTTCCTGTAGTATTTAACAATAGGAACTTTATACATTACGATAGGAGTAGTTAGTATTTTATTTTTAAACATCATATTTCTCTCCTTTGATTCGTTAGAATCAGTTTATAATACTATTAAACACTATCGCTAACAGTATTACAACCAGAAATAGATTAATAAAATGGCTAATAAAACTAAGTACAACAAGACTTTGATCAAAGAAATACTATCTGAGCTTGCTATAGGTAAATCAATCAGATCATGTTTATCACCAATTAATAAAGGTATTGATAGACCATGTTGGGAAACCTTTAGATCATGGATGAGAAAAGATCCTAGTTTGAGGCAACAATATGAAGATGCCAAAACAGATGGAATTGAATATTTGTTATCTGATGCACAAGATTTATTAAATGAAAGTATTGAGAACAGTAAGTTCAAAGAAAAAACAGATTTAGGACAAACACACTTAATTAAGTCATTTGTAGATTTGAGTAAGTGGAAGTCTGAACGAATTGCACCCAAATATTATGCAAAAAGGGATGCAACTACATTAAATTTTGATAAAAATACTCCATTAGTTGTTAAGTGGGATAAATAGAAATTATTGATTTTACTGGGATAACAGGAATATTTTGTAAGTTGCAGATAAAACTAGCACAGCGTAGCTTATAGACACAAATGTTCTTGTTTTGTTTTAGAATTATTCTAAAGTAAATACAAATCTATCCGGTTATCTATACCAATATTATACCGGTAATAAATAATTGTTATTTATCTAAGTTAATTAGCCAAACCAATTGAATACAGATCAATTTGTTACCTAGAACCTAGATTTTGGGGGGTTTTGAACGAAGCCACACCCCAAAACTATATTGGCAACTAAAAAAAAAATTAGGGATGTTACACACAAATAAACAAAGGTTTTTAATATGTTCGACTACGAAGATGGTAAGCAAGGATATTCAGCAGTTATCTACATAATGGAGTCTACCAACAGTGTTGTAGTACACTTTGGCGGTTTCAATGATTTAACTGAGTGCAGATATTTTTCACATCACATCATGGATGATCTTGGAATAGAAAACTTATTAAATGTACCTAAAGGTGTCACTGTACATTAAGGGGGTTTTGTTTCAAAATGACAAACATAGTCATTCCATACAAGCCAAGAGAATTACAAAATTTTTTGCACAAAAAAATTGATAAGCACCGATTTAATGTTTTAGTATTACATCGGAGAGCTGGCAAAACAGTAATGACCATAAATCATATGCTGAGAGCAGCTTTGACTAATCCCTTGCCTAACCCCAGATATGCGTTTCTATCGCCCACATTCAAGCAAGGAAAGGCGACAGCTTGGGATTATATAAAAACCTACGCTGGTAAAATACCTGGCACTAAATTCAACGAAAGTGAGCTCAGGTGCGATTTACCAAATGGTGCAAGGATAACAATATTAGGTGCTGAGAACGATCAATCACTAAGAGGGATATTCTTAGATGGTTGTGTGTTTGATGAAACTCAAAGTATTAAGCCTACCATATTTCCAGAAGTCATAAGACCAGCTCTTGCTGATCGAAAGGGATGGTGTGTATTTATAGGAACACCAAAAGGCAGAAATTACTTTTTTGAATTATACGAACAAGCAAAAGAAAACAAAGATTGGTATGCTTGTGTGTTTAAGGCAAGCGATACTAAAATTTTAGACCAAGAGGAACTAGACGCTGCAAAAAGCGTCATGTCTAAAGATTTATACGAACAAGAATTTGAGTGCAGCTTTCAAGCAGCAATTACTGGATCGTACTATGGAGCTATCATAGAGGGTCTAGCAAAAGATGGCAGAATTACCGATGTGCCTTACGATGAAAACCTGGATGTTGAAACCTGGTGGGATTTAGGTCTTAACGATTCAACAGCTATATGGTTTGTGCAAAAGTACAAAGGTGAAATAAGATTAATAGACTACTACGAAAACAGTGGATATGGTTTAGATCATTATTCAGATATTCTAAATCAAAAAGATTATGAATATTCTACCCATGTGTTTCCGCATGATGTCCAGGTTAGAGAAATAGGTAACTTTGGTAAATCAAGATTAGAAAGTTTATTAGAGCTAGGTATAGCTGGTGAAGTAGCTCCAAAGCTGTCAATTGAAGATGGAATTGAGGCAGTACGAAAAGCATTGCTAAATTGCTGGTTTGATAAAGAAAAATGCAAAACAGGAATTGAGTATTTAAAAGCCTACCAAAAAAGGTGGGATGATAAAAACCAATGCTTTAAAAATAAACCCATGCACAACTACGCATCGCATTGTGCAGACTCTTTTAGAACTGGGATTATAGGACAAGGTGCTGAAATTTCAGATTGGAAAAGTGAAGTACCAATCAACACAAATTATATAGTTTAATATGGCAGAAAAAGTTACAGAAGAAAAATTAAGAGGTATTATAAACTCAGAGATTAATAACTCTATAGGTTTTATGGGAAGTAATCTTACTTCGCAAAGAAAAAAATCTATGGAATATTACATGGGTGAAAAACTTGGTACTGAAATTGATGGTCGTAGCCAGGTGGTAAGTACAGATGTTGCTGACACAATTGAAACAATATTACCTAATTTATTAAGAATTTTTACAGCATCAGATCAGGTAGTTAAATGTGAGCCTGTTAAAAGTGAAGATGTGCCTTTAGCAGAACAAGCTACTAATTATATTAATTATATTTTTAATAAAGATAATCCTGGCTTTAGTGTTTTATATACTTGGTTTAAAGATGCACTTTTAGAAAAAAATGGAATTGTAAAAGTTTATTGGGATGACAGTACATCGGTTGAGCAAGAAACTTACGAAAATTTAAACGATCAAGAATACCAGTTATTGCTTGACGATGAAAATGTAGAAATAGTTGAGGAGTCTTCTGTAGTAGATGAGAAGATGAAAGAAGCGATGGACTTGTTAGCTGCACAAGCAACTGCACAAGGACAAGTGGTGGAAGAAGAAGAAACACCAATGCTGCACAACTGCGTTATCAAAAGAACATCTAAGGGTGGTAAAGTTAAAATAGAAAATGTTCCACCAGAAGAATTTTTAATACAAAGAACTGCTAAGTCTATTGAAACAGCAAACTTTGTAGCACATAGAGTTTTAAGAACTAGATCAGACTTAATAGAAATGGGTTTTGATCCAGAGATAGTAGAAAATTTACCTACATCAAATAATATTATTTTAAATGATGAAAGATTAACTAGATTTTCTGATATAGACCAATCGCCATTTAACAATGCACCAGATGAAACTACTCAAGAAATAGAAATCTATGAGTGCTATGTTAAAGTAGATATGGATGGTGATGGTGTTGCCGAACTTAGAAAAGTTTGTGTAGCTGGTGAGAGTGGTTATGAAATACTATCTAACGAAAGTTGCGATAATATTCCTTTCTGTTCTTTAACACCTATTCCAATGCCACACAGATTTTATGGTAGATCAGTTGCAGAACTTGTAGAAGATGTGCAGCTAATTAAATCTACAGTGATGCGTCAGTTGTTAGATAATATGTATTTAACTAACAACAACAGAGTTGCAATAATGGATGGGATGGTAAATCTTGATGATTTACTTACATCAAGACCAGGTGGAGTAGTAAGAACTAAACAACCACCAAGTCAAGTTATGTTCCCAATGCAATCGCAAACTATTTCACAGCAAGCGTTTCCATTACTAGAATACTTAGATACAATTAGAGAAACTAGAACTGGTATTACAAGATATAATCAAGGCTTAGATGCAGATAGCTTAAATAAAACTGCAACTGGTGTTAATGCAATCATGACTCAATCGCAAATGCGTATGGAGTTAATTGCTAGAGTGTTTGCAGAAACTGGTATCAAAGATTTATTTAGAAGAATATTTGAACTTACTTGTAAGTACCAAGACAAAGAAAGAATTGTAGAATTAAATAATCAGTTTGTACCAGTGAAACCTACTGAGTGGAGAAACAGATTTAATATTACTATTACAGTTGGTTTAGGATCAGGCTCTAAAGAACAACAGATAATGATGCTAAATAATATTTTAGAAAGACAACTCCAGGCGTTTCAGTTGCAAGGCAACAGAGAATACCCAATGGTTAGTCTTAAAAACATTTATAATAGTTTATCTAAAATAATAGAAAATGCTGGTTTAAAAAATGTTGAGAATTACTTTGTAAATCCTGACATGGGTAAAGGTATGGTTACTCCACCACCTGAGCCACCATTAACACCAATTGAAAAAATTGAGTTTAGAAGAATTGCAAGTGAAGAACAACGTAAGATTGCTGAACTAGAAATAGAACTGAAAAAGGTTAAATCACAAAACGCAGAAATTCTTTACGAAAATGAAATTAAACTAAAAGAGCTAGAACTTAAATACAATGCTCAATTAGACTCACAACAAATAAAGGCAGATGCTGACTTAAATAAAATGTTAGTTGCAGAAAGCACAAACGATTTTAGAAAAGCAGCAGAACAATCGCAGCAAGTACAAGATCAGATAAGACAATTATATGGACAAGGATCAAGAGGGCAAGCTCCAAAAGGAAGTGAGCCAGGCGAACAAAGCTAAACAGCTTTTTGAAAACCCTTTATTAAAAGAAAGTTTTGATAAATTAAAAAAACTTTACGCAAATAGTTTATTTAATACTGGAGCTAAAGAAACTGAGGCAAGAGAAAAGCTTTGGTTAGCCTACAATGTAGTAGGTAAAGTAGAACAAAATTTATTAGAAATGATTGATACAGGAAAACTAGCTAACAAACAGCTAGAAGATTTTCGTAAAAATATCAAAAATAAAAAATTCTAAACAATCAAGTTTAGGATAAGCCAACCTACACAACAGGAGCTTAACTTAAAGGAAAAACAATGGCAGACAATTATGCTAATCCGCTTGCGGAAGCTGAAACTGACGTACAAAAAGCAACAAGAACAATAGTTGGGTTATTAGATCCTAAAGAGGAAACTAAAAAACAACAACCAACTGAACAACAACAAACAGAAGAACAACAGAATTCTCCTGAACCCACACAAGAGGAATCTTCTACAGAAGATCAACCAGAGGAACAGGAAAACATGGAAGCTGAATCGCAAGAGGAAGCAACCGAAGAAGTATCTCAAGACGAAGAACAAATTGATACTCAAGAGAAACAGGATTCCACCGCAGAGCCTACCTACAAAGTTAAGGTAGCTGGTCAAGAATACGATGTTACCCTTGATGAGTTGAGAAATGGTTACTCAAGAGATGCCGATTACAGGCAAAAGACAGAAAGTTTGGCTTTTGAAAAAAAGCAATTTATGTCTGAGTCTGAAAAGCAAAGGCAAGACTATTCTGCAAAGCTTAATGAAGCTAATCAGATGCTGTCTGTAGCACAACAACAACTAAATTCAGAGATTAATTCTGCTGATTTAGAAAAGTTGTACGAAGAAGATCCAACAGAAGCTGCAAGGATTGAACATAGGCTAAGAAAAAAGCAAGAAAAAATAAATTCTGCTCTAGCTAAAAATCAATCTGAGCAAAAAAAACAGTTTGATAGCTATTTAAAGGATCAACAATCTAAATTGGTATCTAAAATGCCAGAATTTAGTGATCCTGATAAAGCTAGTCAGCTAAAATCTTCTATGAAATCAACTTTGAACGCTTATGGGTTTAACGACACAGAAGTTGCGCAAGTTTATGACCATAGAATAGTGATGTTGGTGAACGATGCCATGAAATTTCGTAATTTACAAAAAGCAAAACCAAATATTGCTAAAAAAATTACAAAACCAGGCAAAGTTTTTACTTCTGGAGTAAAACAGACAAAAGCAGATGTAACTTTAAAAGCTAGAAAAGAAAAGTTGAGCCGACTAAAGAAATCTGGAAGCCATAAAGACGCTGCCAGCATTTTTTTAGACATGATTAACAGTAAATAACTCAAAAGGAGATAAACTATGGCTCAGGTAACTGGAACATATAGCGTATATGACGCTGCTGGTTTGAGAGAAGATTTATCAGATATAATCTATTCTATCTCTCCAACTGAAACTCCATTCATGTCAGGTATCGGCAAAGAAAAAGCAACTGCTGTATTACATGAGTGGCAAACTGATAGCTTAGCATCTGCTGTAGCTAACAATGCACAAATAGAAGGTGATGAAATTGGTTTTTCTGCACCATCTGCAACAACAAGAGTAAATAACAGAACTCAGATTTCAAGAAAATCTGTAATAGTTTCTGGTACTTTAGACTCTGTATCAAAAGCTGGTAGAAATAATGAGCTAGCTTACCAAATCTCAAAAGCTTCTAAAGAGCTTAAAAGAGATATGGAAAGTTCATTAACTGCTAACAACTCTCCAGTTGTTGGTGATGACTCTACTGCTAGAGAACTTGCTGGACTAGCTGGTTGGATTCAACAAAACAACGATGCTGGTGCTGGCGGAGCTAATGGTCAAGTATCTGGTGCTGACGTACCTGGAACTGCTAGAACTGATGGAACTCAAAGAGCTTTCACTGAATCTCAACTTAAATCTGTAATTAAGAAATGTTGGGATGAGGGCGGTGATCCATCTATGATTATGCTTGGTTCTTTCAACAAACAAGTGCTATCTGGCTTTACTGGTGGTTCAACTAGATTTGATCCAGCAGAAAACAAAAGATTAGTAGCTGCTGTTGATGTATATGAATCTGACTTTGGTGCGATGACAGTTGTACCTAACAGATTCCAAAGAGCTAGAGATGTATTTGTTCTTCAACCAGATATGTTTGCAACTGCTTTCCTAAGAGATTTCCAACTTATGGATCTTGCAAAAACTGGTGATGCTACAAAACAAGCATTATTAGCTGAGTACACACTTGTTTCTAAAAACGAAAAAGCAAGTGGTGCTATCTTTGATGTAACTACATCATAATTTTAAATTAATGTGGAGGGGAGCAATCCCCTCTACTTCATTAACATTTTGTTTGGTCTTTGAAGTCAATCATTGGCGGAACGAAGCAAATAAAGGAAAAAAAACATGAGAACTTTAAACGATTATTTTTTAGAGTGTCATTTAGACGATGTTTCAACTGCTGGAACTGTAAGAGTTGCAGTACCTGATGCTGGTAGAGTTATTAAAATTACTTCTGTATTAGGTGGAACTATCGCTACTGCTGATGCAGTATGTACTGCAAAAGTTGGTACAACAAATATGACTAATGGAACTATCACTATTGCACATAGTGGAAGTGCTGCTGGTGATATTGACACTTGTGAGCCTACTGGTGCTAACTCAGTTGTAGAGGGTGATTACATCGCTATCGCAACTAATGGTGCATCTACAGGAACTCACTCTGCTCATTTTACAATTGTGATCAGAAGATAACAAAATTTGGGGGACTCTGCCTAGCGGTACTTCCCCCAGATACACAACAAAATTTTAAGGAGAAAAAAACTATGCCAATGGTCGGAAAAAAGAAATTTGCTTATACGAAAAAAGGAAAAGCCGCTGCAAAAAAAGCTGCTAAGAAAATGGGCAAAAAAGTTAAGATGAGAAAATACTAATGAAAGGTAAAATGAAAAAAAAAGCAGTTCTCACTGCTAAACAAAAAACTTTACCAAAAAAACTTCAAGCTAAGATTGTCAAATCTAAAATGAAGAAAAGAAAATAAGGAGTAAAATAATGGCTTATAATTATGGGTTGTTCCCTATTAAGACACAAAAGGTTACATCTAGTGGATCTAGTGCTGCAACATCTGCTGGTATGCTTGCTCATACACAGTTTGTAAGACTTGTAGCTTCTGCTAATGGTCATGTTGCATTTGGTGCATCACCAACTGCTACTACTAGCTCTATGTATATCCCAGCTAATGATATTGAAATAATAAAAATTAGACCAGGTGAAAAAGTGGCTTTTATAGGAAGTGGCGATTTATACGTTACAGAATTAAGTGGCTAAACGTAAGTTTGTTCATTTTGTTCCAAGACCAAAGCCTAAAAAATTAGGCAAACATAAAAAACGTCTTAACAAAAATGAAAAAAGAAACAAAAAACTTACTAGATATAAAGGTCAAGGTAGATGAGTAAGATTGTTGAAAACAATGGTTTGGTTAGTGAAACTTATATCGGCACAGACAAAGGTGTTGTGCAAGAAAGAAAAATTAACCACAAGCCAATATTAGACCATAATAAAAAGCTATATACACAAAACGATGGGTATAGTGCAGATAAAAGTCTTAAAAGAATTGCATCTATTCCTATTATTATTTTAGAAATTTGGGCAAAAGAATATAACAAAGATCAAAACAAAGGTAACTGGTTTGCGTTACCTAAAGATGTTCAAACAAAAATATTAAAAGAAAAATTAAACAGTTCTGATTATAGATATTTTAGAACTGCACCAGGTAAATTTTAATGGCATTAACTAATTACACAACACTGAAAGCATCAATAGCTAACTGGTTAAACAGATCAGATTTAAGTGATGAGATTGCAGATGATTTTATAGTTCTAACAGAAGCAGATTTTAACTCTAAGTTAAGAGTAAGAAAGATGATAGCTTCTGCGGATGTAACTATTAATGCTGAAACAGCTGCTTTACCTACAGGCTTTTTACAAGTAAGAGATTTTTATATTTTAAGTGGCAGTACAAAATATCCTTTACGTTACATGACTCCATCACAAATGGATCAAGTAAAAGGAACATCGACTACTGGAATTCCACAAGCATACACAATACTTGGTGATAATTTTAGATTTATGCCAAGACCAGATAGCACATATACTGGTAAATTAAATTTTTATAAAAAGTTTGATGCTTTATCAGGTAGTAATGCAACAAATTTTATCTTAGAAAATCATCCAGCTATATATTTATATGGCTCACTATTTCATGCTGCTAACTTTTTAGGTGGCTACAATCCACAGCAAGTTCAGACTTGGCAACAAATGTATGCAACTGCTATGGAAAGATTAGAATTAAATGACAGGGAAGATCAATTTAGTGGATCACCTTTACAAATAAGAAGTGAAGATACAATTGCTTCACCATTTAAACAGAATTTTACATCAACAACTAATTCGGCTTAATCATGCAATTACCTTTTGGCGAATGGTTGCCAGACCAACCAGATCACTTAAATCCTGGAGCAACAGTTGCTACAAATGTATATCATGCTCAAACAAGTTACAAACCAGTAAAAGGTTTAGTAGCTTATAGTAGTAATAATATTGCAAAAAATGCTAAGGGTGCTGGAAGTTTTAGAGATAACACAAATACAGTTTATACTTTTGTTGCAACTAAAACTGACATCTTTCAATTAGATGGTGGTACTTTTACATCAAGAAAAAGTGGTTTAACTGGTGGTGATACAGATTTTTTTACATTTACACAGTTTGGTAACTATGTAATTGCAAGCAATGGTGTAGATGCACCACAATATTATTTGATGGGTACATCAACTAACTTTGCAAATTTAAGTTCTATTGCATCAAGTGGTACACCGCCAGTGTTTAGAACAAGTGGTGTTATAAGAGATTTTTTAGTAACTGGTAACATTACAAATGCTACAAACAGAGTTGCTTGGTCAGGTTTAAATGATATTGCGACATGGGAAGCTGGAGTTAAATCTAGTGATACACAAGACTTACCTGGATCAGGTGGTCAAGTTGTTGCCATAACTTCTGGTGAGGTTGGTTATGTATTTAGACAAAACCAAATAATCAGGATGGACTTTGTTGGTGGTAATGTAATTTTTAGATTTTCAGTTATATCACCTAATAGAGGTGCTGTTTATGGACAAACTGTTTGCCAGGACAACAGGCAAATATTTTTCTATGCAGATGATGGATTTTTTCAAATCAATGGCGACCAAGTGTTACCTATTGGTGCAGAAAAAGTTAATAGATTTTTTGAAAACGATTTAAACAAAGCTTTTAGTGATAGAATTACTGCTGCGGTTGATCCATTTAATACTTTAGCAATATGGTTATATCCAAGTAGGCAAACTGCAAACACAACAGGGATTTGCGATAGATTGCTTATTTATAATTATGTTACTCAAAAATGGACAATAGCAAATGTTACAGCTTCACAAATATTTACTCAGTTTCTTGTTGTAAATACAGTTGAGTTGATGGATTTAATATCTGAAAACTTAGAAGATATTAATATTTCTTTAGACACACCTTATTGGACAGCTGGTAATTTATATTTAGGTGCTGTGGATGGTAATTTTAAAGCAGCAATATTTTCTGGAAAAAATTTAGAAGCTGAATTGGAAACAAAAGAAACAGAATTGTTTCCAGGCTCAAGAGCAAATATTACTGGAGTAAGACCAATAGTTGATGCAACATCAAATGTAATAATTAAAACAAGAGATAAACTTGCTGATACAGTTGCAAGTTCATCATCAAGTACCATTAATACAAGTGGTATAGCGCCAGTAAGACAATCAGGTAGATACTTTAGAGCTAATGTAAAAATTCCAGCAGAGAGTATTTGGTCAGATGCTCAAGGAATAGATTTAACAGCAGCACCAGGAGGATCAAGGTGAGTGATAAAATTGATATTGATAATGTCAGATACTCTATTGAAACAAAAGAAATGTTTCAAAGACAAGTGGAAGAAGCGGTCAATACATTAATTAATAAAAATAATACAGAAAGCGATAAGGCTTTCGCATGGTTTATGAATTAGGAGTATAATGTCAGGGATTAAAGATTATTCAACTACACAAGCAAGCAATACAACATTAAATGGTATTAGTGTTGCTGAAGGGATGTTACCCTCAAATCTAAACAATGCAATTAGAGCATTGATGAAAAACACTAGAGAGTGGTACAACGATGCTCAGTGGGTAATTTATGGTGATGGTGATGCAGCTTTTACAAGTGCTTATGCAAGTGCAAGTTCATTTACAATAAATGGTGTAGATGTAACTGCATTTTATCATGCTGGTCGTAGAGTTAAAATTATAGGATCAAGTACAGGAACTGTTTATGGTACAATAGCAAGTTCATCTTTTTCTACAAACACTACAGTTAATGTAACGCTAGATAGTGGTTCTTTACAAAATGAAACATTAACAATTTATTTAGCAATATTAACACAAACAGGAAGTTCTATTCCTACAAATTCTATTGGCTCAGGTAATTTAGCAGATAACTCAATCACTACTGCAAAGATTGCAGATGATGCAGTTACAAATGCTAAGGTTGCAGACAATGCTGTCCAGGCGGCACAAGTAAATGCAAATGCAGTTACAGAAGCTAAAATTAATGCAGGTGCAGTTACCACAACTAAAATAGCTGACGATGCAATTACAACAGCAAAAATTACAGATGCAAATGTTACAACTGCTAAAATAGCAGACGCTAATGTAACTACTGCTAAAATTGCTGGTGATGCTGTAGATGGAACTAAAATTGCAGATGATAGTATTAATTCAGAACATTATGTAGATGGCAGTATTGATACTGCTCATATTGCAGACTCACAAGTAACAACAGCTAAAATTGCAGACAGTAATGTTACAACAGCAAAGATAGCTGATGATGCAGTAACGATTGGTAAGATTGCAGATGCAGCTATAGTTACAAGTTCAGAACAAGCATCACACACACCAGACAATAATACTTTCTATACAACATCTGCTGCTGATACTAGATTTTTAAATAAAGATTCATCTGAGTTAATTAACTCTGGTCAAACATGGTCTAATAGTGATGATTATATTGCTACTACCGCTGCTATCAATGCAAGAGTTATTGATCTTGTAGATGATGTTGGTGGTTTCTTTCCAATAGCAAATGAAACAAGCTTTCCAAACACAAACCCAGATGTAAATGATGGTGTTGGTACGATTGTATCAATACAATCTATATCAACTACAAGAACACCTAGCTCAGGAACAGTTTCAATATCAAATGGTACAGTGGGTGGTTCTACTGTAACAATAAATGGTTGTGGTTCTACAGTTTTAACTGCTGGTTTTGGTGTACTTGTTGAAACAACTACAACATTAAACACTTACACATTCCATAGATTAACACCTAAAGCTACAGAGGTTTCTACAGTTGCTGGAATTGCATCTAATGTTACTACAGTAGCAAATAACGATTCTAACATCACTGCTGTTGCTGGTAATGCTTCAAATATAAATACAGTAGCATCAAACAATACCAATGTAACAAACGTAGGTGGCTCTATTGCAAATGTAAATACAGTTGCTGGAAACACTACCAATATAAACACAGTGGCATCTAACAACACTAATGTTACTAATGTTGGTGGCTCAATATCTAATGTTAATACAGTAGCTGGTTCTATTGCTAATGTTAATACTACAGCAGCAAACATAACTGGTGTAAATAGTTTTGGTGAAAGATATAGAGTAGCAAGTTCAGCTCCATCATCAAGTTTAGATGTTGGTGATCTCTACTTTGATACTTCGCAGGATGAACTTAAAGTCTATAAATCTAGTGGTTGGGCAGCAGCAGGTTCTTCAGTAAATGGAACATCTGCAAGATTTAGATATACAGCATCTGCAAACCAAACAACATTTACAGGAACTGATGATACAGGCTCAACTCTTGCCTATGATGCTTCATTTATTGATTGCTACCTTAATGGCGTTAAGCTTGTTAATGGAGTTGATGTAACTGTAACAAGTGGAAACTCAGTTGTTTTAGCTGCTGGTGCTACAGCAGGTGATATTTTAGATATAGTTGCTTATGGAACATTTAACGTAGCTGCTATTGATGCTTCTAATATTACATCAGGTACTTTAAATGATGCAAGACTTCCAAGTACAATGGCAGGTAAAACACTTACTACTGCTACGATTGAAGCTAACAGTTTAACTGCAAGAGGAGATGGTTCTTCAAATTCAGGAAAAATTACTCTTAATTGTGAAAACAATTCACATGGATTTTATTTACAGGCACAACCCCATTCAGCTGGTTATACTGGTGGTTGGACTTTTCCCACAACAGCTGGATCAAATGGACAAGTTTTAGCTACAAATGGTAGTGCTACTGCACAATTATCTTGGGTAGATGCAGTAGAGGCTAAACCAACTGTAGCAAACGTATCTCAAACAATTGCACCAGCTACTGCTACAACAATTAGTATTACAGGAACAGGATTTGTTTCAATACCACAAGTAGATTTTATTAATGGTTCTACTGGAGCTATCACACAAGCAAATACAGTTTCATTTACTAATGCTACAACACTTTCAGTTAATGTTACTTTAGCTCTTGGAAACTATTATGTTAGAGTAGAAAACCCAGATGGTAATGCTGGTAGATCAACAAACAATATTTTAACAGCATCTACTGCTCCAAGTTTTTCTACAGCAGCAGGTTCACTTGGAACGATTGCTGGAAACTTTAGTGGTACAGTAGCAACAGTAGCTGGATCATCAGATAGTTCAATAACATTTAGTGAAGTAACAAATGTATTAACAAACGCATCACAAGCAAATTGTGCTTTAAATGCTAATACTGGTGCAATTACTACATCAGATTTTGGTGGCAGTTCAACTACACCAACTACATACAATTTTACATTAAGAATAACCGATGCTGAAAACCAAACAGTTGATAGAGCATTTAGCTTAACTTCTAGCTTCGGTGCAACAGGTGGTTCGCAATTCAACTAAAATTATGGAGAAAAATAACTAATGGCTAGTACATATTTATCAAGAACTTTTGGAACAGCAACAAGTAGAAAAAAATTTACTTTATCTATGTGGGTAAAATTATCTGGTAGAGGTACTGGAAATAATAATTCTTTATTAGTTTCTGGTGCTTCTGGACAAAACGAAGGAACAATAAAAATTTCTAGTGATGCTATTTTATGGAATGAATATAATGTTGGAATTGGAGGAAGTGAAGGACTTTTAATTTCAAATCAACTATTAAGAGATTATTCTGCTTGGTATCATTTAGTTTTTGCTTGGGATTCAACTAATGCAACAGCAGATGATAGAATGAAAATTTATCTTGGGGGAGAACAGGTAACAAGTTTTAGTTCAAGAACTAATCCATCATTAAATTATGATGCTCAAATTAATAATAATATTGTACATAATATAGGTAGACAAACTTGGAATTCATCAGGTTTTTTTGATGGCTCAATGTCACATATTCATTTCATAGATGGAACAGCTTATGACGCATCAGCATTTGGTTCAACAGACAGTACAACTGGAGAATGGAAAATAAATACTTCTCCAAGTGTAACTTATGGAACTAATGGTTTCTTTATTTTAAAAGATGGTAATTCAGTAACAGACCAATCTGGTAATAGTAATAACTTTACAGTTGCAGGTGGTACACTTACAAAAACAGAAGATTGTCCAAGTAATGTTTTTGCTACTTGGAATCCTTTAGCTAATGCTAATACATCTAGCACAGCTTTAACAAATGGTAATACTACTTTTGCAACTCCTTCTGGTGGTCATGATTTTACTATTTCAACTTTAGGTATGAATAGTGGTAGTGGAAAATTTTATTGTGAAACAAAAGTATCAGTAAGTTCATCTTTTAACATGATTGGTATATCAGACCATATGTATCAAGGAGGTAATCAAGAATTATCTGAAGATAATTATTCATATGGTTATTACAGTGATTCAGGTGGTGGAAGCACAGCAGCAAAAGTAAGAGGTAATGGAAGCTATATCTTATCAGGTATGCCTAATTATACTACAAATGATATTATAGGTATGGCAATTGATTTAGAAAACCATAAATTATATTTTTCAAAAAATGGAACATGGATAAATAGTGGCGACCCTACATCTGGTTCAACAGGCACAGGTGCAGTAAGTATTCAAGATTTAAGAACAGTAACATCAACTTATGGAAATGGAGTTTATTTTTTTGGTGCTGGTGATTGGCATACAAGTTCTGGAGGGACTTATCAATGTAACTTTGGCAATGGATACTTCGGAACAACAGCAGTAGCTAGTGCAGGAACTAACGCAAGTGGAATAGGAATATTTGAATATGATGTACCAACTGGCTACACAGCTTTATCAACTAAGGGGTTAAATTTATAATATGTCATATACTACAATTAATAAATCGACAGAGCATTTTAATACTAAACTTTATACTGGTAATGGTTCAGCTAGGAGTATTACAGGAGTTGGTTTTCAACCTGATTGGGTTTGGGTTAAAGATAGAAGTGATGCACAAAATCATGGTCTAAGAGATGCTGTTAGAGGTGCTACTAAAAGATTAGTAAGTAATGATACTGCCGCTGAAAATACTCAAACTCAAGGATTATCTTCATTTGATAGTGATGGTTTTAGTTTAGGTACAGGAGTTGATGTTAATGCAAATTCAGATAATTATGTATCTTGGAATTGGAAAGCAAATGGTGCAGGTTCAGCTAATACAGATGGTTCTATAAACTCTACTGTATCTGCTAACACTACTGCTGGATTTAGTATTGTGTCTTATACAGGCACAGGTGCTAATGCTACAGTTGGTCATGGATTAGGTGTAGCACCAAAACTTTTAATATTAAAAAGTAGAACAAGAAGCGATGGTCAATGGACAGTAGGAAGTGATATGTTAGGCTGGAGTAAATTTTTATATTTAGATGCAAATTCAGCAGAACAAACATTCAATCTATATCAAAATACAGCACCTACTTCTTCTGTTTTTTATTTAAGTGGAGATGGTGGCGTTAATCAAAGTGGTGGTAATATGATAGGATATGCTTTCGCAGAAAAAACTGGTTATAGCAAGTTTGGTACTTATACTGGTAATGGTAATGCAGATGGAACATTTATTTATACAGGATTTAAACCTGCTTTTGTTATGAACAAAAAAACTGATGGTACAATGGATTGGCATATTTGGGATAATAAAAGAAACTCATTTAATGTTATAGATAAATTAGTTTATCCTAATTTGAGTAATGGAGAAGATACATTAACTTCTTTAGATTTTGTAAGTAATGGATTTAAAATAAGAGATAATAGAAATTTTTTAAATGCATCTGGCTCTCCATACATCTACATGGCATTTGCAGAAGCACCTTTAGTAGGTCAAAACAACGTACCATGCACAGCAAGATAGGAAAATAAAAATATGTCAAAAGCAAGAGATTTAGCAAACTTTGTATCAGGAACTAACAGTGCTATTACAACAACACAAATAGATGATGATGCTGTAACTAATGCTAAGATAGCAAACGAAAGTATTACTATCAATGGCAGTGCTGTTAATCTTGGTGGAAGTGTAACTGTTGGTGAAACAAAACCTACTATTACTGGTATTAGTCCAAGTGTAATTACCAATGCACAAACATCAATTACAATTACAGGAACTAATTTTGTATCAGCTCCAATAGTAGAAGCTATCAGTTCTACTGGTGTAATTACACAAGCTGACTCTGTTACTTTTACAAGCTCAACTTCTATTGCTGCACAATTTACTTTAGCTACTGATGGAACATATTTTATAAGAGTTGAAAACAATGATGGTAATGCAGTTAGATCATCTAATGCTATATTAACAGTTTCAGATGCTCCTAGTTGGACAACTGCTGCTGGATCGTTAGGATCTAATGCTGCTGGTAGCTCAGTTTCATACACAGTAGCTGCAACTAATGCTACATCTTTTTCAAAAATATCAGGCAGTTTTCCTGGTGGAGTTTCATTAAATACAACAACTGGTGTAATTAGTGGAACAGAAAGTGGAGCAACATCAGAAACAACTTACAACTTTACAATAAGAGCTACTGATGCTGAGGGTCAAACTGCTGACAGAGCTTTTAGTATAACAATAACAGTAGGAATAAATAACTCTGGAGGATTCTGCTAATGGCAACAGGACATTTAAATAAAACTTTTAGTGGTGCTGGAAATACAAAAACAGCAACACAATCTTTTTGGATAAAAAGAGCTAATATATCAGCTAATATGATGGCAGGTATTACAGTTACTGGAGGAGGAAGTTATTATGGAATACAGTTTTTAACAGATGATGTTTTAGATATATATTTATATAATAGTGGTTCAGCATGGGAGGGAAGATTAAAAACAAATAGAAAATTTAGAGATACAAACGCATGGTATCATTTTGTTCTTGCATGGGATACTACACAATCTACATCATCTGATAGATTAAAATTTTATGTAAATGGTGTGCAAGAAACTTCTTTTCAGATAGCAACTTATCCTAATCAAAATCAAGATCTACTTTTTAACACTGCAACAGCTCATCAAATAAATGCTGCTGGGGGTGGTAATTGGGATGGTCAAATGGCACATTTTAATTATGTAGATGGCACAGCTTTAACTCCTACATCTTTTGGAGAAACAGATGCAACAACTGGAATATGGAAACCTAAAACTGCACCATCAGTTACTTATGGTACAAATGGATTCTTTTTAAAATTTGAAAATGCAGCAAACATGGGGTTGGATTCTTCTGGTCAATCAAACAACTGGACAACATCAGGTACAATTATTAAAAACATAGACACACCTAGCAATGTTTTTGCTACTTGGAATCCTTTAGATAATTCTTATGCTGGTGCAACATTTGGTTCTTGTAATACTGGTTTAGATAGTGGTGGTTCTGGTATTGAAACTTGGAATACATCAACTTTAGGCGCATCTTCTGGTAAATATTATTTTGAATTAAAACATAATGGTGGTTCTGGAACACCTTATAGACAACTTGTAGGTATCACACAATCTCCAACAACATCTGCGTCTGCTCAATTAGGAAGTACATCTACTTCTTGGGGTTATTATGATAATACAGGAAATGTAAGAAATAATAATTCTAATATTTCATGGAGTGGAAACACTTGGACACAAAATGATATTATTGGTGTAGCTATGGATTTAGATAATAATAGATTATTTTTTAGTAAAAATGGAACATGGCAAAATAGTGCTGACCCAACCACAAGTACAGGTGCAATAACAATAACTGATGGAACTTATTTCTTTGCATGGGGAGATGCTACAGCTAATAGTAATTATTGTAATGCAAACTTTGGCAATGGATATTTTGGAACAACTGCTGTTTCATCAGCACAAAACCCAGATGATGGAATAGGAATTTTTGAATATGATGTACCTGCTGGTTACAGAGCATTATGTACTAAATCAATTAATGCAGAGGAGTATAGTTAATGGCACAAATAGATAAACCAAATTTACATTTTAATACTAAACTTTATACAGGTACAGGAAGTTCTAATGCTATAACAGGTGTTGGATTTCAACCTGATTGGGTATGGGGAAAACAACGAAGTGGCACAAATTCATATGAACTTTATGATGCTGTTAGAGGTGTAAATAAAATTATATATTCTGATTTAACTGATGCAGAGGGTACAAATAGTAATGGTGTTTCTGCTTTTAATGCTGATGGCTTTACAGTGGCAGGAAATACATCAATAAATCTTAGTGGTCAAACTGTTGTAGCATGGAACTGGAAAGCAAATGGTGCAGGTTCATCAAATTATGATGGAAGTATAACATCAACTGTATCTGCAAACACAACAGCAGGGTTCAGTATTGTTAAATGGACAGGTACAGGTGCTAACGCAACAGTTGGTCATGGGTTAGGAAGTGCTTTAGATTTTATTATAGTAAAAAATAGAGACACAACTAATCAATGGTGTATTTATAATAGACCAAGAGGTGCAACAAAATTTATTCATCTTGATGCAACCGATTCAGAATCTACCGCATCAAGTGTTTGGAATAATACAGAACCAACATCTTCTGTTTTTTCTGTTGGTGTAAGTGCTTTAACAAATGGTTCTAGTAATTCTATGATTGCCTACTGCTTCGCAGAGAAAAAAGGCTACTCAAAATTTGGAAGCTACACAGGAAATGGAAATGCAGATGGAACATTTATCTATACTGGATTCAAACCTGCTTTAATTATATTTAAAAGAGCTGATAGTACAGGTTTTTGGCGAATAGTTGATAATAAAAGAGATGTAGATAATGTTGCACATCATTTTTTATTTGCTAATGATAGTAGTGTTGAATCTACTGCTGTAGGAAGTTCACAATATGATACAGATATTTTATCTAATGGATTTAAAATAAGAACAACTTTAGCATCAAGTAATGCTTCTGGTGGAACATTTATATATATGGCATTTGCAGAAAATCCTATAGTAGGATCTAATAACATACCTACTACAGCAAAATAATTATGGCTAATTCATATAAATTTAAAGGAGTAGCTTTAGCAACTGCTAGTGAAACTGCATTGATTACAGCTGCTAGTAATGAAACTATTATTATCAAATCTATAAGAATTACAAATAACACTGGCAACACACCTACTGTATCTATGGATGTAGCAGATAATTCAGCTGGTGCAGAATTTACAATATTTAATACAAAATCACTCACAGCAAATAATTCAGAGGAGCTATTAAGTGTACCTTTAGTTTTAGAAAACTTAGATGCACTAAAAGCAACAATCAGCTCAACAGATAGTATTCACATAGGAATAAGTTATTTAATTATTACTTAATGAATATAGTTGAAATACCAGCATCTAATTTAGATGATGTTTGGGGTTTAGTAAAAAAAGATATTGCACAAGCTTTAGCATACTCAGGTAATTATACTGATAGTGATTTTGTTTTAGAACAATTAAAACAAAAAAAATTTCAGCTTTGGGTGCTTTGGGATAAGACAAAAGAAAAAACCATAGACAAATACTATGGTGTAGTTGTTACAGAAATTATACAAAGAAAACTAAAGAGGTCTTGTAATATATTTATTGTTACAGGCAGACACAGACAAAAATGGCAGCACCTAGTTAAAGAACTAGAAAGTTTTGCTATTAAAAACAAATGTAATTGCATGGAGCTTTTTGCTAGACCAGGATGGGATAAAATAATGAAAACACATGACTATAAAAGAACTCATGTAGTTCTTGAAAAACAATTAATAAAGGAGAATGAATAATGTCATTTGGCGGTGGAAACTCAGGTGGTGGATCACAAGTACAAAGAGTAGATCCTTATGCACCAGCAGAGCCAGCTCTTAATCAAATACTATCAGAAGCTGGTAACTTATATGGACAAGGTGTAAAAGCAGCTGGGTATGTAGCACCCTCACAGCAAACTATAACTGGTCTTGCTGGACAAGAACTAATGGGTACTGCTGCACAACAACAATTAGCAGATACATTATCAGGTAAATATCTAAATCCTTTTTTATCACCAATGCTACAAAGTGCTGGAGCAGATGTTGCAACAGCTATTAATACAGAGTTCAGCGGTGCTGGTAGAACGCCAGGCAGTGCAATGAATCAACAACAAATAATTGCTGGTATCACAGATGCAGCTTTACCAATGGCTTTTGAGCAGTACGAAAGAGAACGTCAAAGACAATTAGGTATTGCTAGTGCTACACCAACACTTGTGCAAACTGGAGCTCAATTAGAAAATATTGAAAGACAGAGAAACTTAGCACCTTTTGCTGCACTACAACAATATAGTGGTATCGTAAATCCTATAGCAACTGGCTTACCAGTACAAACATCATCAACACAAACACAAGCTAATCCTATAACAACTGCTATGGGTGGTGCATTAATTGGTAGTAAGTTTGGTGGTATCGGTGCTGCTATCGGTGGTGGTTTAGGATTTTTAGGAGGGTTATTATAATGGATAAATTAAAAAAAATAATTTTTGATATTGAAGTTGATATAGATAGAAAAACTTCAAAATACATCATGTTATTATTAATACTTAGTGTTCTTGGAATTATATTTTAATGGAAAAAGATTACGCAGTACAAGGTGGTGTAAAAAACTACTTAGGTAAAACAGAAGAAGTTACTGCACCTAAGTTTTGGAAATCATCACCAGACAGTCCAGATACAGAATTAGCATATATTACAGATGCTGAAAAAGGTTTATTGTTAGAAGCTAATTTACATGGCTCTCTATTAAACAATGAGCCTAATATTGGTGCATCTGGTTTATTAAGTTTTGATGGTTTTGGTTCAAGAGATCCAGGACAAAACAGAGCTGGTGGCGATGTTTCAAGAGATATGGATAGAGGTAGAGATGATAGTGGTTCACAATCAAGTGGTGGTGGATCAACTTCTGCTTTTCAAGGTAATCAAAGCACCCAATACAATACAGCAATGTCTGAAGCTAAAGAGCAAAGAGTTGAAGCTAAAAATGTATTAGATTTGGTAGATCAAGGTGTAAATATAAATGATGCTTTAACTGGTAAAACTTCTTTAGAAAGAATAATAGGTCAAGCACCTTTTTTTACTTTAGGAGCATTAAAAGAAATTGTATCGCCTTTTGCAAATGCTGCTAATAAAAAAAGAAGAACAAAATTTTTAGAGGGTACTGATAAATTTGGTATGCCTTTATCAAGAGATTTTTATATTAATTATGGAAAAGAATTTAATCCTAATGCAACTATTGTACCAGGATCAGATGAATATAATTTTTTAACAGATGCTGGTTATTTTGACACTATTGATACAAGTAATAATAATGATAGTGGTGATGGTCAAAACAACAATGTAATTTTATTTGATAATCCAGAAGATATTAGAACTATTGAAACAAATGAAATCTCAATGGTTAATGATTATTTTTCTAATACATCTAATAATTTGGGAATATCAAATGATTTTTTAAATACATATAATGCAGCAAAAGAAAAATTAGCCAAAACATTAAACATGACATCTAATGCAAGTCAGTTTGGCTACAATGCTAATATGTCAGCAAGCAATATCTATTACAACTATCTTAAAGAACAAGGACTATTATAATGGCAAACTCACCTTTTAAAGGCTTACTATACTCACCAGAAGTGTTAGGTGGTATTGGTTTATTAACTGCTGGACTATCAGGTCAAAATCCTGGTGCGGCACTTCCAATGATTCAACAAGGTATGAAAACAGCTTCTATGTTTCAAGCTATGGAAGAAGAAGAAGAAAAAAGAAAATTTAAAAAATTATATGCAGACTCTGTTCCAAAAGAAGATAAAGCTTTGTTTAATTTTGCACCAGTAGAATATATTAAAAATAGAGAATTTAAAAAAACTAAAGCACCTAAATTTCAAATTTTTGCTAATGCAAATGGTGAAGAAAGAACACTTAATATAAGTACACCAGAGGGTATTGCAGAAGGTGAAGAATTGGCTAAACAAGGTTTTTTTCCTATAACTAAAAGTTTAAATGCAAAAGATGTTGCAAGTTTAAGTAAAAAATCTGAGGGTAGTCTAGAGGAAACCATAATTAAAGGTGAAGATTTACTTACAAACTTACAATCACAAGAGTTACAATTTAAAGATGAGTTTTTAACATACTCAGGTAAAGTTAAATATAAATTTTTAATAGAAAAAGATAAAATAAGTTCAGTTACAAATAAACCATTAACACAAGAAGAAAGACAATATGTAAATGCTTTTAGTGCATGGCAACAAACAAATCTTCAATACTTTAATAATTATAGAAAATTAATTACTGGTGTAGCTGCTGGTGAAAAAGAAATAGGTTGGTTACAAGAGTCTATACCTAGTGAAAAAGACACACCAGCTACTTATAGAGCAAAATTAAAAAATCAAATTAGAATACAAAAATCTTTAATAGAAAACGCACAAAAATATAAATCTACAAAAGGAAAAGTTTATAATGATAAAGGTGAATATTCTAAAGAGTATTTAAATTATCTTAAAGGAAAAGTAAAACCAAGTGGTGAGTATTTAGAGGATTTAGTTAAATCTATGAAAATAGATAATAATTACGATGCTGAAACAATAAATGGTATGCTTGACTTAGAGTTTAGAGGTATTGATTGGAGAGAAATTTTAGAAACATACTTAAAAGCAAAACAAGGTAATTTTCCAAGTTAATTAATAAAGGATAATAATGTCAGATGTAATTAATAATTTTATTAACAGTATTAATGTTGATGAAGAAATAAAAAAAATGCAAGCTGAAAATGCAACAAAAGAGGCAAACAATAACGAACAACAAATTCAAGCTGAAATGTCTGGAATGGAAATAGCTGGTGATGTAGCTGTTTCTGCTGCAACTGGTGCTGCTAAAGGTGTTACTTATGTTTTAGATTTACCTTTTTATTTAGTACAAGGAATTGAGAGTGGTAAAAATTTTGTATTAGATAAAACTGCGGAAGCTATTGGTTTTAATAAAGATGAAATAAATGAGATAAAAGCAGATGTTGAAATAGGTATCAATAAAGATTTTAAATTTAAGCCTGGTGAATATATTAGAGAAAATTTTTTAACTTATGAAAGTAAATCTAAACTAGGTGATTATGCTATGACTATAGGTGAGTATGCTGCACCTGGAGGACTTTTAGCTAAAGGTGCAAAAGCTAGAAAATTATTTACTACTACTGGTGCTGCAAGTGGTGCTGTAGATCAAGCGGTTACAAATCAATTTGGTGATACTACAGGAACACTAACTGGTGTTGGTACAAATATTGCAATGGATTTATTAGCATTAAGAAAAGGTAATCTTGCAATATTAAGTAAAGATATGATGCCACCACAATCGCAAATAGAAAAAGCAAAAAAATTAGAAGCAGATATAAAAAAAATAGATAAAGATTTTGATTTACTTCCATCAGAAAAAACAGGCTCTAGTGCAGTTAAAACAACAGAGGGTCAAGTTACTGCAACAATTGCTGGTAATAAAGTTATGGATAAATACTGGTCTGAAAGACCAGATAAACTAAGATCGTTTATAAAAAAATGGGGTGAGCAAAATGGTATTATAGTTGGTAATAGACGTTTTGTTTCTGATAAAGATTATTATAAACAACTTAAAAAAGCTGCTGTTGCTTTACAAACACAAAGAAGTACAGAATGGTTAAGATCAGGTGGAGATAAACTTGAAAAGTTTTTCTATGACTCACAAAAAGTAGATAATTTAGTAATACAATTTAAAAATTTAGCAAAAGGTTTAGAGCCATCAGATGCTAGAACTATTTTACAATTTGCAAAAAATTTACAAAAAACTAAAGGTAATGGTCAAGCTATGCACAATGTGTATAGAGAAATAAGAGATACTTATTTTAATATCGTTGGTAAAGGTATTAAGGCATCAGATGTTTCTGCTGTTAAAAATTATAAAATAATGAAAGACAGCTTAAATACATTAATGAGCACTAATGCTGATTATGTAAAAGCACAAAAAGCATATATTAAATATAATGATGAGTATGCAAAACCTATTACAAAAGGATCTATAACAGAATTATTTAAAAGTTTAGAAAAAGCAAAATCAGCTGAAGATGTTGGTACAGTTGCTAAAATGTGGAAATTTTTAGACACTAAAGCTTCACCTAAAGATATTAAAGAAATGGCAAAAGCTGTTAATAAAAGTGGTGTACCTAATGCTTGGCAAAACATTGTTACTGGTTACATTGACCAAGCTTTTTTAAAATCACAAGCAAAACATATTGATAATGGTTTAAGTCAAGGTGTTATATTTCATGATGCTTTAATGAAAGATCCTAAACAAAAAGCCAACCTTGTGCAAATGATGTATGAATTATCAAAAACAAAAGATGCAACTGTTAAACTTAAAGATGTAAAAGAAGCTGTAAATTCTTTTGCTAATGTTATGAAAGCTACTGCACAAAGTGGTAAAGTTGGATCATCAACTGCTGGTAATTTACAATATCAAGCTAAAGCAAGTGAGAACGTAACATCATCTGCACTACAAGGTTTTCCCATTAAAGATTGGTTTGTTCAATGGTCAAAAGATAGAACGCTTTCCAAAAATTCAAAAACAATAGCAGAAGCATTAACAAGTGATAGAGGTATAGATGCCTTTTTAGAACTGACACAGGATTGGAAAGATTATAATACAGCACTTGCATTATTAAGAGCAGTTACTGTTGGTGCTGGTCAGGACAACTAATGGCTACACAATCACAAAAAAACTCAGAGCAGATTATAAAGTTACAAGGTGAGATCAAACTAATTCACAACAAAATAAGTACGATTAAAGACAATCACTTAGTTCACTTAGAGAAAAAGGTAGATAATGTTTATAGGTTTCTATGGGTGATAGCCACAATAAGTCTAAGTTCACTGTTAAACTTCCTGAGCAACATACTAAGCTAAGTACAAATATTAAAGGCACAATTGGTGAGTACCAAGAGATAGCAAACCTAACTAAAAAAGGTTATTGGGTTGCAAAAGCTTGTGATCCACAGTGTCCATTTGATTTAGTTGCAGTAAGTCAAACAGGACAAGTTACTTTGCTTGACATAAAAACAAACACTTATCGTAAGCACAAAAAATCGTACCGCAGAAAAATTTGGCGTACACCTACTGCTAAGCAAAAGAAACTAGGTATTAAAATTGTAATGGTAGATCATGGTAACGAATTATGAAAAATTTAAAGCTATCTGAGAACACAGGAATCCAGCTCCCAGCTAAAAATTTAATCGCAATCGTAGCTGGTGCAATTTTAGCAACAGTTAGTTTTTTTGAATTAGAAAATCGTATTGGTAGTTTAGAAACTAGCAGAGAATTGTTTGAAGCTGATTTGTTAAAAAAATCAAATCAATTACCAGTAGATCAAGAACAATTTATGCTCTTAGAGCATATCGCATCTCAGGTAGAGAATATTCAAAAAGAAATGGAAACAATGAGAAACAATAACGTAAATATAAATTACGCTATGAAAGATATAGAAAAAATTAAAGAAAGCTTAGAACAAGTAAAAGACAAAGTTAGAGCTAATGGGAGTCATTAATGGAACAAGTAGTTATAGCTTTACTTTTATTGGTTAATAATCAAATTACAGAAGCAAGATTGCAACCTGATTTATCTTCTTGTCTTAAAGGCAAACGCCAGGCTAGCAGAAATACATCCAGCAACATTGAGTATAGATGTATTAAACAAAAAGCTGAGTTAGAAAAAAATATTGATGGCTCATATTCAATTAAAAAATTAATTATGGAATAATGATAGATAGAATTATTTACACATTTTTTGGTTGGCTAGATACATTTTCAGAACATTTAGACAGAGTATTTTTTCCAAAACCTAAGACAAAGAAAAGAAAAAAGAAATGCAAAGATTGTAAATGTGATTGCCATTGCGAAGACGACTTGCATATAAATAAATTTGACCAGGAGTTATGTAACTGTGAGGGTTGTCAGTGTTAGGAGAACAATATGAAAATATTAGAAAAAATTATCTTAGCAATAGAGTGTTTTTGCAGAAAAGTTTATTCAAAGGTTTGGTATTATAGAATTGTATTCACAACAAATCTAACAAGGAAAACTAATGTACGAAGAAGTAAAAGAAGAAATTAAACTTTGTGAGGGTTATGTAAATAAAATTTACAAATGCTCAGAGGGTTTTGACACTATATTTTATGGTCATAAGATTACACCTACTGACGAATATCAACATGGTGTTGAGTATTCAGAAGAAGAGGGTGAGCTTGTATTTGAAAGAGATTTTCAAAGAACATTAGAAGCTGCTGAAAGACTTATTGGTGATAGACCCATTAATAACACAGCTAAAGAAGTTATTATTAACATGGTGTACCAAATCGGTGAGGGTGGTGTATCTAAATTTAAGAATATGTGGAAAGCACTAGACACTGAAGATTATGGTGAAGCTAGTTTCCAAATGCTTGACAGTTTATGGGCAAAACAAACTCCAGCTAGAGCTGGTAAGCTTGCTGGTAAAATGAGAGCAGCAAAGGAGGCATAATGTGGTTAAGTCTAGCATCTAAGTTAGTTCCAGGCATGATTAAAACTGGAATGAGTATTGCAGCAAACAGAAGAAAAGCAAAAGAGTTAGAGTCTGTTGCTGAACTAAAGTTAGCTGAACGTATGGCTAATGGTGAAGTTGAATTTAAAAGAGCTGTTATTGAAAGTCATAAAGGGGATTGGAAAGACGAATTTTGCCTCATCCTCATTTCAATTCCTCTGTTGCTTTTAGCTTGGTCAGTATTTAGTGATGATCCAGATATACAGCAAAAGATAGATATATTTTTTAATAAGTTTGCAAACCTACCAATGTTTTACCAAGCTCTTGTAGTTGGAGCATTTTCTACAATTCTAGGTATTAAGGGTGTTTCTACATTTAAAAAGAAATAATGTCAGACAACTTAGATTTGATTAACGAATATAAAGATCAAGTTCGTATCTTAAAGCAAGAAGTAGCTGAGTTACAAGATGCTGGCAAGTCTAAGGACTCTGCTAATAAAAGATGCTTACAAAAGTTAGAACACTCACAACAAGATTTAGAACAAGCAAATAAAAAAATAACAGAACTAGAAGATCAGGTTCAAAAGCTAACTAAGAAAGATAATGAATGAAATTTGCATTAGTGGTGATTATTTGTACAGCAATCAATCCAAGCTGCTTACCACCACAAACAGTATCACAACACAGCACCTGGTACGATTGTATGATGGGTGGCTATAGCAAAGCACAAAGTTACACAAGAGAAGTAGGTATGCAAAAAACAAATGAATATAAGTTGTATGTACAGTTTCAATGTAGAACTGTTAAGGAGGCTTAATGGCAACTCCAGCATGGCAGCGTAAAGCTGGTAAATCTAAATCAGGTGGTTTAAATGCAAAAGGTAGAGCTAGCTATAACAGAGCTACTGGAGGCAATCTTAAAGCACCAGTTACTACTAAACCAAGTAAATTAAAAAAAGGTAGTAAAGCAGCAAATAGACGTAAATCATTTTGTGCAAGAATGTTAGGTATGAAGAAAAGACTTACTTCTGCCAAGACAGCAAGAGATCCTAATTCAAGAATTAATAAAGCTCTTAGAAAATGGAACTGCTAAGTGGTAAAAAAATTATGGAAAAAAACTAACATCTTAACTGATGTTGGTAAGTGTAAGTATTGCTTAGGCAATATTGTTAATACAGATTCATTTGTAAGTTTTTACCCAAAAGGTCATGCACACTATGAGTGTATGAAAAAAGATGATGATTTAAGGGAAAAAACCTTAAATCAAATAACACAACAAATAGATCAACAACTAAAACAAGAAAAGGAACAACATGGCTAAAAGAGGATTATACGCAAACATTCATGCAAAACGTAAAAGAATTAAAGCTGGTAGCGGTGAACGAATGAGAAAAGTAGGTGCTAAAGGAGCTCCAACCGCTGCTAACTTTAGGGCAGCTGCTAAGACAGCTAAGAAACCAAAAAAGAAAAAAAAATAATTTATGAATAGGTTAGACTACTAATTTAGAAGTCTTTGTTTTAGTGTTCACTAAAGGGTTAGGGAGGGTACAGAATCATTTGGTGCATGGTATAGAAAGTTTGCATTAAGTTATCATTATGTTAAAGTGAGTCTTAATTAACTTAATAGTTGTTATGCTAAACTATACTTTAACTATACCAGGTACTAAAAAGTTATTAAGAAATAAGGATAAAACTTGTTATAGTTTTGATTACAAATCAATTGCTCTACCAGCTGAGCTACAAGGGCATTTAGAAAAAGCTTATATATATAGCCGAATTGAATCGCAAGATTCTTTTCGGCTTTTTTTTTATGCCTATTTTTTGGCAAGAATCGTTGTGTTCTATACCAAAACTATACCACAGCTTGCTATACCTTTTTTATACCACAGCTTATTAGCTTGGAAAAATAAGGGTAATTTACCAATTGATTATGCTTGTAACATTGTTAGCGGTATAGTATAACACTATTATAACTTAATAAATAAAGGAGAAAGAAAATGAGTCTATCAATAAGATCAGTAAGTAAGAAAGTTAATGGTAAAACAAAAAGGTTATGGCGTTGGGCATACTTTGGTGTAGATGGTAAGCCTAAATTTATAACCGGTAAAACTAAAAGTGTTGTAGAAGTTTTAGCTAAAAAGAAAGTAGATGAGATAGGTTTAGAAAAAACATCATCATCGCAAATCTTTTTATCTGAAGCTTGGCAGCAATATTACAGAAGTCTTAACCAAAGAAAGCTAGACTTTAACGATGGTAAAAATGTTAAGGCTATTAGTCAGAACACAATTGATGAGTACACTAGCCAATACCTAAATCACATCATTGCTAAACTAGGTAATATTGATTTAAGATTATTAACTGACTCTGTACTTAATGATTTTGTATCGTACCTGGTTAATAATACTAATTTAGATAATGGTACTAGAAGAAAAATCTTTAATGTACTTACTAATATTGTGCAGCACCAGGTCAATCCACCACAATCTAAATTGGCTAAAAACGTATGTAAGGACAAAGATTACATGGTTTCTGTGCAAGTAGTTAAAAGCAAAAAGAAGCCTGTAATAGACTTTAATACCTGGTCGTTAGATATGGTGTCTAATCTTGTTAGCGATATAAGTAACACTCAGGTTAAATTAATTAGTGAGATCATGTTACAAACTGCTTGCAGACCAAGTGAGGCTAGAGCTTTAAATAGGAATAGTTTTAAGTTCCATTTAAATATACCTACTATTCTATTTGATAAGGCAGTTAAAAAAGGCAAGGTAGTAGGTGGCACTAAAACTGATAGCGGTGTTAGAACTCTTACTATTTCTACTAGCCTAAAAGACCGAATACAGGATTATATTAATAAGCTGCCAGTAGATCAGGATTACTTGTTTCTTAATAGTAGGGGTAAATTTATATGCGTAGAACAGCTTATAAGCCATTTAGACAAGGCTCTAGCTAAGAATAGGGTACAACTACCCATCAAAAGAAAATCCTACTTCTTTAGGCATTATACAGCTACCTACTGGGCATATACTAAAAAGCATAAAGGTAACGCTTTGGACTTGGCTAGGGATCTTGGTGATAAGGATATTAACTTTGTTAATGAGAATTACATCAAGCCATTTAAACAAAACGATAATTCTGTAGAGGACTTAGATTATCAGAACAAACACTTTAATTAGGCATACCAATACTTATCGTAGTTCTCTGAGTTATAGAGAACTACATCCCATTCTATTTTTCTATTAATACTTTTTTTTGCAAATTCCTTAGCTTCTTTTTCAGTTGCAAACAGTACATTAGTAAAGCTAGTAAATTCATCTTTTGGTTTCCAGATAACGAAGTACATAAAAAAAAGGGGGAGATTTCTCTCCCCCTCATCACAACAAATAAATATAAGAGCATGAGATCAACTCTTATAGTTTTCACATTTTTAATGACACTTACTTGATGTATTATCCCCAAACTCTTTTAAAGAGGGAGCTATTGGGTTATTAGTGAGAGAAGTGTCTTGCCTCAATAATTCGGTTGCTTCTTTAGTAAAATATTCAAGTGGTTTGCTAAAAAACTCTGCAATTTGTATTAATCGTACTGACGATATTGTGTTGCTGCCAGCTTCATATTTTGACACTTGTTGGTATTTTATATTTAATGCTTTTGCTAATTCTGTTTGTGTGCAGAATACAACTTTTTCAAAAGCTCTTGATGGTAATTTTGGATCACCAGCATTAATTATTTTAACTCTGTTATGCCTAGCTTCATTAACTTTTTTACCAATAACTTTATTCATGGCTTTATCTAATTCTGATAGTTGATGTTTTTTATATGGTCTTGTCATTCTTCCTCTCTTTTATACAGACTCCTAGCCTATAGTTTTTTACAACTTTTAAGTACATTAGTTATTAAGGCGAATACATAAACTTGGCATCCTCATTTTCTACCAAGCATATTTGCCTAAAAGTCTTAACATATTTTTTGAACGCTACGCATGAATGAACACACTGTCTTGCTTTGCCAGACTTAGCTGGTTTCATAATTTCAGCATGATACTTTTCAAGTTTTTTGTAACGTCTTGTAAGACTATTACTTTTACTTAAAGCCATCCTTAGACTCCTCATCTTTGGTTAATTTAATTCTTGATTTATCAAATTTTAAATCAAGAACAGTAACCTTAGCATTATCGCTAGGGTTATTTGATTTTGCAGCTATTTCTGCATTGTCAAATTCTTCATCAATTCTAAAGTTTGCTTCATAAAAACTTTCTTTTAAAACTTTAGTCATTTTCTGAACTCCATTGTTGAGTAACTTTTATTAACTTTTAATGTTGGAATTAATTTTAGTTGCTTATCTGATAAGGCAATATTTCTATGTGCTTGATTACTTTTGCTAATCAAATTTAATTTACGAAACTCTGCAATCAAAGCACCAGCTCTTGCTCTAGTGAATTGAAATTTTTCACCAATCTCTTTATAGGTTGGAGCATAGTCATAAGTTTCTATAAAGTGCTTAATAAAGTTCAGCACATCCTTTTTAATTTGGCTAAGGTAAATATGACCATTGCCATTAGTTCTAATTTTCATTTCTTATCCTCAAATAAATTGGTTACATTTGTTGTAGTGCTTCGTAAATCATTGCCATCAGTTGCAAGACTTTTTAAATAGTTAATTAACTTTTGGTTAAACCAATTAGATTTTTCTAAATCCATAATTGCTTTCTCTAGTGTTTGCCCTCCTTTAGCACCAAACCTAGATAAGTATTTCATTGCTGATCCTCTCAAAAAGCCGATGTTTTCTTCTGGAGTCATTTGACTCATAATGGCATCGCAAGTTTGTATTGCTTTTTGATAGTGAGGAGGGTTTTTACTTTCCATGTTAATCTTTCTTTATCGGATCGTTTAACTTAATTGATATGTCAGGTTGCCCAGCTTTTGCTGGATCAGTACCTTTTTCAGTATTAAGCCAAGCCGAAGCATTTTTCTTAACACCATTTAAAGTTACGTTACCAGTGTAGTGTGGATATTTTTTACCTGGCTCATCTTTTGGAGTTGCTTGTCTTTTCCATAATGCACCAGAATTATCATAATTATTATCTGCCATTTGTACCTCTTGTTTGTATTTGTGATTTTAGTTTGTTGTATTCTGTATCAACTCTTAACTGTTCAATTGGATCAGTTGCTATTAAATGAATCTCATCTTTATATTTTTCTTTAATAGGAGTTAAATTTTTTTCAAAGTAGTGTGATGACTTTGAATGTTGAGCTGCTGTTTTCATTTGGTCAATCCAATCATTAGCTAGCTCAGGTATAGTTTTGGTTTGTGTTTTTACCTCTTGTTTAACTTTAGGTTTATTTAAAAACTGTTCCATTTCTTCAGCGGTTGCAATTTCATCACCAAAGAAGCCTAAGAAACTTAATGCTCTACCACATGACACAGTGGATTGCTTTTCAAATTCTTTATCTTTGTTTTGTGTTTGTTTAGATAAACCAGTAGATACTAATTTATCATCTAAAAAAATTTCTGTTTTAAATTTATGAATACCATCAGGTAAATCAAAACTGTCAGTAACAATTCTAATCCTTTCCCCAAAATATTCTCTAACAAATTTTAATCTGTATGGTACTGTTAAGTATTTACCTTTAGCACCTAAGTTTGCATAATCGCTATCATCAATATCATTTCTAAATTGTTGTATAGCATCAGTTAATGTTTTCATTTCTCTCCTTTAGTTGATTTAATTCTTTTTGTAGATTTCCATTTAGCTGTTTGTGATCTTGTTCTATTTCTCTAATATCCTTAACTTCTTTGATTAGTCTGGTAATTTCATTTTCTTGTTTTAGCAGCAGAGCATTTTTATCTACTAGCTTTTGTATTAGCTGATCTTTTGGTAAAGAATCGTAGTGTGCAATTAATGTTTTAAAGTTCATAATAACTCCTAAATCTTTTAATGATTTCAGGATCTAAACCTTTCCACCAAAACCCATCCTTCCTAATTTCAGATAAATCAGGTTTGCAAAGTAAAGCTAAAACTTTTGTATCACCATCAGCAAATTTTAACTTTTGTTCCCAACATTTTTGGTACAACACTAATTCTTCGTAGTAATATTGTAAGCTCTCAGGTCTAAGTTCTACACAGTTGCTAGGTGTAAAAACAACTCTGTCGCTGTCACTTGCATAGGTCAGACAAGGTTTTAATTTTGGTAGTTCTTTGCTGTACAAAGCAACTTGCATACAATCTGAATGGTATGGAACTTGAGGACACTTTCTTTTTGAATAGCTAAAACCTTTTTTAGTTTTAGTTAGTGTGCCAAATACATTTTTAATATCAAAAAATTCTGTTTGCCCAACCAAATCAACATACATTAAAAAATAGGTACTAATACCATTTGCCCAGTGTGTAAATTCTAACTCATCTTTCCAGGTTTGTTTTCCTACTTCAGCAATATTTTCTAAATGATTATTAACTAAGCTTTCCATATTATCCATAATATGACCAAACTTAATGTCATCTTTTTCATCAATGCTTTTGTAGTTAATTATTTTTTCTTGCACAGATTCTAGTGCTTGTTCGTAAGTTAAATTCTTACATAATATTTTTTGAATTATTTCATGTGTGATTTTACCACCCTCAAATGAACAATTACTTGGTAGTGCAGCTTTTTCTTTTGGGGTAAGTACAACGTAATTTCTAAATCTTATATCGTCAGGAATTGTGTTTTGGCTTTTGGATGTATGTGCCAAATTAAATTTTTTATAGCAATCTCCTAAAATTTTTGGGTGATTCGTCATATAAATAACTTATAATGTTATTATATGATAATTGCAATAGTATTATAAATTATCTATAACACCCACTGATTGTTTGTAGGATAGCTTGCTGCCACAAATTTAGCAGCTGCATCAACTTGAATATCTTTAGTTATAACAGATATTGTTTGGTCGGTTATTGGAGATTTATCAACCACATCATAATTACCATTAGATAAAGGTATTAAATATCCAACAAATAATTTTTTAGTTTTCTTTTCTCTAATAATTGACATGGAATATAAAGATTCATTTTCAATAATTTTTAATGGTCTGAAATAACGAAGTGATCCTCTTGATGCGCCTAATTTTAACATAATAAAACTGAAACCTCTCCATTTTTCTACAACTTTTAATTTCCTTTGTTCTTTTTTAGACCATATTCTAACTTGACCATTTAATTGTAATTCACCAATACCAGTAATAACAGTATCTTGAGTTATAAAATAAGTGTTTAATACAACTGGCTCATCAATTTTACCTCTAGCATTAAAGTATTTAGCTAAAAGTGTAGAAAATTCTAACAAACCAAAATT